>Ga0078894_10002210_pt1 | contig 14682 bp, 11 predicted proteins | sample LauGreSu1BDMLBSD_2_FD_67506 | JGI IMG/M metagenome (GOLD analysis project Ga0078894, IMG submission 67506) | Freshwater lake microbial communities from Lake Michigan, USA - Su13.BD.MLB.SD (version 4) (version 4) | ecosystem: Environmental > Aquatic > Freshwater > Lake | place: Lake Michigan... | reverse complement strand
CAGCAGGTCGTGCAGATCGCCGAGCAGATCGCGCCCGCCAAGCCGCGCCCGCGCTTCGGCGGCGAGTACGAGCTGCCGGTGATCTACGCCGGCAACAGGGACGCCGCGCCGCAGGTCCGCGCGATCTTCGGCGCCCGCGGCGAGAAGGGCTTCGACCTCGCCGTCGTCGACAACCTCCGCCCGACGCTCGAGGAGGAGAACCTCGGCCCCGCGCGCGACAAGATCCACGATGTGTTCCTCGAGCATGTCATGGCGCACGCGCCGGGCTACGACCGGCTGATCGCCTGGGCGGACGCGCCGATCATGCCGACGCCCGGCGCCGTGGGCGACATCCTGCAGCGGATCGCCGCGCGCGACCGCCTCAACGCGGTGTGCGTCGACATCGGGGGCGCGACCACCGATGTCTTCAGCGTCTTCGACGGCGTCTTCAACCGCACCGTGAGCGCGAACCTCGGGATGAGCTACTCCATCTCGAATGTCTGCGCCGAGGCCGGCATGCAGAATGTGCTCCGCTGGGTGCACATCGACATGGACGAGCGCGAGCTCCGCAACCGCGTCAAGAACAAGATGATCCGGCCGACGACGATCCCGCAGTCGTCCGAGGCGCTCGTGTTCGAGCAGGCGGTCGCGCGCGAGGCGCTGCGGCTGGCGTATGTCCAGCACAAGGAGTTCGCCACGACGCTCAAGGGCGTGCAGCAGCAGCGCACCGTCGGCGATCTCTTCGCGCAGCAGGCGAGCGGCCGGACGATCGTCGACGACATGAAGCTTGACCTCCTCGTCGCGTCGGGCGGCGTCCTGAGCCACGCGCCGCGGCTCGAGCAGACCGCGGCCATGCTTGTCGACAGCTTCGAGCCGCGTGGCTTCACCCAGCTCGCGAAGGACTCGATCTTCATGATGCCGCACCTCGGCGTCCTCGCGAGCGTCCACCCCGAGGCGGCGATGGAGGTCTTCGAGCGCGACTGCCTCGTGCGCCTCGGCTGGTCGGTCGCGGCCGCGGGCGAGGGGAAGTGGGGCAGGAGGTGCTTCAGCTGGCGGATCAGCGGCGCGGTCACCGCGTCGGGCGAGCTCGCCTGCGGAGATGTCGCGCTTGTCCGCGTCGGACCCGAGCAGGAGGTCGAGGTGGTGGTCGAGCCGACGAAGGAGTTCGACCTCGGCGCCGGACCCGGCAAGCCGGTCGCGCGACGCGTGAAGGGCGGCGCGGTCGGCATCCTCCTCGACGCGCGCGGGCGGCCGCTCGCGCTGCCCGAATCCGAGTCCGACCGGCGCGCGGCGGTGGCGCGCTGGGCGCAAGTGTGGGAGACTCGCTGACCAATGGCCAAGGCCTACACGCCAGGTCTCAAGGTGTCCGCGCGCGCGAAGTACCGGGCGCGCCGCGTCCTTCCCGTTCCTGGCGAGGTCGTCGTCGCGGCCGGCACGCCCGTGCGGGCCCGCGATGTCGTCGCGCGCACCTTCATCGACGGCGATGTGACGCCGGTTGCGGTCGCGTCTCAGCTCGGCGTCCCGGCCGGGGACATGGCGTCCATCATGCTCGTCAAGGAAGGCGACCGGGTCGCGACCGGCCAGCCGATCGCCCGGACCAAGGGCATCTTCGGCCTCGGCAAGAAGGAGCTCGCATCGCCCGCCGCCGGCACCGTCGAGTCGATCAGCGCGACGACCGGACAGATGATGCTGCGCGGCGAGCCCATCGCGGTCGAGGTGAAGGCGTATGTCGACGGCCGCGTCGCGGAGGTGCTCGCCGGCGAGGGCGCGGTGATCGAGTCCGACGCGGTGTTCGTGCAGGGGATCTTCGGCGTCGGAGGCGAGACGGTCGGTCCGATCCGCGTGGCCTGCGCGACGCCGGACGCGGTGCTCGACGCAGCGCTCATCACGGCCGACATGAAGGGATGCGTCGTTCTCGGCGGCGCCCGCGTCACGGCCGCCGCCGTGAAGGCCGCGCAGTCCGCGGGCGTCGCGGCGATCGTCGCCGGCGGGATCGACGATGCGGACCTCCGCACGATCCTCGGGTTCGATCTCGGCGTCGCGATCACCGGTACCGAGAAGATCGGCCTGACCATCGTGATCACCGAGGGCTTCGGCGACATCGCCATGGCCGCCCGGACGCATGCGCTCCTCGCGTCGTTCGCCGGCCGCGAGGCGAGCGTGAACGGCGCGACGCAGATCCGCGCGGGCGTCATGCGCCCCGAGATCGTCATCGCGCGCGCTCCGGGCGACGCGGAGCCGTCGGACGGCGCGCGTCCCGAGGAGGGTGCGCTCGAGATCGGCACGCAGGTGCGGCTGATCCGCGACCCGTACTTCGGGCTTCTCGGCCGGGTGAGCGCGCTTCCGAACGAGCCGGCCGTGCTCGGCTCCGGCTCGAAGGCGCGCGTTCTCGAGGTGGCCCTGCCGGACGGACGCAGGGCGATCGTGCCGCGGGCGAATGTGGAGCTCATCGAATCGTGACGCGGCCGTCGCCGCGGAGGTGCGTGTGATCGACCGACGAATTCAGGTCAGACGAGGCGTGGAGGCGGTGCTCGCCGCCGGCATCCCCGCCGCCGGCATCCTCGCCAGCGCATCCGCGGCGTTCGCCCAGGGCGATGCCGCCGTCGCGAGCGCCGCTGCCGAGAAGGACGCGTGGATCGACCCCGCGCGCGTGCCGCTGCTCGTCGCGCTCATCGTCGCGTGCGGCCTCATCGTGGCCGCCATCGCGCTCGCGCGGTCCGGCGTTCCGCTCAAGATCCGCAAGCTTGCGGCCCTCGACGCCGTCGACGAGGCCGTCGGCCGCGCAACCGAGATGGGCCGATCGGTGCTCTTCGTCCCCGGCATCCAGGACATGAACGATGTCCAGACGGTCGCCGGCATCACCGTGCTCGGTCCCGTCGCGAAGACCGCGGCCGAGTACGACGCGCGCCTCGAGGTCCCGACCTCGCGATCGCTCGTCATGGTCGCCGCGCGCGAGACCGTCCAGGCGGCGCACTTCGCCGCCGGCCGCCCCGAGACCTACAACGAGGGCAACATCACCTACATCACCGACGAGCAGTTCGCGTATGTGTCCGCCGTCGTCGGCCGAATGGTGCGCGAGAAGCCTGCGGCCTGCTTCTACATGGGCGCCTTCTACGCGGAGAGCCTGCTCTTCGCGGAGAACGGGAACTCGATCGGAGCGATCCAGATCGCCGGAACCGCCGAGCCGTCGCAGCTCCCGTTCTTCGTCGCCGCCTGCGACTACACCCTGATCGGCGAGGAGTTCTTCGCGGCGAGCGCCTATCTGTCCGGGGAGCGCGACCAGCTCGGCTCGATCAAGGGCCAGGACTTCGTCAAGCTCGCCGTCGCCGGAGTCATCCTCGCCGGCGTCGCGCTCGCGACCGTGGCCGCAGTCGCGCCCGATGGCGGGGCCGCGTCGCTCTTCCGGTCCTTCCAATCGGCGCTCGGAGGCTGACCATGCTTCAGCGGACCATACCCATCGCCATCCTGTCGATCTCGGGCATCGTGCTCGTGCTCGCGTACTTCTCGCCGTTCACGCAGTCGTGGGGCGAGCAGGCCGTCGACTGGTTCAACATCATCGCCGGCATCGCGTACATCCTCGGCGGCGGCAACCTGCTTCGGGTCAACCTCGAGAAGATCTCCGCGCAGCGTCCCGGCTGGGCGTACGCGGCGATCACCGTCGCGGCGTTCGTCGCCATGCTCGGCTTCGGACTCCTCAAGCTGGGCGCCGTGCCGAGCGAGAAGTACCCCGATGTGCACTTCGCGGGCGACTACGAGTCCAACTCCGCCCCCTACGGGTGGATGTACTGGAATGTCATCTCCCCGCTCGGCGCGACGATGTTCGCGATGCTCGCCTTCTATGTGGCGAGCGCCGCGTTCCGCGCGTTCCGGGCGAAGAACCTGGAGTCGGTGCTGCTCCTCGGCACCGCGTTCATCGTGCTGCTGTCGGCGACCGCTGCGGGCGCGTACCTGACCGGCTGGATCCCCGCCGACAGCGCCGTCGGATTCATGCGTGCCGAGCGGCTGCGCACCATGATCACCGAGGTCGTGCAGACCGCGGGCATGCGCGCGATCGGCATCGGCATCGCGATCGGCGTCGTCGCGCTGAGCGTGCGGCTCATCCTCGGGATCGACCGAAGCTACCTGTCGAAGGACGGAGGTGCGGCATGAGCGAGCCTCTTCTCGTCCGCCTTGGACGGATCGACCGCCGCTGGATCTTCCTCGCGATGGCGCTCTCGATCATCGTGCCGATGCTCCTGAAGGTCCGTTTCCCCGAGATCCCGCAGCCGATGGCCCGGGCGACCTTCGAGGCGATCGAGCGGGTGCCCGAGGGCTCCCGCGTCCTCATCGCCTTCGACTACGACCCCGCGAGCCAGGGCGAGCTCCAGCCGATGGCGAACGCGATCGTGCACCACTGCGCGTCGCGCGGCCACAAGATGGTCTTCATGACGCTCTGGCCGTTCGGCGGACCGCTCGCCGAACGGACCATCGACGACATCCTGCTGGCGTACCACCCCGGATACAAGTACGGGATCGACTACGCCGAGCTCGGGTTCCAGCCTGGCAACGAGGGCGTCGTCAAGCTCATGTCGACGAACATCCCGAAGCAGTTCCCGACCGACAAGCGGGGAACGCCGCTCGCGCAGGTCCCACTCCTCGCCGACCTCGCCGACACCACCGGCTTCAAGCTCGTCGTGAGCATCTCCGCCGGCTACCCCGGCGCGAAGGAGTGGGTGCAGTACGCGAACGGACCCGCCCCGGAGGCCTTCACCTTCGTCTCCGGAACGACGGGGGTGCAGGCCGCCCAGCTGCTGCCGTACTACCCGGCGCAGATGGAGGGCATGCTGCTGGCCGTCAAGGGCGCCGCCGAGTACGAGACCATCGTGGAAGAGAAGTACCCGCCGCCGCAGCACCCCGAGCGGATCGGCGACGGACGCGTCCGCATGGGCCCGCAGCTCGTGGCGCATGTGCTGATGATCGTACTGATCGTGCTGGGCAACCTGTCGATGGCCGCCGGCCGCACGCGAGGAGGCATGCGATGAACCCGACCACCCCGCACGCGCCGAAGCGACCGACCTACCGGCTCCTCTGGATCTCGATTGCGGTGCTCTTCGCCTCCGTCTTCGCGTTCCGAACCGCCATTGCCGCGCAGGATCCCGCCGCCGATCCCGCGTCCATCCGCTCGAGCTGGGAGGTGCTCGGTGTCTGGGTCGCGGCGTTCCTGACGCTCGGCATCTTCTCCTTCCTGTACAAGGACAACCCGCTCTACAAGGTCTGCGAGAGCCTCTTCGTCGGAACCTCGGCCGCGTACTACATGGTCAACGCGTTCTGGACCTCGCTGGTTCCGAAGCTGATCGCGCCGCTCGCGCCCGGCTTCACGAAGGCCTACCTCCTTCCGGACTTCATTCCCTCCGGGGAGCCGTGGGCCGCGCTCGCGCTCGCACTGGTGCCGCTCGCGCTCGGCGTGCTGCTTCTCTGCCGGCTCCTGCCGAAGGCAGGCTGGATCTCGGTGTGGACGCTCGCGTTCATCATCGGAACGACCGCGGGCATGCGCCTGACGGCGTCGATCGAGTCCGACATCATGGCGCAGGCTGCAGCCGCATCGCAGCCGCTCTACGCGGTGGATCCCCAGACCCATTCGATCGACTGGGCGACGATGCTCGCCGGCGTGGTCGGCGTCGTCGGGGTGCTCTCCGTGCTCACCTACTTCTTCTTCTCGGTGGAGCACAAGGGCGCGGTCGGCGCGACGGCGCGGCTGGGCATCTGGTTCCTGATGATCACATTCGGAGCCTCCTTCGGGCTGACCGTGATGGGGCGCATCACGCTGCTCTCGCAGCGCTTCGAGTTCCTGTTCAAGGACTGGCTCGGCATCCTTTGACCGAGGGTGCCGTGCCATGACGGGCGCCGCCCGCCGGAGGCTCCCGGCGGACGGCACGGACCATCGAGCTTTGGCGACCGTCAGCCGCGCCTGCGTCGCGCGCAGGCGCCGGCGAGCCCGACGAGCGCGAGCGCTCCCGGCGCCGGCACGGCGGAGCCGGTCACGAGGATGTTGTCGAAGCGCAGGCTCCCGCTCGAGCTCGTGGCGCCGTCGATCACGAACCGGATCGACGCGTATCCCCCATCGGACGCGTCGAGGGCGCTGAGCTTGACACTCACGAGCTCCCAGGTGGTGGCGTTCGAGCTGAATGCGAGGACGGTCTCCCAGGCAAGGCCCGTCCAGCACTCGACTCGGTTCATCGAGGCGCCCGTCGCGGAGCGCCGCGTGGCGAAGCTGAGCGCAAGCCCCTCGAAGCCGGTCCGGTCGAAGTCGAACCTGAAGCTCGTCTGGTTCGCGAGCGTGCCGACGGCCACGAGCGACTCGCCGGCGAGCTCGCCCTTCAAGGCGCCGAGCGTGGTCCCCTGCAGCACGCTTGCAGTCGCCCCGAGCCCGCTGAAGTCGAGCGAGCCCGAGCCCGCAGTCGCATCCACCACGGTGTTCTGCGTCGGATCGATGCCGTTCAGGTTCCAGCCCGAGACGATCGCGGCCTCCGCACGCACGGCGAGCAGCAGCATGGCTGCCCCCACCCAGCCCGCGCTCATCCGACCCGCCCCCATCTGCCCCATCCTCATGTCACCAAGTCCACGGGACATCTCTTCCTCCCCTTCCCGGGCATCGCCCGAAGCACCGCTCCTCTGGATCCTGCGCCCGGGACACATGCCCCGAGGCGCCGCCGAAGATACGCCTCCCAGAGGCGAGTCCGCGAAGCGACGCACTTTTGCGGATCACATTTTTCTATCCTCTCGATTCTGAAAGTCCCTCGGCTCGCCGCGGAAGGAAGCCCCATGTCCGAAAGCACAGCCAACTGGTACTGGTCGCAGCGCGGCACGACCCTCGGCCCGATCGACTTCGACGAGATCCGCCGCCTCGTGGAGGCCGGCGCCATCGCCCGCGACACCTATGTCTTCGACCCTGCGCGACGCGAGTGGATCGCCGCCGGAGATGTCGAGGGGCTGTTTCCCCGGGTCGCCGCCGCGGCATCCGATTCGCCGCCGCCGCCGCCTCCTCCTCCTCCGGGCGCGCCTGTCTTCTGCCGTTCGTGCGGCGCGCGCAACGAGGCGATCGCGGTGCGCTGCACCGCGTGCGGCCAGGACATGTCCCCGAAGCGCAGCGGCATCGATCCGAGGGTGGCCGAGATCGTCTGCCGAGCCTCGGTGCTCGCCACACCGCTCCTTGCCGCGACGATCGTCGGTCCAGCCATCGGTCCGGCCATCGTCTGGGCGATCGGTTCGGAGAATCCGCGCGTCGTCGGCGAGGCAAAGCAGGCCTTCAACTGCCTTCTCTCACTCGTGATCGCCGCGGCGGCCGTCACCACGGTCGGACTGGTCGGGATGTGCTGCCTCGCGGGCCCGGTGATCGCCGGAATCGGCTACGCGCTTCTCGCCATCTACTGCATCGTCGTGGGCATCATGGGCCTCGTCGCATCGTCCGATGGCAGGCCCTTCCGCTACCCGGGCGCCTTCACGATCCTGAAGTGAGCCGGACCGCCAGCTCGATCGCAGCCTTCATCGAGCCCTCGCTCGCCTGGTTGCGGCCGGCGATGCCGAACGCGGTGCCGTGATCCGGGCTGGTGCGGACGATCGGCAGCCCGAGCGTCACGTTCACGGCCTTGTCCCATCCGAGCAGCTTCACCGGGATCAGTCCCTGGTCGTGGTACATCGCCACCACGAGGTCCCAGCTGCCCGACGCCGCGTCGATGAAGATCGTGTCGCCCGGAAACGGGCCGTGCGCGTCGACCCCGGTCGACTTCGCCATGTCGATCGCAGGCCGGATCACGCGAAGCTCCTCGTCGCCGAACAGCCCGTTCTCGCCCGCGTGCGGGTTGAGCCCGCAGACGGCGATGCGCGGACTCGCGATCCCGAGCTGCTGGCAGAGCTCGTGCCCGAGCATGATGGGCTCGTGCACGCGCCCGATCGTGAGGAGGTTGCGGATCTCCATGAGCGGGACATGCGTCGTCGCGAGCACCACCTTGAGCCGGGGCGAGACGAACGCCATCGCCTGGCGCTTCGCCTTCGTGCGGGCGGCGAAGAGCTCGGTGTGCCCGGGCCACCGGAATCCCGCCTGCGACCACGACTCCTTCGAGATCGGCGCGGTCACCACGGCATCGAGCCTCCGCGGATCGCCCGGCGCACGGGTCGCGTCCGCGATCGTATCCTCGACGAAGGTCTTCGAGGCGTGCCCACCGGCTCGCGACGGCTCGCGATCGGAGCCGAGCGTCGGCGCGATCGCATAGTCGATCACCGTGAAGTCGCCGAGCACCATGCTGCCGTCCCGCGCGTGGTCGGAGGTCGCGCGGAACCAGGTCGGATGGACGCGCGCCTTCTCCGCCGCGGCAAGAAGCACCTCGTTGTCGCCGTAGACGACGAACCGCGCCGCCGCGCGCAGGCCCGCATCGGCCAGAGCCTTGACGACGACCTCTGGCCCGATGCCGAGCGGATCGCCCATGGTGATGCCGACAAGTGGCCGTGTCATCTCCAGCAGCCTACCGGGTCGCGCGGTCCCGCCGCCTAGCGAATCTCGACCTCGGCGCCGTCGCCGAGCGACTCCCACACGAGCGCCACGTCATCCTTGAGCAGTCGCACGCAGCCAAGGCTCATGTTCTGGCCGATCGAGTCGTTCTCGATCGTGCCGTGGATGCCGTAGCCGAGCAGCGCCGCGTTCTTTCCCTCGATGCCCTCGAGCCCGAGCCAGTGCTCTCCGATCGGGTTCGCGGGATCGTCGGCCTCGAAGCGCTGCCCGGTCACCGGATGGATCCACTCGGGATTCAGGAGCTTCGATCCGGGCCGCACGCGGAAGCGCCCCTCGGGCGTCCCATTCGCCGCACCGAGACCGACCGAAAGGGATGCGACAACGATGCGATCCGTCCCGAGGCCGGTGCAGATGTCGATGCGGTAGTCGCGCTTCGACACCACGGCGCTGAACGGGCCACGCGGCAGCTTGAGTCGCTTGCCGACCGCGATCGCCTCGGGTCGCTTGATGTTGTTCATGCGCGCGACGAGCCGCCAGTCGCAGCCGAGCTTCTGCTTGCGAACGATCTTCTCGAGCGAATCGTTCGGCTGCACTGTGTACTGGAAGCACGCGGTGTCGTTCACATTGAAGACCGGCGTCAGGAAGAGCTGCGCACTGAGCTTCTGCAGCGCGTTCGATGCCTGCCGCGACTCGGCGGGACCGAGCGTTCCGCTGAGGATCGCCTGCGAGAGCAGGAGCCGCGCCTTGACGGGCTCATCGGCCCCGAGCCCGAGGCCTTCCTTGAGCTGCGCTTCCGGCGTTCCGCTCGGCGCAGCCGGCGACTCGGCCTTCGCGGGCTCGCCGCCGGAGAAGCCGTTTCCGAACGGACGCTCGGTGGCGGGCTCTGCGGGAGGCGTCTGCGCTGGCGCCGGCTCGGGCCCCGGCTCAGGCTTCGACTCGGGCTTCGGCTCGGGCTTCGGCTCGGGCTTCGGCTCAGGCTGCGGGGGAGCATCCTGCGGCACGGGCGCGTCGCTCGCGCGCGGTGCCGCCGCGATGTCGAGCGCCTCCTCGAGCGCGCTCCGTCGCGCCTCGGTCGCGATCGACTCGCGCATCGAGACAGCCACGGCTTCCGAGGCCTCGCTGCGCTGGACGGCGGACAGTCCGCCATCGCCCGCATCGGACCGGAGCAGCTGGTATGCACCGCCGAACGCGACCACCGCGGCTGCGGCGGCGAAGAGCGTGCGTGGAAAGCCCCGCGTGCGCGTGGCGCCCGAGTGGCGGTCGTTCCGGCTCGACTGACTGGCAAGTCCCATGAGTCACCTCGAAAGTGGGCGCGCAGCGTAGGAGATTCACGCGCCCGCTGCGCGGATTCCCCGGATCAGCCTTCCCTCCACGGCGATGCAGGCGACGCGGCGATCGGAGGCGCTTTCCACGACGCAATCGACAAGTTGCTCACGGAAGCAGACGCCGACCGTCGCGCGCCGCGCATCGGCCCGAAGTGCCGCGATCAGCCGGTCGTAATAGCCCTTGCCACGGCCAAGCCGGGCGCCCCGCGTGTCGAACGCGCGTCCGGGAACCACGACGGCGTCGATCTCGCGCGGACGCACGCGACGGACGCCCGGCGCCTCCGGATTGGGCGCCGCGATGCCGTGTCGGTCGCGCGTCCAGTGCTGAGGGTCGAGCGCGTCGGGCGCATCGATCGCGTAGAGACGCATCCGTCCGTCCTCGCCCACCGCGGGAAACGCGGTCCGTGCGCCGCGCGCCTCGAGCAGCCGCACGAGGGGATCCACATCGATCTCGTCGGGCATCGCGCGGTAGCAGAGGACGAGCCGAGCTCCTGCGAGCGCCGGCGCACGGAGCACCGTCGCCGCAAGCCGTTCCGCGCGCAGGTTGCGCACGAAGGGGCGAATCGATCCGACGCGTGCCGCGATGTCGCGCCGCATCGCGCGCTTCGCGTCGGCCTCGGAAGCACCGCGTGGTTCGGTGTCGTCCGCGTTCACGCGCCCCGTCCCTCCACCTGCTGCGCGCGCACGCGCTGCCTCAGCGCGCGGATCGCCTCGAGGTGCTCGCCGATCGCCTTCTCGAGTCCCCGGTCGGTGGGGCGGTAGTAGCGCTTCGCGACGCCGAGATAGTCCTGCGTGCCGACGCCGTCAGCGCGGTCGTGCGGATACTCGTATCGCCCCGCGTCCGCAGCGAGCGGCGTGCCGTCGTCGGCGGTCCGCACGGCGCGGCGCTTGGTCTGGTCGACGATCGAGAACGGCACGGGAACCGTGCGCGCGTGGCGGGCATCGTCCATCGCCTCCCAGATCGCGCATGCCGCGGCGTTCGACTTCGGCGCGACGGCGAGGAATGTCACGCACTGCGACAGGATGAGCTGCGCCTCAGGCATGCCGACGCGCTCGACGGCCTGCCAGCACGCGACCGCAGTCTGCAGCGCGCGGGGATCGGCGTTGCCGATGTCCTCGCTCGCGAAGATCGCAAGCCGCCTGCAGATGAAGCGGGGATCCTCGCCCGACACGAGCATGCGCGCGAGCCAGTACGCGGCGGCATCCGGGTCGCTGCCACGCATCGACTTGATGAGCGCGCTCGCGAGGTCGTAGTGCTCGTCGCCGTCCCGGTCGAAGACGGGCACCTTCCCGTCGAGCGCGGCCCGCGCAAGCGCGAGATCGATGCGTGGCTGCGCGGCGCCGCGCACCGCGCTGGCCGCAGTCTCGAGCGCGCCGAGCGCGCGGCGGACATCGCCGTCGCAGGCGCGCGCGAAATGCGCGACCGCGTCGTCGTCGATCGCGAGGCCTGCGATGCCGATGCCGTCCTCATGCGCGATGGCGCGGCGGATCACGCGCGCGACATCGTCCTCGCCCAGCGGCTGGAACTTGAACACGACCGAGCGCGACAGCAGCGCCGGCGCGACGGCCCAGGTCGGATTCTCCGTGGTCGCGCCGAAGAGCACCACGCTGCCCGCCTCGACGCCCTCGAGGAGCGCGTCCTGCTGGTTGCGGGCGAGGCGATGGATCTCGTCCACGAAGAGCAGCGTTCGTCGGCCCGACTCGCCGAGCCGGCGCGCGGCGCTCTCGATCTTGTCGCGGAGCTCCTTGACGCCTGTCGTCGCGCCGTGCGCCCGGTCGGTATGCGCACCCGTGCGCGCGGCGATGACTTCGGCGAGCGTGGTCTTTCCGGTGCCCGGCGGGCCCGCGACGATCATCGACTGCAGCGCGTCCTGCTCGATCAGGCGCCGGAGCAGCGAGCCCGGCGCGAGGCAGTGCTGCTGCCCGGCCATCTCGTCGAGCGTGCGCGGGCGCATGCGCACCGCGAGAGGCGCGGCCTTCGCGCGGCGCTCGGTGCGGATGGGTGACCAGAGGTCTTCGGGCATCGGTCGCGCATGGTACGCGGGGCGGCAAATTCGCCCGGAATCGTCCGCGCCTCTTCACAACCCGCGGCGGTTCGTGAAGATGCGCGGATGGACAAGAAGACCGCCGTCGGGATCGTCGTCAGCTCCGTGGTGTTCGGTGCGGGTTTCCTCGCCGTCGCGCTCTCGACCGTCCTCGGAGGCGGCGGCGGGCCGGGTGTCTCCGTCGATACGGCGCGCGAGGAGATGAAGTCGGCGCTCGACGCCGCGCGGCCGGAGGCAGTCGCGCAGCCCCTTGCGCAGCAAAAGCTCGACACGCCGTCCTGGATCTGGGCGCCCGGCGCACGGGTCGCCGACAGCGCCGTGTTCACGCGGCGCGTCCGCTTCGGAAGCGACGCGAAGTCCGCGCGGCTCGTGATCGCGGCCGACAACAAGGCGCGCGTCCTGATGGACGGTCGCGAGATCGCGACGAGCGAGGAATGGGCCGAGCCGGTCACGGTCGAGCTCGGCGCCATCAAGGCCGGTGTGCACGAGTTTGCGGTCGAGGCGCGCAACGAGGGCGGACCCGCCGGCATCTGCGTGCAGATCGACTGGACCGCGGCCGACGGCGCGCGGATGCGCACGGTCAGCGATCCGTCGTGGCAGGCGAGCGGACCATGGACGAGCACGCCGGTCCCGAGCGCCGTGATCGGCGCGCTCGGCGACGCGCCGTGGGGCGACGCGGTCGCCTCGAGCTTCGGCGGAACCGCCGGACCGCTCGCCGACATCGCACGCTCGATCAGCGTGCCGCCCGGCTTCGTCTGCGAGCTCGTCTTTGTCGCGCCGAAGTCGCGCGGCTCGATCGTCGCGCTCGCCGCGGACGACGCGCGCGGCCGGATCGTCGCCAGCGCGCAGTACGGGCGGATGTTCGCGATCACGCCCTGCGCCGCCGGCGGCGATCCCACGACGAGCGAGGTCGCGCTCGTCGAGCCCGAGATCGGCCGCGCGCACGGAATCCTCGCGATCGACAACGATCTCTTCGCGGTGGTGAACGAGGGCGGCGGCGATGCGCGCGGCGTGTGGCGCCTGCGCGACACGAACCGAGACGGCACCTACGACGAGAAGAAGTTGCTCGCGTCGGTCGCGCGCGACGGCGGGGAGCACGGCCCGCACCAGGTCGTCGCCGCGCCCGATGGATCGATCTGGATCGTGGGCGGCAACCACTGCGCGCCGCCGGAGCAGGCGCTCGCGGATTCGCGGGTTCCCAAGGTGTGGGAGGAGGATGTGGTCTTCTCTCGGCTCTGGGATCCGAACGGCCACGCCGTCGGAGTGATGGCGCCGGGCGGCTGGGTCGTGCGGACCGACCGCGAGGGCTCGAAGTGGGAGCTCATGACGATTGGCTTCCGCAACTCCTACGACCTTGCGTTCGACGAGCTCGGCCGCGCGTTCACCTTCGACAGCGACATGGAGTGGGACATGGGCCTGCCGTGGTACCGGCCCACGCGCGTGTGCGAGCTCGCAAGCGGCGTCGACTACGGCTGGCGCTCGGGAAGCGGCAAGTGGCCGGCGTGGAGCCCCGACTCGCTGCCGGCGGCGGTCGATGTCGGCCCTGCGTCGCCGACGGGCGTGCTGGCGTCGGCCGGACTGCAGTATCCCGCGCCGTGGAACGAGGCGATGTTCTTCCTCGACTGGACCTACGGCACGATGTGGGCCGGTTGGCCGACCGACGACTCGCGCGACGCGTCGTCGCCCAAGATGCGCATCGAGCCGTTCGTCGTCGGTCGTCCGCTTCCGCTCACCGACGCGGTCGTGATGGATGGCGCGATGTACTTCGCGGTCGGTGGCCGCAATCTGCCGAGCGCGGTGTTCCGCGTGCGCGCTGAGAATCCAATTGCGATCAAGCGCGCGCCGATGGCCGTGCCCCATGCGCTCGCCGAGCGACGCCAGCTCGAAGCGCTGCACCGCCCGCTGTCGGGACAAGAGGCAGCGGGGGCGATCAACCTCGCGATCGCCTCGCTCATGTCCGCGGACGAGGGCGTCCGGAGCGCCGCGCGCATCGTGCTCGAGCATCAGGATCCATCGCTCTGGCGCGCCAGTGCGCTCGTGGTCGAAAACGCCCGCGCATCGATCCTCGCGCTCGTGGCGCTTTGCCGCACGGGCTCGCCCGACGCCGATGGCGCGCCGGTTGCGGCGCGGCTCGTCGCGCTCGAGCCCGCCGTACGCGGTACCGACCTCGAGAAGGCGTGGCTCCGCGCGTGCGAGCTGTGGATGCTCCGCTTCGCCTCGCGCGGGACCGCCGTCGGCGGCGGCGATGCGCTGCGCGACGCCGTTCTCGCGCACTTCCCCGCGAAGGAGGGCACGCCCGACGCGAGCGAGCTCGACATGCACCGCGCCGCGTTCCTTGCCAAGATCGGCTCGCCGCGCGCCGTCGAGGTCGCGGTCGACCTCCTCGGCAAGCCCGATGTGCGCCTCGCCACGCCGATCGACGCGGCGCTTCTCGCCCGTGGCGGTCCCTACGGCAAGGCCGTGACCGACATGATGGCGAACGCGCCCGCCACGCAGAAGATCGGCCTCGTGCACGCCGTGCGCGACGCGAAAATCGGCTGGACCGCCGACAACCGCATGTGCTTCGCGCGCGCGGTCGCGGATCTCCGCAAGGCGAGCGGCGGCAATTCGTACGCGGGCTTCCTCTCGCGCATGACCGAGGAATTCGTCGCAAACGCGCCCGAGGCCGACCGCGAGTTCCTCGCCTCGACCGCTGCCGGCAAGTCGGGCAGCGAGCCCGTGGTCGCGCCGCGCGGCCCGGGCCGCGCGTGGACCGTCGAGTCGATCGTCGCGCTCGGGCCGAAGCTCGCGGCGGGCCGCGACTACAAGGAAGGCCTGCGCGCCTATCGCGCGGCGCAGTGCGCGCAGT
>Ga0078894_10002207_pt1 | contig 14690 bp, 13 predicted proteins | sample LauGreSu1BDMLBSD_2_FD_67506 | JGI IMG/M metagenome (GOLD analysis project Ga0078894, IMG submission 67506) | Freshwater lake microbial communities from Lake Michigan, USA - Su13.BD.MLB.SD (version 4) (version 4) | ecosystem: Environmental > Aquatic > Freshwater > Lake | place: Lake Michigan... | reverse complement strand
TCGCCGTCGGCGAGCTCGCTGTCGATCTCCACCCCGCGGTTGATGGGCCCGGGGTGCATAATGATGGCCTTGGGGTTGAGCCACGAGGCGCGGGTTTTGTTGAGCCCGAACATCCCCGTGTACTCCCCGAGGGAGGGAAAGTGTCCTGCCGCCTGCCGCTCGTGCTGGATGCGCAGCAGCATCACGACCTCGGCGTCCGCGAGGGCGCCCCGCAGATCGTGGCTCACCTTGACGCCGAGAGGGGTGAACCAGGGCGGCACGAGGGTGGAGGGGCCGACGAGGGTGACGTCGGCGCCAAGCTTGGTGAGCGCGTGGATGTTGGAACGGGCTACCCGGCTGAAGAGGATGTCGCCCAAGATCACCACCTTGCGGCCCTTCAGCGAGCCGAGGTGCTCCTTCATCGTGAAGGTGTCGAGCAGCCCCTGGGTCGGGTGCTCGTGGGCCCCGTCGCCGGCGTTGATCACGGGGATGTCCAGGAACCGCGAAAGGTAGAGGGGCGATCCGGCGGCCGCGTGGCGGATCACGATCATATCCGCCTGTAGGGCTTGGATATTCTCGGCGGTGTCCCGGAGCGTCTCGCCCTTGGTGGCGCTGCTGCTGGCACCGTCGAGCGAGATCACGTCGGCGCTGAGGCGCTTGGCGGCCATCTCGAACGCCATCCGCGTGCGCGTGCTGGGCTCGAGGAAGAGGTTGACGATGGTCTTGCCGCGCAGGGCCGGCACCTTGCGCATATTGCGGCTTAAGGTGCGTTTGAAGGCGGCGGCGGTAGCGTGAATCTGCTCCAATTCCGTGAGGGTGAGCTCCTCGACGGTGAGCAGGTGACGGCGTTGCCAGGACATAGGAGGGCGCGGGGAGTCAGCGGTTGGACGGCGCGATGCGGATCTCGTCCCGCCGCGGGTCGGCGGGATCGAGACGGACGGAGACGCGCTGGTTCTCGGCGGCGGGCAGCTGGAGCCCGCGGTGGTCCGCGGCAAAGGGAAGGCGGCGGCACCCACGGTCGACGAGGACCGCCAGTTCGACCGCCTCTGGTCTTCCGTGGTCGAAGATCTCGTTGATGGCGGCCTTCACCGTGCGCCCCGTGAAGAGCACATCGTCGACGAGGATCACGGTCGCGCCCTGAACCTCGCCCGGGATGCGGCTGGAGGTGGTCTCCTTCGGGATCGGATGGGAGCCAAAGTCATCGCGGTGAAAGGCGATGTCGACGACGCCGGCGGTCAGGCGCAGGCGTTCGCCCAGACGGCGGGCGAGTTCGATCCCGCCGTTGGCGATGCCCAGCAGCACCAGTCCCCGCGGGTCGGGGTGGCGCGCTGTGATGGCGGCGGCCAGCCTACCTATCGCGGCGTGGACCTCCGCTGAGCCGATGATCTGAGAGGCAGACACGACGTCGTTGTGCAGCGCTCGGCAACGCGTGGGAAGGATTTTCTCTGACTCGCCGGAACCCAGATAGGTATCGCCGCGGGCGCCAGACGAGGGCTCAGATGAGACCCAGCTTCATTTTCCCTTCCTCGGAGATCATCTGCTGATTCCAAGGCGGCTCCCAAGTGATGCGCACGTCCGCCGCGCTCACGCCGGGCACCAGCAGGATCTTGCCCTTCGCATCCTCGGCAATCGCCGGTCCCATCCCGCAGCCGGGAGCGGTCAAGGTCATCGCCACGTCCACCCGGTAGCCGGGCTCGGGCTCGGAGACCTTCACGACCTCCATCGTGTAGACGAGGCCGAGGTCGACGATGTTCACCGGGATCTCCGGGTCATAAACCTGGCGCAGCTGCGCCCAGATGGCCTCCGGGTCCGGCGCGCCGTCCGCGAGGGTGGCCGCGGACACCGCCGCGGCGGCGACCTGCTCGCCCAGCGCGTCCCCGTCCCGCCCGTCGATGCGGAACAGGCCGAAATCCGTCTGCACCGTGTAGCTCCCGCCGAGCGTCTGGTGGAGGAATACGCGGGCGTTCTGCGGTAACGTCTGCTTGTCGCCGGAGGGAATCTGCGTCGCGACGACGTCGCGCGAAAGGGTGCGCTCGCGGTTCATCGGGCAACCTTCTCCCCGGTGAAATTCGTCTGGATCAGCGTACGGAGCGCCGCGTGCAGGTCATCCTGGCTGAGGCGGTTGAGCACTTCCTCGAAGAAACCGAAGGTCAGCAACTCGTCGGCGGCGCGCTTGGGAATGCCGCGGGTCTGCAGGTAGAACTCCTGTTCGGGGTCGATGCGGGAAGTGGTCGCGCCGTGGGTGCAGCGGACATCGTTCGCCTGGATCTCGAGGCCGGGCAGGGAATTCGCCTCCGCCTCGTCGCTGAGCATCAGGTTGCGGTTACTCTGGTAGGCGTCGGTCTTCTGGGCGTCTGGGTCGACCACGATGAGTCCGGAGAAGATCGTGCGGGCCTTCTGCAGCAGCGCGTTCTTGTAAAGGAGGTCCGAGCGGGTGTTGGGTGCCTGGTGGATCTGCAGGGTCCGCTGGTCGAACTCCTGGTCGTCCCGCGCGACAGTCAGTGAGAGCATCTCTGAGTTGGCGCCGGGCGCCTGCAGTTGGGAGTGGGACTCGTGCCGGGCCTGGCGGGCGCCGAGGTGCAGGTTGAGCGACTGCACGCTGGCGTCTCGTCGCACCACCGTGGAGTTGGACTGCAGCGCGAGGGCCTGATGGCTCCAGTCTTGCTTGCCCACGTAAGTGATCCTCGCGCCGTGGCCGGCGTAGAGGTCGTTGGCGCCGACGGCCAGTTGCCGTTCGGTATCGTTCTGGGAGCCGAAGTAATCGATGACCGTCACCCGCGCACCCTCATCGGCGACGACGAGCGTGTGGGGAAAAACGGCGGCGCCGTCGCCGAGTGCGAAGGAGAAGATCCCGATGGGCAATTCCACCTCCACCCCGCGAGGGACGTGAACAAAGGCCCCGTCAACGAGGAACGCCTCGTGGAGGGCCGAAAACTTGCCCGAGCCGAGGCGCGCCGGCTGGGCGAGGAGGTGCTCGCGCACCACTTCGCTGTGCTCACGCAGGGCGTTCTGCAGCGTGTCTACGACCACGCCTCGACGGCCAAGATCGGGAGCGAGGATCTCGCGGGAAAAGAGTCGGCCATTGGCGAAGATCAGGCGGGCCGCCTTGCTGATGCCGATGCTGGCGAAGGGCACGGCGCGGGCTGGGGCCGGCAGCGCGAAGCCATCGAGGGTGAGCCCGGCGACGTTGCTGAAGCGCCAAGCTTCGTCGGTGCGGATGGGCAGCGGCAGGGCGGCGAAGCGCTCGAAGGCGGCGCGCTTGCGGGCCAGCCACCACTCCGGGAGGGGCGGCAGCGACGCGAGGTGGGCTTCGAAAGCGGCGCGGGTAAAGGCGCCGACCATCGGTGCGAGGGAGGCAGTCGTGGCGGTCATGGCGGATTTTCGGGTCAGCCGACGCTGCCTTCCATCTCCAGATCGATCAGCCGCTTGAGCTCAACCGAGTATTCCATCGGGAACTGGCGGGCGAGGTCGTTGATGAAGCCATTGACCGCCAGGCTCATCGCCTGGCCCTCGGTGAGGCCGCGCTGTTGCATATAGAAGATCATATCCTCGCTGACCTTGGAGACGCTGGCTTCGTGCTGGACCGAGTTGCGTTCCCCGCGGACGGTGATCGCAGGGTAGGTGTCCGTGCGGCTATTTGTGTTGATGAGTAGGGCGTCGCACTCGGTGTTGTTCTTGCACCCCCGCAGCCGTTTCGGGATGTGCACTTGACCGCGGTAGGTGGCGCGGCCCTGGCCCACGCTGATGGATTTGGAGACGACGTTCGACGTCGTTTCGTCCGCGGCGTGGATCATCTTTGCCCCGGTGTCCTGATGCTGGCCGTCGTTGGCGAGCGCGATGGAGATGACCTCCCCGCGCGCTTTACGGCCCTTCAGGACGACACCGGGGTACTTCATCGTGAGGCGGGAGCCGATGTTGCAGTCGATCCACTTGATCTCGGCCTCCTCGTGGGCGAGCCCGCGCTTCGTCACGAGGTTGAACACGTTGTTCGCCCAGTTCTGGACGGTGATGTACTGGATCTTCGCGCCCTTGAGCGCGACGAGCTCGACCACTGCACTGTGCAGGGTGGCGGTGGAGAACTTGGGGGCGGTGCAGCCCTCCATATAGGTGACCTCGGAGCCCTCGTCGGCGATGATCAGGGTGCGCTCGAACTGGCCGAAGTTCTCCGCGTTGATGCGGAAGTAAGCCTGCAGCGGCTGCGCGACCTTCACCCCGGGTGGCACGTAGATGAACGAGCCCCCAGAGAACACCGCGCTGTTGAGGGCGGAGAACTTGTTGTCGCCGGTCGGGATGACCTTGCCGAACCAGCGGCGGAACAGCTCGGGATGCTCGCGGAGCCCCTCGGTCGAGTTGACGAAGATGACACCCTGCTTGGCGACGATCTCCTTGATGTTCGAGTAAGCCGCCTCGGAGTCGAACTGCGCCTCCACCCCGGCGAGGAACTTCCGTTCCTGCTCCGGGATGCCCAAGCGTTCGAAGGTGCGCTTGATGTCCTCGGGCACCTCGTCCCACGTGCGTTTCGGCTTCTGGCCGCTCGCGAGGTAGTAGCGGATGCGGTCGAAATCGATGTTTTCGAGGTCACGCGTCGCCCAGTGGGTGGGCATCGGCTTCGACTGGAAGACCTGCAGCGCCTGGTGGCGGAAGGCGCGGATCCAGTCCGCTTCCTTCTTCACGGAACTGATGTAGTCGACCGTGCGCGCGCTCAGGCCGGTGCCGGCGTCGAACTCGTAGGCGACATCGTAGGTGAAATCGCCCTTGGTCTGGTCGATCCCGGCGACGGGATTCTCCACGGTGGCGGCGGTGCCGCTGTCGATGAGGCTCTTCATGTGGTTATGCCGGCGTTCAGGCGGGGAGGGCTGCGAGCTCCTGCTTCACCCAGTCGTACCCCCGGGTCTCGAGCTCGAGCGCCAGGGACTTGTCGCCGCTCTTCACGATGCGGCCGTCGTACATCACGTGCACGAAGTCCGGCACGATGTAGCTGAGGAGGCGCTGGTAGTGGGTGATCATCAGCACGCCGAGGCCCGGGCCCCGCAGGGCATTCACGCCCTCCGAGACGATCCGCAGGGCGTCGATGTCCAAGCCGGAGTCGGTCTCGTCCATCACGGCCATCTTGGGCTCCAGCATCGCCATCTGCAGGATCTCGCAGCGCTTCTTCTCGCCGCCGGAGAAGCCCTCGTTGACCGAGCGGGAGGTGAACTTCCGGTCGATTTTTAGCAGGTCCATCTTGGCGTAGAGACGCTTGTAGTAGGCCGAGGCATCGATCTCCTCGCCCTCGGGCAGGCGGGCCTGGACGGCAGCGCGCAGGAAGTTCGCAATCGAAACCCCGGGGATCTCGCTCGGGTACTGGAACGCGAGGAAGAGCCCGGCGCGGGCCCGCTCATCGGCCTCCTGCTCGAGCACCGAGCGGCCATCAAGCAGCACATCGCCGCCGGTGACGGTGTAGTCGGGATGACCGGCGATCACCTTGGCGAGGGTCGACTTGCCGGTGCCGTTCGGCCCCATAATGGCGTGCACTTCACCGCTGTTCACGGTGAGGGACAGACCCTTGACGATGGGTTTGTCGCCGATGGAGACGTGGAGGTCGTGGATGACGAGCGAGGACATTGGATCGGGAAAGGACTGGTTCAGGAAGCGGGGCGGGCCTGGCCGCGGAAGGTTATCTCGACCGACGAGGCGTCGAAGCCCAGCGGGAGGACTTGGTTGACCTCGGCGAGCACGGCCGGCGGCAGGTCAATGTCGTAGGTGCGGCCAGTCTGCTCGTCGTGAAAATGCGCGTGCGGCCGCAGGTTGGGGCAGTAGCGGGTGGGGCTGCGCTCGAAGTTCACCGCCCGTACCAGTTCGCACTGCACGAGGGTCTCCAAGCAGTTGTAGACGGTCGCGAGCGAGATGGTGGGCAGCTCCGCCTTGACCCGCGCAAAGACTTCCTCGGCCGTCGGATGGTCCCTTTTGCGGAGCAGGACCGAATAGACCACTTCCCGTTGCGGCGTGGAACGCAGGCCGCTGTCCGCGAGTCGCTGCGTGAGTGAATCGGACGCTAGGTGAGGGGTCATCGGAGCGAAATAGGGCGTGGTGGAAAGGCGGTCAGTCAGTCACCCAATTGGAATGGTTCTAAGTTGCAACTTGGAATTGGAACTATTCCAAACAGTTTCGAAAGATCGCTGGTTATTAGCTAGTTAGCGCATCTATTTGGGGAGTCTCCCCCGAGAGACGATAGCACCTACGGAGTAGTTTTCACCCCAACAAGGCCTGAGGTGGCGCGCTGATACGCGTCAGCGCGTGGAAAACCGAAACAGGGTGGTGGAGCGGAAGGTCTGACCGGGACGCAGGATGGTCGAGGGAAAGGCCGGCTGGTTGGGGCTGTCCGGATAATGCTGGGTCTCGAGGCAGAAGCCCCCGTACCGCGGATAGGCCCGCCCGGATTTGCCCACCAGCCGGCCGGCAAAGTGGTTGGCGGTGAACAGTTGCACGCCGGGCTCCGTGGTGAGTACCTCCAGCACGCGTCCCGAGGCACGCTCGTGGACCAGGGCAGCGAGGCCCGGCGTATCTCCCCGGTGGTCCAAAACGAAATTATGGTCATAGCCGCGTCCGATGGCCATCTGGGGATGATCCGCCGTGATCCGCTCCCCGATGCGACGGGGACGGGTGAAGTCGAAAGGCGTGCCCGCGACAGGGGCGAGCTCGCCCGTCGGGATCAACGCCGGGGTGACGGGAGTGTAGCGGGAGGCGCGCAGCGTGAGTTCGTGGTCAAGGATGTCGCCTTCGCCCTCGCCCTTCAGGTTGAAGTAGGCGTGGTTGGTGAGGTTCAGCGGGGTCGGGCGGTCCGTGGTCGCCGTGTAGTCGAGGCGCAGCGCGCCGTCGGCGGTGACGGAATACAGCACCTCGACCTGCAGTTTTCCGGGATAGCCTTGGTCCCCGTCCGGACTCGTGAGGCTCAGCCGCACGGCGGGCAACCCCTCCCGCACGCTCGTGGTCGCTGTCCAAAGCCGGCGGTTGAAGCCCTGGCGGCCGCCGTGAATGTGCACCGGCACCCCGCCGGAGCTGGAATTGGTCTCCAATTGGTAGGTCTGCCCGTCGAGGGTGAAACGTCCGCCGGCGATGCGGTTCGCGTAGCGTCCGATCACGGAATTGAAGCCCGCGGCCTTCGCCTCGAACTCGCCGGCCGAGTCCACGCCCAGGACAACGTCCGCGGCCCGTCCCGCGCGGTCCGGGACCAGCAGGCGCACGATGATGCCGCCGAAGTTGGTGACCTCCGCGACCAGTCCGCGGCCGTTGTCCAACGTGAAGAGCCGCGCCTCGCGCCCGTCGGCGAGGCGGCCGAAGCTGCGGGACGGTACCGTGACCTCGGCAGCGGACGCCAGCACGGCGGAGAGGAGCAGCGAGGCCAGCAGGGCGCGCATCGGTGTGGTCCCCGCTCAGGCGGCCCGTTGGCTAAGCACCGTGCGCTCGTAAGCCTTGACCTCGGCGAGCCAGCGCTCGCCCTGGGGCACGCCGGCCTCGACACAGTACTGGTCCCAGACTGCGGAGAAGGGCAGGGTGCGCGCCTCCTCGAGCAGGGCGAGGCGGGTGGTTAGGTCGCCCTCCCGCTCCGCCGCGCGGATGCGCCCGATCGGGGCCACCAGCGCCAGCAGCAGCGCCTTCTGCATATTGCGCGTGCCGATCACCCACGCGGCGACGCGGTTGATGCTGGCGTCGAAGTAATCGAGCCCGATCCGCACGCGGTCCGTGTAGCCGCCCCAGACAATCTCCTGGGCGATCGCCTGCAGTTCATCGGTGAGGGTCACCACGTGATCGCTGTCCCAGCGCACCCCGCGGCTCACGTGCAGCGCGATCTCCGGCAGGAATTGCAAGACGGCCGACACCTTGTCGGCGATGCCCTCGGTGGGATGGTAATGCCCGGCGTCGAGGGTGAGGAGCTTGCCGCGACTCACCGCGTAGCCGAGGTAGAACTCGTGCGAGCCCGGCACGTAGCTTTCGGAGCCGAGGCCGAAGAGCTTCGGCTCGACCGCGTCCACGTTGTGCCGCGGGTTGAGGGGGCGGGCGAAGATTGCGTCGAGCGAGGCAGCCAGCCGCTCGCGGGGCCCGCGGCGGTCGGCCGGGGTGTCCTTCACGCCGTCGGGGATCCAGAGGTTAGTCAGACACGCGCGGCCCAGGGCGCGGCCGATCGCGGCGCCGATCTCGCGGCAGCGGATGCCGTGCTCGATCCAGAAGCGACGGACCGCGGCGTCCGGATGGGTGAGCGTGCAGCCGTCCTTGACCCGGGGGTGAGAGAAGTAGGTCTGGTTGAAATCGAGGCCGATCCCGAGGCCCTTGGCCCAGCTAATCCAGCCGCGGAATTGCTCCACCCCGAGGGCGTCGCGATCGACGTGCCGGCCGCCCATTTCGGCGTAGAGCGCGTGGAGGTTGAAACGCTTCGTCCCGGGAATTAGCGCCAGTGCCGCCTCGAAGTCCCGGCGCAGCTCGTCCGGGGTGCGAGCCTTGCCGGGATAGCTGCCGAAAACGGCGAGCCCGTCCCCGAGCTTCTGGCCGCCCGCCTGCTCAAAGCCGCCAACATCGTCCCCCTGCCAGCAGTGGATCGAGACGGGGATCCGGGCCGCCTGACGTAGGGCGCGGTCCGTGTCGACGCCGAGCGCGGCGTAGCGTTCGCGGGCGAGGCGGTAGGCGGGGGCGTTCGAGCGGGACTTCATCGGCGGAAAAGGCTGCCGGCCGCGGGACCTAGGGGTCCAGCCCAGATTGAGGCGGCCCGGCTCAGGGAAAGCGCGGGCGCGGACCGATCGCGTCCGCGCGGACCGTGCCGTCGGCGGCGAGCAGGGGTTGCGGGGCTTCGATCCGGCCGAGCGGGCGGCAGCCGGGTCCCACGCCGGTGTTGCCGAGATCGGTCGCGTTGGCGGCGGCGATCGCGCGCAGGCGGGAGACGACCTCCGGATGCTGGCCGGCGACGTCGCGGGCTTCCCCGGGATCCTCGCCCAGGTGATAGAGCTCACCGCGCGCGAGGTGCAGTTTCCACGCGTCCGCGCGCACGGCCTCGAGGTCTAGTCCGCGGAAATAAAGGTACTCGCGGCGGGCGCCCGGGCTGGCGGCGCCCAGTAGCGAGGCGGAGATATCTACGCCGTCGAGCCGGCGTCCCGCGGGCGAGCCCGCCCCGGCGAGGTGGGCGAGGGTGGGCAGCAGGTCCGGGTTGGCCGTGATGGCGGAGGAACTGGTCCCGGCGGGGATCCGGCCCGGCCACCACGCGAGGAGCGGCACGCGGATGCCGCCTTCTAGCGTGCTGCCCTTGCCGCCGCGCAGGGGATGGTTATCGGCCCCGTGGTTGAGCGGGCCGCCGTTGTCCGAAAAGAAGAGCACCAGCGTGTGGCGCTCAAGTCCCGCGGTGCGCACCGCGTCGAGTACCTGGCCCACGCTCCAGTCGACCTCCTCGATCCAAGCGCCGAGGAGGCTCTGGGGCACCCGCGCCCGGAAGGCGGCGGAGGGGTAGAGTGGAAAGTGGACGGCGTTGTGGGCGAGGTAGAGAAAGAAGGGCTGGGTGCGCGGGCGCTGAACGTAGTCTACGGCCCGTTCGGTGTAGCGCCGCACGAGGTCCGCCTGCTCGGCGGGGCCGACGCGCCCGATCACGCTGTTGCCCTCTAGGAGTGGAAGCGGGGGTTGCTGGGTGCGGATTCCCGTGCCGTCTTCGGCGCTGCCGGCGGCCTTGGGCGCCGCCTTCGGGGTGGGCAACGGGGCGCCGAAGTTGCTCTTCACGCCCTCGGCGGCCGGCCCCATATCATTAGAGTAAGGGAGACCGAAATACTCGGAGAACCCCTGCTGCAGGGGAAGGAACGGAAGCTGGTCGCCGAGGTGCCATTTGCCGATGCAGGCCGTCGCGTAACCGGACGCGCGCAGGACCTCCGCGATGGTTTGCTCGTCCGGATGGAGACCCACGGCGGCGCCGGGGAAGAGCACGTGTGGGCTGGGGAGCACGCGCTTGGGGTAGCAACCGGTGAGCAGGGCCGCGCGGGAGGGTGAGCAGACGGGCGCGGCGTAATGATCCGTCATCCGGCGTCCCTCGGCGGCCATCCGGTCGAGCGCCGGGGTCCGGAAGCGACCGCCCCACGCGCCGAGCTCCCGTGAGCCGAGGTCGTCGATGTTGATGAGGATGATGTTCGGCCGGTCCGCCGTCGCGCCTGCCCTCGCGAATGCCGGGACGAGGCCTGAAAGCAGAAGCAGGCAGACGCGGAGCAGGTGGCGCATTGGGGTGGCGTTCAGGCGGCGGCGGGGCGACCGAGGCAATTCCCGAGTGCGGCCAGCACAAGGTCGACATTACGCAGGGAGGCGCCGTGGCCCATCAGCCCGATGCGCCAGGCCTTGCCCGCCATCGGGCCGAGGCCGGCGCCGATCTCAATCCCGTACTCATCGAGGAGACGGCGCCGGACCCCCGCATCGTCGGCGCCCTCTGGGATTCGGATGCAGTTGAGGGTGTGCAGGGAGCGAGACGGAATGTAGCTCAGGCCCAGCGCCTCCAGCCCGCGGCGGAGCCGCTGGTGCATTGTGGCGTGCCGGGCAATCCGGGCCTCGAGGCCCTCTTCCTGCACGATAGTCAGCGCCTCGTGCAGGGCGTAGGTCATATTGATCGGGGCCGTGTGGTGGTAGACGCGGCCGCCGCCACCCCCAGAGTAGTACTTCCGGAGCATCGAGACATCGAGGTACCACGATTGTACCTTGGTCTTTCGGGCATCCATCCGAGCGAGGGCGCGCGGGCCGAAGCTGACCGGCGAGAGTCCCGGGGGGCAGCTCAGGCACTTCTGGGTTCCGCTGTAGATTGCGTCGATCTCCCAATCATCCACGCGTAGCTCGTGCCCGCCGAGGCTGGTCACGGCGTCGACCAGCAGCAGGGCCCCGTGGGAACGGGCGATCGCTGCGAGGCCCTCAAGGGGCTGGTGCGCGCCGGTGCTGGTCTCGGCGTGGACGATGCCGAGGAGCCGGGCCTTGGGGTGGGCGGCGAACGCGGCGGCGACCTGCTCGAGGGTGAAAGTCTCGCCCCAAGGCGCCTCGAGCGCGTGGACGACGGCGCCGCAGCGCTCCATTACGTCCTTCATGCGGGTGCCAAAGACCCCGTTCACCCCGACGATGACCTCGTCGCCCGGTTCCACGAGGTTGACGGCGGCGCACTCCATCCCGGCCATGCCGGTGCCGCTCACGGGGAAGGTCAGGGCATTCCGGGTGCGGAAAACTTGCCGCAGTAGCTCGCAGACCTCGTCCATGATGGTGAGGTACTGGGGATCGAGGTGGCCCAGAGTGGGCGCCGCGAGGGCGCGGAGGACGCGCTGGGGGACAGGACTGGGCCCGGGGCCGAGGAGGACACGTTCAGCGGGATGCACGGCAGGAGCAGAGAAGGCCGGCGCGGGGGAAACGAGCCGAAAGTGGCCGCGGCTTGCCCAAGGGGCGCGGTTAGTTTGCGCTGCGCGGATGGCCGCTTCCCCATGCTCCCGTCGGCGTTTCCTCGCGCGATCGACGGCCGCGCTCGCGGTGGGCACGCGGGGTCTGGGGGCGGTCGCCGCGCCGGTGCGTTTGGGCCTCGTGGCCGACGCGCAGTACGCGGATGTGCCCGCGCAGGGCTCGCGCCACTACCGGCGCTCGCTGGCCCGGCTAGAGGCCGCGGTGGCGGACTTCGCGGAGTTGCCGCTCGCGGGCTGCGTCCATCTGGGCGACCTCATCGACCGGGACTGGACCAGTTTCGCTCTAATGCTCGCGGCGCTGGGCCGCGGCCGGCACCGCTGGCACCACGTTTTGGGCAATCACGACTTCGACGTCAGGGAGGAGGAGAAGGGCAAGGTGCCCGCGCTGCTGGGGCTCCCCGCGCGGCGTGGGAGCTTCGACTTACCCGGCTGGCGGTGCCTGCTTCTGGATACGAACGACGTCAGCCGCTACGCCCATCCGGCCGGTAGTCCGGCGCGGGAAGAGGCGGAGCTTGAGCTGACCCGCCTCGTCGCCGCCCGCGTCCGCCAAGCGAAACCGTGGAACGGGGGTGTCGGACCCGCGCAGCTGCGCTGGTTCGAGGCGGAATGTGCGGCCGCGCGGCGCGAGGGTCGGCGGGTACTCGTCTTCTCGCACCATCCGGTCTGGCCAGTCGGGGATCACTGCGTGTGGAACGCTGCGGAGGTGCTCGCGGCGGTGGATCGCCAGCCGAACGTCGCCGCGTGGCTGAACGGCCACCACCACGCGGGCGCCCTCGGCGAACGCCACGGGGTCCCTTACCTCACCCTGCGCGGGATGGTGGAGACGGCGGATACCACGGCTTATGCCGTCGCGACCCTGCACGCGGACCGCCTGATCCTCGCGGGACGCGGACGCGAGCCCTCCCGGGAGCTGGCTTTGCGGCCCTGGTCCGCGGGTTGAAACGCCGTCCGGGCGGGGTCAGCGGACGGCTGCCCAGACGCGCTGGACGTCGTCGTTGTCCTCGATCTCCTGGAGAAACTCGCCGACCTCGGCCCGCTGGTTGTCGTCCAGTTCCGGGTAGGTCTTAGCGATGTATCCGAGCTCAGCGGTGACCACGGTCCAGCCGTGCTGCTTCAGCCAAGAGGCGGCGGCGTGCACCGCGGTGCGGTCGGTGAGGAGGCGGACGCCGGTCGCGCCCTCCGGGATGTCGTCGTTGCGTGCGTGATCGAGCTCCTCGAACTCGTTCGCCCCCGCCTCGATCGCGGCCGCCTCGCGGTCCGCGGCCGGGTCCGGTTGGTGCGCTTCGACGATCCCGCAATGGTCGAAGAGGAACTTGTTGCTGCCCGCCCCGCCGAGCACGCCCCTGCGGAATAGGGCCCGCAGGTCGGCCGAGCTGCGGTTATGGTTGTCGGTCATCACCTCGACGATGACCGGCACCTTGTGGGGCGCATAGCCCTCGTAGACTACCTGCTCGAGCGAGGCGCTGTCGCCGCCGAGGCCCGCGCCTTTGTTGATCGCCCGCTGGATCACGTCGCGGGTCACGCTCGCCTTGCGCGCCTTTTCCACCGCAGCGAAGAGGCGGGCGTTGCCCTCTGGGTCTCCGCCGCCGAGCTTGGCGGCCACGGTGATTTCCTTAACCAGCTTCTGGACCGCCTGACCTTTTTTCAGGTTAACGATCGCGCGTTTCGCGTGCAGCCATTGACGTCCCATAAACGGAGGCTGAGCCGCTCTCGCCGGGCCCGGCAACGCCGAAGTTTGCGGCGCGCGGACTCAGCGCTTGCTCTCGCCGCTGTAGCACAGCCAGCAGAGGAGAAGCACGGTCACCGAGAAGATGGCGATCAGCAGCATCACGGGCGTGACGGGGTGGGGGGGGTGGCGGGAAGGTGGGAAATCTGCGGGCGGCAGGCCAGCCCAAAGTGGGTGGGGTCTTTTCCCGCTTGCGGGCCGGGCGTTGCCGGTCGGCCAATGGAGCGTGGTCTCCGCGCCGCCGACGATCGTCCACCTGGATGCCGACGCCTTCTTCGTCTCCTGCGAGCTGGCGCGGCGGCCGGAGCTGCGCGGAAAGGCCTGCGCGGTCGGGGGGCGCGAGCGCGGGATCATCGCCTCGGCCAGCTACGAGGCGCGTGCGGCCGGCGTCTACACCCCGATGCCGACCGCGCGGGCGCTGCGCGTTTGTCCCGGGCTGGTCCTCATCCCGCCGACTCCCGGCCTCTACGGGGAGGTCTCGGCGCGGATGTTCGACCTCTGCGGGGAACTTACCCCGTGGGTGGAGCGCAGTTCCATCGACGAGGGATATCTCGACTTGCGGGGCAAGGCGTTGGCCGATGAGGCCAAAGTCGCCGCGGTCGTGCAGCGACTGCAGGAGAGACTCTGGTCCGAGCTCGCCCTGCCTGTTTCCTTCGGCATCGCCGCGAATAAGCTGGTGGCTCAGGTGGCCTCGAAGCTCCGGAAACCCCGCGGGTTCGTCGTGGTGTCGCCGGGGGCGGAGGCCGAGTTCCTAGCGCCGCTGCCCGTGGGACGGCTGCCGGGGATTGGTGCCAAGACCGAGGCGCGGCTCGCCGAGCACCACGGATTGCGGCTCATCGGCGAGGTGCAGAACCTTGCGGAACCCTTGCTGGAGGCGGCCTTCGGTGCGGGTTGGCGGGAGGTGCGTGCGGCGGCGCGCGGGCAGGACGACCGGCCCGTCGTGACCGAGTCTGGCGACGCCCAAAGTTATTCCCAGCAGGAGACCTTCGCGGCCGATGTCCGCGACCACGCGCACCTAGTTCGGGTGCTGAAGGGGATGGTCGACGAGCTGCTGCCGAAGGTCCGGCGGGACGGGAAAAAGGTGCGCACGCTCACCGTGCGCGTCCGCTTCCCCGATTTTAGCGAGGGGATGCGCAGCCGCACGCTGCCGGACGCGACGGATCTCGAGCCGCCCTTTTATCCGCTGCTGGAACCGCTGCTCGCCGCCGCCGGCGTGGGGGCCCGGCCGGTCCGGCTCGCGGGAGTCCGGCTCTCGGGGGTGGAGGCGGGGGGCGGGCAGTTGGAACTTTTCGGCGTGGACGAGGCACGCCGACGTCGGCTCGCCCACGTACGGGATCAGCTGAATGCCGCGCGCGGTGCGGGTGCGCTGCGGCACGGCCACCAGCTTGCCAATCCCGCGGACGATACCTAGGAACGCGTCGTCTTATGCCGATCTACGAGTACTACTGTCCGGACAATCACACCGTCTACCAGTTCTACGCCAAGACGCTTGCGCAGGGGAGCACGATCCCCCGTTGCCCCGACAATCCCGCGTTTCGGATGCGCAAGCTCATCTC
>Ga0078894_10002204_pt1 | contig 14697 bp, 15 predicted proteins | sample LauGreSu1BDMLBSD_2_FD_67506 | JGI IMG/M metagenome (GOLD analysis project Ga0078894, IMG submission 67506) | Freshwater lake microbial communities from Lake Michigan, USA - Su13.BD.MLB.SD (version 4) (version 4) | ecosystem: Environmental > Aquatic > Freshwater > Lake | place: Lake Michigan... | reverse complement strand
TTTCCTTCCATAAATCCACCATTTCCTTCATGAATTGTTGTTTCTTTTGTTGTTGTCTTTGCTGTGTCATATAAAGCCGAATAACTCTCATCCGCTCCTGTCAATACACCGCCATTTCCTTCATGAATTGTTGTTTCTTTTGTTGTTGTCTTTGCTGTGTCATATAAAGCCGAATAAGTCTCATCAATTCCTGACAATACTCCACCATTTCCTTCATGAATAGTTGTTTCTTTTGTTGTTGTTCTTGCTGTGTCGTATAAAGCCGCATAAGTTTCATCAATTCCTGTCAATACTCCACCATTTCCTTCATGAATAGTTGTTTCTTTTGTTGTCGTCTTTGCTGTGTCGTATAAAGCCGAATAAGTTTCCGGCGTTCCTGTCAAATTGCCGCTAAAATCTTCATGTATTGTTGTTTCTTTAATTGTAGTTTTCATAATATGATTATCGGGGTCATATAATGTCGCTTTTTCTGGTAATTGCGGAGCAGCATTTCCATTAAGTCTAGGATTATCAATTAAATATTCTTTTAAAGTTATTTTTATAGCATCGGTTATAGGTGCTACCATTGCTTTAATTACACTAGTAAAATTAGCAACAGGTGTTTCTTTTTGCGTGAGATTTCTTTCATTATCATAAATAACTATTGTACTTTTTCCATAATCATCATTATTTGATATAAATTCATTTTGATATTTCAACGAACCATAATAATCAACGTGACTATCTTGTTTTTTAGAAACTTCTTTAACGTTTTCTATCGGCCGTTCTGTATCTTTTTTAAGAACTGATTGACCTTTAAACCAATTATTTTCATCCTGATAAAAAGACCTATCAACCTTATTTTTAGCTACTGGTGTTAATGCTCCACGTTGTTCTACGTTATTTTTAGGTTTCATTGGTAATGTATAAATTGATGTTCTTTGGTCAGATTTAGGTCTCAATTCTTCTTTAGATTTTGGTGTAACATAAGAAATAGTATCGGCTTGTTGAAATCCGCCTGTTCCTTCACTCGTATAACCTTTATTTAAACCTGGTCCAACTCGAACAGTTTGAATAGGTGATATATTATTTTGAACTTGTCCTAAATTTGTTCGAGCCATTAAAAATTTAGTTTGGTCTATTATGTTATCATTGAAATTTGAAACATTATTAAAAAAATTATTTTTAGGAACTTCTCTTTTTTTGAAATTTAAATCTGTGCTATAACCCATATTTTTATTCAGTCCAAATTGTTCCATATTTTGTGTTATGCCTTTTGTTAAAAATGGTTGCATATTTCCATGTTTAAAATCATTTATATTTATATCATTACCTGATAAACTTTTGATAACACTCTTATTCATGTCAGAACCGTCAAAATAATGAGGTATAACACCGGTCTTAAAGGGCATTTGAGCTTTTTTATAATATTCGTCACTTAAATTTTGTTCGTATTCTCTTGTTTGTGTATAATATTTAGAATTATAAATATTATCCATAGATGGCATTTCATTTGTTTGCATTTTCTCTAAATCAATAATGGATAATTATTTATTTCGTTAATCTGCATATATAAAACCGTAATTACTGTATTCCATTCTTTCGTCATCGTCCATTGCATCTTCGTTATCAAGAGAAAATTCATTCTCACCTTCTATTTCGGCTTCTATCGGATTATCATTGACTTCATTATTAAAATCTTCATCTTCTTTATATTGTAATCCGTATTTTTTCAATTCTTTTTCGATGTCTTTTTCTTCTCTTGATTTCTTATTCATCCTTGCTAGAATATCGAATTTATTCTGCTCACGAATTTTATTTATAAAATCAATTTGTTCTTCTAAATTCAACATATGAGAATTATTCATTATATTTATAACAGTCGTTATTATTTCTTTCATTATCTCTTGGTAATTTGGCATTTCTATCGAAGGAACCAGTTTTTTATTTTTGGCATTTTCAGGAACTGCTGGAAGTGATAATATTCTTATTATTGCTATTCTTCTAATATTGATAATATCAGTGCTATTATCAACTATTGAATTCAATTTATCTAATTCGGCTATAGTATTATTAATAATATTTACATAATCCATGTCTTTCAGATGTTTATATAAAATTTTAGAAACAGCTTTACCTATTTGTTTATAATTATTAAAATTATAATTATAAAATAATTGTTTCAAATCCTTGTTATTGAAATATGATAAATACAAATCTTTGTAATTTTCCGATGTAGTAACAACCGACATCAATAAACCATTCAATAATTCCTTCGTAAATACCGTTTTATTTTTCTTTAAATCCTTTAAATTAGTTAGCCAATCATTTAGAGGAACTGATTGTAATTCGTATTTGATTGGATTTGATATTTTTTGAAATTTTTTAGATTTTTCTTTTGGTGTTATCTTTTTAATATAAAATCGTTTATAACGAGGCATATTAAATACTCTTTCGCCTTTCAATTTCTCTTTCGCTTTTTGCAAGTCATTTCTATCTGTTTGTAAATATAAATCAGCTGTGAAATTTTCGTCTATTTTCTCTAAACAACAACCTTGCAAATATTTATGAATTTTCTTGAATTTAATTGAAGGCATATAAATCAATGCATTTATATATGCCCTCAGAAATCCATCATTCTTATAATCTTTCTTTGATAACAATTCATATAATGTATCATAATATTTAATCCCTTGATTTGTTTTTGGTTTGCTGTTTTTGATTTTTCTTATTGTTTCTATTTCACTCGTTCCATTGATTTTATCTATAATTACTTTCTTATAATCAACTCCTGGGTCCAATCTATCTGACGTTTCGCTTTTATATAAATCATTATATACTTCATCGAAAATACATAATAAATATGGCAATACTCCGTTCTTAGACGTCATATTGTATGGTGCTCCATATTCTTCCCATAAATCATCGCATATTGAAGACATCTTTGAATAATCTAAAAATAATGTATTATCTACAATCGCACGTTGTATTTTTATAGACCAATATGAAATTATATCATAAATAACATCCATATAATTCATGAAATATTCATTAATAGCCGTTAAAACCTTTGGAGCGACCGTTTCTTGTAATAATAAAAATTTAACTTGTTGTTTTACATATAATTGCAATTCTTCATCGTCTATTGTAGGAATATATTTTCTTATTATTGTAGCCTTTGGTTCGAATGTTCTGAATTTGTTAAATAAATATGATGCCAATAAATCATAATTTAGCGGTAATCCACTTAAATAACGCATTCTATAAACAAACGGCAATACAACTTTCAATAATTCAGCAAATCCTGGTTCAGTATTGTATAAACTATTGGTATAATATTTATTTAATTTTAATTCATCAGTTATTATATCTACTTCTTCAGGTTCTTCTTCGATTTCTTCAGGTTCTTTATCTTCTTTTGATGTTAATTGATTTGTCATTTTTGTAGGATTGCCTTCATATTTACTTTCATCAGTTCCTATTGAAAATTCGTGTTCATCGTCATTACAATTGAAATTTAATTTATAAATATCGGTAAAAGAATATTTCAATAATTCAAATCTTATTTCTAATTCCTCTAATTGTTGAGTTATCTTTTTTTTAGTGTTATTATCTTTAAAATTTGTCAATGTCCTGGCTATATTATCTATATTGATATTTATTCGCAATTCTCGCAAGTTTTTAATAATATCATTATAATTCTTATCATTTATATTATTGATTATTGAAAATAATGATAATTCTATAGTCTTTGTTGCTGTTTTGCTATTCGTTTTTAATAGTTGGGTTATTGTATCCACTGATTTAATTGTCAAATCAACCAAAGAACCTATTTCTTTCATTATATTAAAAAAACTATAACGGGGATTATTAATAACTACTCTTTCTATTACCGGTTTTTTATATACAATCTTTTCATATTTTCCTTCTGATTTGTTCAAGTTTGTTAAATATGTTCTGATTTCATTTAAATCAGATTGTGAAATATTATCTAAATTATAATTATATTTTTGTAATAATAAATTTAAACTTGTATAATCATAATTATTATTATCAATCTTATCCAACGGTAATTTAATTTTATAATCATTTAATAATTTGTCGAAATCATCATAATCAACGGCTGATAATGTCTCATGTTTTATTGGTTTATGGGTGTGGGCCGTTATCTTATCATTTAAATAATCCTCTAAAATTGTAACAGGACTAAATAAATATAATCCTAAAACAGGGATATTACGTTCATCATCTTTGAATATTATATATTTGTTATCTTCTGACATTTCTATAACCGTTTTTTGAGTTGCCTCAAATGTTAATTTACCCTCAACACTATAATTCAACGGAAACCATAATTTATTTTTTGATTTTAATGCTAGATTTATATCTGCGATTTTATCATTTTTCTTTAAATTAGCTATGAAAGCCGCGATATCTTCTTCCTCAAATTTGCCTCTGTCAGCATCAGTAACAATAATAAAATTATTAATATTAGGTTTGTTTCGGTTGATTATTTCATAAAACAATTTAACAAAATTTTCAGTCTTAAATTTATTTTTAACAAAATTAAAAATATCATTATAAATTTCTTCTTTAGAAAATGCTATAAAATTCGGATTGGCTTTTACTAATTCTTCCATACTCACCAATTCGTAATATTCAATTTCAGGCACATCCTCATCTATATATATAATCGATGAACTGGAAGATGAAGAAGAATTGGAGGGGGAAGAAGATATTTCTTCTGATTCCGATTCTGATTCCGTTTCATATTCAGAAGAAGTAGTTGTTGATTTTGATGACATAATCTATTATTATTTAAAGATATTTTATAATGAAATAAGTATTCTTATTTTTCTTTCAAAATATGAATTATAAATTCTTAATTATTTTAATGTCTGCTTTAGTTCTTTGTTCTGAAGCTGCTTTAAATTTAAGAAATCATAAAAATAAGACCATTACTAATTATAATGATAATGCTAACAACAATAATAAAACCAATAATACCATAAAAATCGTATATACACATCTTTATAATGCCTTTCTTTTTCATTGTTATCAATATTATTCTAAATGTATTTATAATATAACTTTTACATTTATCAATGTTACAATATGCACATTCATAATTTTATTTAAAGATTTTTATAATAATAATATTTAAATAATGAACAAAATTTTATTTATTCTATTTTCATCATGCTTATTATTAGCTTCACCTTTTACACTTCATATTCGAAATCATTATTCAACAATAGCAGCTAATATTTTTAATGTAAATGATTATTTGAAAAATAACAAAGATGCATTTAATAGTATTAGCTATTATAATAAAAATAATAGTATGTGTTTTAATCTCAATCATAAGAATAATTTGACTTATCTTATGAAAGATAAATATAATTACATTGTTTCATTTACTGTTTTTAAATATAAATATTTGATGTTCCTAAAATCCACTCCGATTGCCTATAATTATACAATTCTTGATATTGATTTAAGACAAAAACGAATTGATAAAAACCCTAAACTCAATTTTAATCATTATAACAGAATTAATAATATTATTTATAAATATATTAATAATAATATTATTACAAAAAAAACTGACCAATTATCAGTCGAATTATTCAAATATTTTAATAGCTATTAATAGTCTGTTTGCAAGACAATAAATAATTGGGTTCTCCATAAGGATAACCTGGTGAATAGTTTTTATTTTTTTGGTTTAAATCTTGCCATTGATTTAAATTTTTCTCATTACTTATAACTTCTGATTTTTGTGGATTAAATATATCAAGGTCTTGTGGAGTTTCTATTAACGGAATATGATTATCTTTTGCAACCATTCTATAATTAATTCCAATTCTGTCAAATCTTTCTAATGCTCTATCTTGTGGGTTCCAGAATAAAGGGTCGTAACGATTTATTCCTGTTTCTTTTAGAGTGCATGGCGGATTTGATAATCTACACGATTCAGTGGGAATGCCACATTTACGAGCATCTTTATTTACATTTGCACGACAACCTGTAGAAACATAAGTATTAGGAACATATGCATTTTTATTACATTTAGAATTCTTATAATTTAAACCTGCTAATTCACTCGAATCATCAACGGCTTTCTTCATTGTGCATGTATTCTGACCATATGCCTGAAATCTAATATAAGGGTCGTCGGGAATAGTTATTCCACAGTCTGTACAATCATTGTAAGGAGAATTTAATTGATATACTCCTGGATATATAGACCGAGTTAATTCTTCCTGATAGCTTCCAAAATCGTATTTCATTCTTGTATCATTGGGTGTATTATTCATATTTCTATTATTAACAATTATTTATTTTTAGTGGTGGCGGCAGTGGTGTTGAACGATACATAATTGATTGACAACTCGGTAAATGTTTCATTGTCGGATCTATCGGGTCAGTTTTATCATTTGTTATTACTCCGTTTTCGCTAGGTGTATATTTATTTGTAGGACAACGAGATAATATTCGAGTTTGTCCTCGTAATTCACTATCCAAATCTACTAAATTTCCTTTGATATGTGAAACAGATGTACCGCCGACTAATCCTAACTGATGCATACATTTATTACTATTTTCATATCTATAAGGAGATAAAATATATCCTAATGTATCTACACTTGATTTTAAATCAACTTTATAAGAGCAATTATCATATTTTGTTCTATTGAAACTCATTTTATATTCTATATAATAATATTATTTTTTAATTAGAAGTTTTATTAAAATTCAATCTATTTATATAAGACCTTGTATCTTCACCTCCGTTTGTCCAAATTGGAACGATATGTTCCGGGTTTTGAATATCTTTCATACAATCAACTAGCGGTATAGGCTGTTTTATTTGTCTTTCCATTATGGCTTTCTTATTACATCCATAACCATCCATCATACCTGAATCAGAACCCGCTAAAATATCTAATTCAGCGTTTATATCTCCCGATTGACCTCTGAATAACGGACAAGCATTGAATAAACGTCTGAATAACTGCAATCGACATCTGTCACGAGTTACACCATCAACATTATTAACTAATTTACTATAATCATCTATTAAACAAGCATCCGCTAAACCATAACCCGGACGACCTCTTAAATTAACATGGTCATATACAAAATCAGGCATTCGAACTTCAGGTGATTTACATTCAACTAATTGTGTTGAATAAGTCATATAATTATTAATTTTATTGTTACCATAATTTTTAGCTTCTTCCCAGCAACTATCCGAACACATGTTATTTTGTTTATCAAAGAAACTTGTCATTATTGTTTATCTAATAATTAAATTATATTATATTCTTGTAACATTGATATCCATTATTTTCTTTACAAGTTTTATCACGATAAAATAACCAGTTTTCATATGACTTTCTATCATTTGGTATAGTAGTCGCCGGAACTGTATAAAATTGACGTTCCGAAAAATTACGTTCATATATGTCATTTATATCTTTATAAACATTCTGTTTAAAATATGTATTGACATTTTTTTCAATATCTATTTCATTATATGGGCAAGCTTTAATATTATTATTATTATTGTTATAATCGATAATTGTCGGGTTCATAAATGGATTATCTAACGACGGTTTAACACATATCTTATTGTCTATTATTGTCAAATTTCTATTGCTCAATGTTTCATTCGTATCTATCTTTTTTTTTTCATCAAACAAATAAATATAAAATAAAAATATTATTAATATTATTCCTATCAATATAAATATTACTTGTTTGAATATTAGCGTTGATACTATACTTAAAAATACAATTAAATATACTATCGCCATTATTTTCTCCTTAAAACTCATATTCATCATTCTATTTACAAAAGATGAAAAGAAAAAAAATTTATTTTTTAAGTTTGTTTTGTAATTTTTCTTTTTGCATTAGTTTCTTTAATGCATTCATATTAACCGCTTGTTTTTGTTTCTTACCACCTCCTCCCATTCCTCCTGCCATTCCTCCTTTCATCATCATATTCATCATATTCATCGCCATATTCATTCCTCCATCTCCTCCCTCCCCGTTATTATCACCGGCACCTCCAAATAATCCAGGCAACATCGACGCAAATTTCATCGCATCTTTCATTATTGCCTCCTGTGATAATTCACCTGTTGAAATCTTATTTGACATCTTCTGACTTACATTCGTAAATAATTCCCCAAAACCACTATCCGGTTTTGCTATCGCCTTAAATATATCTCCCTCTTCGGTTATAGATTGTTTGAGTTTTGTCAAATCAACATCTTCAATTATCTCCTTCGCAATCTTCCCTATTGTGGTATCCTTCAGACTATCCATATTAGGCATTCCTGAATTATCTCCATCAGTATTAATATTATCTTTCTTTAGTTCGTTTAATCGTTGTAATACCTTCTTTACATTCTCATTTTGAATATCGATTTCGGCTTCTCCTTCCGCTTCCTCTGTTACCTTCTGCAGAACTTTGAGTATTGTTGTTATTTGTTCTTCGGTTAATTCATTTGTGTATATATACAATACACATAAATAATGATGAGTTATAAAATCATTTCTTAAAAGTTTTACCACATCCTTAATCGTTATATCCTTGTAAATTTCGATTTTGCCATTATTATCATCCTTTAACCAATCATTGCATTTATCCTTCTCTAGGTTTATATATTCATCCCAACAAGACGCCGTTTTTTCCTTAAATAGCTCTATGTATTCTCCTGAAGTCTTGTCATAAGTCTGATAATTATCTTTTATTGTCTTTAAAATTCGTTTAGCGGTTTCACTACGGGTTCGATGCTTTTTAGCAACGTTTTTAAGTTTCTTAAGTAAATCAATATAATATTGATTAAATATATATGTCGTTGTTAAAGTAGGAGAAGCCATATTTATTATGTTTTAATTTTAATTAAATATCCTTAAATATATTTTCTCTTTCTTTTTGTAATTCGTCTATAGAAGGCAGTGTTTTATGTGGTTTTTCACTGTCTAATTTAGCCATTTTAGGTATTTCATTTGAATTTGGATTATCTATTGTATCCCATTTATATAATCGGTCTTTATTTATATTCATTGAATTTATATTATCGTCGGTTATATCACTATAATTATCAGCTGTTATCGACCCTAATGAAAATGATGAAGGTTCTTCTATTGTTGCTTCTTTATTTTGGTTCATCGGTATCGGCGATATTAACGAACTTGTATCTGATAAATCTATCTTTTCTCTCGTATTTTTTGTGCTTGTAAATAGATAACCTCGATTTGGTAATAATAAATAATCAAATACTGCTTTACCATAAATTATTTCTTTCGTTGGTATAAACATCAACGCAGGAACAGCGGTTATTTTATGTTTAATTTTATTTACTATACCGTCTATAACAACCAGTTTAATTGTCTTTTTCTTGTCATGTAATTTAATCGTATCTAATAAAACAGAACAATGTTGGCAGGTTTCACTATAAAACAAAATCATTTTATTAAAAATAAATGATATAATAATATAATAAAAAATGACATAAAATTAATATTATTTAATTTAAATAAAGATAATGTTTAAGAATTATAATTACGACCCAAAATCACAAAAAAATTCATTCGATATTCAGAATATGGACCTGTCTATAGTTAATGGAATTAGACGAGTCCTTTTAACTGAAATTCCAGTTGTCGGATTTTATGGAGAAGATGAACCTTCTGTTGAAATTCATAAAAATACAGGACCATTGCATAATGAATTTATGAAACATAGAATTGGCCTAATTCCTATCAACGTCACTGAAAAAATTACCGATACTTATGAAGATAATGATTATTCTTTCGATTTGAATATTATGAATGATGGAGCCACTACGGTCAATGTTACTACCGCTAGTTTTACTGGAACTTATAAAGACAATCAACTGACGGCTAAAGAATTAAATGAATTGTTTCCTCCTAATCCTATTACAAAACAAAATATTCTTATTACTCGACTAAGAGCCGGAGAACATCTTCATTTTACCGCTACAGCCATTAAAAGAACGGGTAAAACAAATGCCTCGTTCTCTCCTGTTTCTCTCGCTAATTTCTATTTTATTGAAGAACCCAAAGAAGCTTCAAAAGCTTCAAATATACTCGATAAACACCGAGCATATCACAAAAATGAATATGGTGACCCTACATTGATTAAATTCGAAATTGAAACAGTTAATAAATTATCTTATTCTTATCTTTTCTCAAAAGCCATCGAAATTATTATTGCCAAATTAAATAAACTCATCACAAATATTGATAATATAACTATTGAACCTGTTCCCAACAATCCTTTTTCAGTAAATTTTCATGTCGATAATGAAGACGATACTCTCGGAAATATTATTCAATCTATCGTTCACAATAAATATATTCGAGGCAATGAAAAATTTAATAAAATTGTCTGTTCTTACATCGGTTATATTTGCCCACATCCATTAAAACAACTTATGATTATTCGTATTACCTTAGAAGAACAAACAAATCCTGATGTATTTAAACAATTCTTAACTGAAAATTGCGAAGCAATAATCAAAGAATTAAATTTAATCGATGATGCATGGATTAAATTTAATTCACAAAAAAATAAAAAAGCCACCTAAAAAGCAACCGGTGTCTTAAAATAACATAGAACTTTCATATCGAATTTATAAAACATCGGATGAACAATATGATGAATATTGACAGGGGATGTAATAACAAATAAACGTCTTTTTTTGTCACCTTCCCCTTCATCTACGACTTTAGATAAACTGAACGGACATCTACCTTCCTTAATCATATTATAAATATCGGTTGTTACTCTTTCTACATCCTCAGAAACGGGGAGTTCAACAAGGTATTCAAAATGGTTCATTATATATTATAATAATATTATTATTATTATAATTCCTTAAGTATTTTATTATAGATATTATATTCAATTTCTGAATGAAGTAGTTTGTCGTTGGTGTCATATAAAAAACTATTCATATCATATTTATATTTAAATTCCGGATTAAATTCCTGATAATCTTTTTTATCGTATGTTTCGTAATTTCCTTTTAAATTACATTCATTAATTACTCCAACAACTTTAGCCATCGCTATGTTATGTTTTACACCATTCGATTTTATCAAAAATTTCATATGTCTCGCTAAAGGTTTGTTTTCTCTATAAATAATTATATCTATTTCTAATAATAATATCCCTTTGTCTTCTAGTTGTTTTTTATATCTAACTAAAGAATGTTTAATTATTTTGAATTTATTTTTATCATTTGGTAACGTAAATATATCATGTTGCACTAACTGCTGTAAATAAATAATTATTTGGTTATAATACGGATAATTATCATCTTTAATCCATTCACCCCATTCATTTCCTTCTATCGCTGTAATTATCTTATTATAATCGATTTTTAATAATGCCGCAAATTTGGCTTCTATTTCGTCATTCCCATAATCATAATAATTGTTTTTATCATTATTCAATTTTATGTCATATGGTATATTCGAATTTATTGTAAATGATGGATATTCGTTAGTGTTTGTATAATTTTTATTAGAACTACTATTACTACCCACAAAACATTCAATATTAACATTTATAACATAATAAAAAATTATTAAAAGCAAAATAATTATTAAAAATTTATATATCAGCAACATCTATATTTAATATAATATTTATTTTATAGAGAATGATATTCATAACTATTTTATTATATATACTAATATTATTATTGTTGTTTCTTTTGAAACCTTCTATTATGTTTGATATGCATGGTAATATTAAAACTTATAACCCTAAATCGCTGATGACCCTCGATTTAATCTATCCATTAATCGCACTTTTGTGTTATTATTTTGTTTTAGTTATAAAAATAAGTCTAGTTTCTTAAAATTAATGGATTTTATCAAAAATTGGATTTTAACACCTAGAACTAAATTAACTACTGATTCGTGTCTATTTGTTATTGGTAATTCCGGTATTGGTAAGACGTTCAATATCAATAAATTATGTATTGACCTTAATCTATTTATCGTTAATATCAATAGTTTTAATTGCTGTTCTTCTAAACAATTATTAGATTTATTAAACAAAGCATTCACATCTTCCTTAATTCAACAACTAACTAATAATACCCAAAATAAAATTGTTATTATTGATGAATTCGAAACACTGCTATCATTTGATAGCACTATGAATATACATCTGTTAAATTTTCTAAATACTAATCATAAACATATTCCTATAATTTGTATCGGTTCCAATAATATCAAACTCGGAGAAATTAAAAAAATATGTTCTTTCTATGAGTTCTCTAATCTTTCTATCGATGAAATATTCAATATTCTGATTAAATACAAACCTTCAATTACTTATGATAAGGCCCTCGAAATTGCTAAAACTACTAACTTTAATATTAAGAATTGTATTCAAATAATTACAAATACTTATTATAATAAAAGTGATGATTTCTTAGAAATAAGTGAATTATACGCTAATAATTTTAATCGTGATAATTTTAAACGAATTATTTATAAAGACCAATGGCTTATTCCTCTGAAATTTCATGAAAATTTAATTATAGAACTCAATACTCGTAATATAACTAAAATTCAAAAAAACAACCATTATAAAAAATTTATCAATGACTTCTGCTATTTTGATATCTTTATGAGTAAAAATAATGAATTGGCTATCGATTATTTTATAAGTATTATTAATTTTCTTTTCTTGCTATCGCATAAAAATAATAAAAATCATTCTTTGACGCATTTCACAAAATTATTAAGTTATTTATCATTGCAGAAAAAAAATAATAAAAAAATTTATAAATTAAATATTCCAACCAGCCAATTTTGTGGAAATTATCATTTAAGTATTATTAATAGAAAATTTATTTATTAATAATAGATAGTCATAAATTATAATGGGTGATACTTCTTCAACTGATCCGAGTCGTTTATTTGATATTTTATCTAATACTTCGAATAATGTAATAACGAGTGCAACTTCAAGAATAACTCAATCTTATGAAGCCATGTCTGCTAATAGCACGCTATTTATTGGTTTATTTGCCGTCGTTGTAATCACTATAATAATTGCTGCTTTGTTATATTCTTATCTCGGTTGGACTTTGTTCTCTAAAATTGAAAATAGCATAGATGGCACCAAAGTTCCTATTTTAGGAACACAACTAAATAAATTTATAGCCAATGTTAATAACACAGCTAATGGAACTCGTCGCAGTTTCTCATTCTGGATTTATATCAATGATATGAATAAATACAACGGCCAATTTAAAAACGTAGTGAGTTTAAGCAATGACGGAGCTGAATTAGCAACTAATAGAGCTTCGCCTCATATATTCCTAGATGAAAGTAATAATAGCTTATATGTACGTTTTACAAATAAATATGAAAAGAATATTGATAGAAAATGCCCAGATTTATCATCTAATGAAAAATTAAGGAGTTATTTACAACAAGGTATAGAAATTAAATATGTTCCATTACAACGTTGGGTTCATATTGCGATAGTTTGTAATACTGATTCATTCAAAACAACTTTATATGCTTATGTCGATGGTGATTTAGTCAATACTGTATATGATAAAGAAAGTTTTAAATTATCTAAAAATCCTGATACTATAACTACCGCCAATTTAAGTGATATTGATTTGAATATGACTGGCTATTTATATGTAGGTTCTAATCCGGCCGATAATTGTGGTCCTGGATTTTCCGGATTAATTTCTAATTTCAGCACTTTCAATTATGAACTCAATAATAAAGATATTTATGCTATTTATAATAAAGGTCCGATTAATGGATTGTTGGCTGCTTTAGGATTGGGAGCTTATGGAGTTAGAAGTCCTATTTATAAATTATAATATCTATAATAAAATTAGATATGATAAATTCAATTATACAAATAATATTATCTGTTTTTTTAATTGCTATTATGGCATTTGTTAGTTATTCTATATATAATAATGAACTTATTAAAAACATAACAATTAATACAAGTACAAAAAAAGCAACTAAAATATTTAGCGGTATCTTAGATTATACTCAAGAAAGAGATATAGATATTGAAACTTATGATAAAGTCGACCCATCATATCTTGATATCAATCCGTCAATAAACCAAAATGGAGGAGCTGAATATTCTTATAATTTTTGGCTATTCTTTGACGTAAATTCAACAGAAACAATTGCTAATGCAAATGTTGATGAAACAAATTATGATAAAAAATATAGATATATAAATCTATTTTATAAAGGAGAACCAAATTATATACCTATAAATACAAATCAATATGAATGCGAAACACTCGCTCAAAAAGAAGGAATTTTAATTAAAAATCCTTTGGTAAAAATTAGAAACGATGCTAAAGAAATTATTGTTGAATATAACAATATTAATTTTCCAGAAACTTATAACTCAAGTGCCGTAAAATTAGATTGTACGGCTAAAAGTATTGATATGAATAATAGAAATAAAAATAAATTAGGAATAAAAGACATTAATCCAAAATATAAACAACAATTTAATATGATTACTATCGTATTTCAAGAACAACCAAAAACTGAATATATTTTTAATAAAAATAATGCTAATTGTAAGGTTTATTTTAATGGTGTTCTTATTGAAGATAGATTAGCTCACACAAAAGCCATAGAAAATGCCAGCGAATA
>Ga0078894_10002203_pt1 | contig 14697 bp, 17 predicted proteins | sample LauGreSu1BDMLBSD_2_FD_67506 | JGI IMG/M metagenome (GOLD analysis project Ga0078894, IMG submission 67506) | Freshwater lake microbial communities from Lake Michigan, USA - Su13.BD.MLB.SD (version 4) (version 4) | ecosystem: Environmental > Aquatic > Freshwater > Lake | place: Lake Michigan... | reverse complement strand
TTTTTTTTCTATTGGTATATATAAAATAAAAAAACCAATTTTTTTCTATTTTTGTTTGGTCGTCTTTATCTTATTTACGGCCGTTTTGTAATCTTGTGTTAACTTATTCATATCGTCGAAGAATTTTTTCCTCGACTCTTCTACCTGTTTTGTTAGATTTATGATGTCATACTCACTGAGTCGTTTATTTAAGGTATCCATTTTTTTCTGAATCTCTCCTTTTCTAGCATCATCCTTTTCATTGGATAGTTCTTGTCTTAAATCTTCCGAAGCAAGTTTGTCGTCACTTTGTGACTTTGTATCGCCGACAAGTTTCCTCTCCAGATCCAATACCGTTATTAGCTTCTGTAGATATGGATTTCTATTTTCATCATCTTCTGCACCCATTATCTCTTCAACTTTATCTTTAATCATCTCATCACTATAAAGAAACTTACCTTCTTTCCCAATCTGTGTGTATAACGAAGTGATAGTTTCTTTTTTAGATTTGTAATCGTTGATATGCTCTTCGGTTTTATTTACGGATTGTTTGTCCATTTTAAGTGCTGGAGAGTCTGTAGAACTTAAACTCAACTTCTCACTAAACTCACTATATCTTATTATTCTCATACTTTTGTTATGTCTGTGTTTCTTTCGGTTAGATGTTGAGATGGATCTTTAGAGAATGGACTTTTATCACTGGATGATGCAATTTTTTGTTTCTTTAACCATTCTGTTGTTATCTTAGGTACAAATTGTTCTGGTTTATCCGAAACGGTGTTTATTGAATATATGTCTTCTACGAATATAGACTTATCATACGTTTTCCTTTTGTCTCTTCCGTCGATATATTTTATATTCAATTTTGAACCTCTTAGAAATAAATCTTCTAAATCCTTTGTTGTTCTGGCATAATTTGTCTGCCAATGGTCTGTAGTACCATCAACTTTGCTATAAATTGTATCCTTCGTAATTTTCGGTAAATCTCCTTTGTCTATTACCTTCTTTCTAGCATCAACAATTTCACTTTCTGGATCACTTAATGGACTAGATTGTATCAATTCATCAAAATATTTGAATGTTCCACTAAATGCAATAGATTTTGCATCTGGTAAAGTCCATACGTAGTAGTATTTGGAGTCACCTTCTATTTTTCCTTCTTTTATGTTTTTGTATTTTATGACAAAAAATGTATTGGCTTTGAAATTCGGTTTCTCATTCAACTTAACAAATGATAACTTTACCGAGCCACTTTCTACTGCAGTGGCAATTTTGGTATTATTTTCACCATCATCACCTATTGTAAGACCTCCCGACTTTTCTAAGTCACCTTCATCAACTTTACCAAAATATTTTTCAATAAATTTTGCTTGAGCACCTCTATCTGTAGAACTGGTTTTATAAAGACTATCACCGTCGATTAATTCGTTCATAAATTTATTAAGTGCTAAACCTGCTCCTTTCCTAATCTCCCAATCTTCTTCATTTTTTGGATTCGGTACTAATGGAAACCTCAGTTTGGTATTTTTACTAAAAATATACTCATATTCTCTATCACCCATAATTTTGAGTACTGCGTCCTCCCATTGGTTAAAAACTTTGTTTATTCTGAAAGGACCACTCTTATCACCACCAAATGATGTATATCTTCCTGCAATCGTTGCACCAATTTCACCATCCTTTCTTTGTGATATCTTCTCTCTCATATAGAGCTTGTATGCACGGTTGAAAAGTCTACATATCTGCATTATAGGATCAATTCCGTTTATTACCAAACCTTTCCCTTCCTTTTCAATACTCTCGAAGTTTGCTACAATTTTTTCAACCTCTGTCTTCTCAAGTACATAAGATTTTACCGTTTTACATTTCTGTTCAAAAAAGTCCTTTATTCTTTCAGATGTTGTTCCTTGTTCCTCAGTCGGTGCTCCTTTGTCTTCTTCTGGTTTTTGTTCATCAGCTTCGTAAATTCTCATAAATCCATCAAATCCAAGTAGTCTCTTTTCGTTTACCGCTCCGGTAATTTGACGACCGGTTTTGATAAACAACTCTGTATTGGCCTGTAACGTATCCAATACATCTATAAGACCTGCCTTCTCAAACTGAATGATGAATTTGAAGAACCTTGCTATTTTGAAAGCTATATTAGTTACGTAAACATTCTTACCATCTATTTCGATCAACTGTGAAGAGTCTTTGTCTAGTGTTTTACCTTTATTTGCCTCCAGATTTTGTGGAGTCATTTTTTTACCATCTTTATCTACTCCGAAGTTAAGGTCATTATCTTCCTTTAGAAGGTCGTTCTGTGTTAGTGATACTTCACCTTTTTTCTTTCCTGTCACATATTCCTTTATCTCGTCATATATTGTATTTACTTTCTCTGGATATTTTCCTGAGATTAGTGTATTCATAAGTGCGAGATTTACAGAAACCTCTTTTATTTTAGGATTTTGTAAGTCATCTATATGTCTTACTAAAGATTTAAGTGAGTCGTGTACTTTTGTTTGTATTTCATCTTTGTTGCCACCTTTGTTTTTGAATAGGTTTTGTATTTTGGCAACAACCTTACCCACAAATGCACTAACACTACTCTCGTTTACTACACTTTCTAATAAAATGGTTAAAGGTTTACCATTTTTGTCTTTGGTAGGTAGAGAATCTGTTGGTTTCCTACCCTGTAACCAAGTATTCATTCCTATAAGTACTTCTGGTTTTATTTGATATTCTGAACTTAATTTCTGTATTGTGTCTCCTGCGGATATTTGATGTTTTCCAGTTGTTGTTGTTGCTAGTCTGGATACTTCACTTTTGAAACTAGGAAATGCTTCCAATATTCCTCTTAGTGCTTTCATATTTTGTAATATTAATTCACTAATTTCTTTATTGTCTTTAATTTTCTCTTCTTCCTCCTCTCCATCTTCCTCCTCTCCATCTTCCTCCTCTTCGTCCATACCATCACCCTCGTTGTTTTTAAATCCTTCGAGAAACTTAGCAAATTCATCCAATTCTGATTTCAGAGTGGGTTTTTCCTTTTCTTCATCTGGCATTTTCTCCACCGTTTTTTGTGCCTCATCTGTTAGATTTTTAAGTATTTCTACTTTTGCACCTTTATCAACGTGTATTACGAGAGCTTCAAAAACCGCATGTAGTGTTAACTTACTCATCAATGCTTTCTTATCGTCATCTACGTTTAGTAAGTAACCTTCTGATACTAGGTTGTCAAACTCGGATCTTAGTCTTCTTATCAAAGGTAAGATTCTAACTAGTCTGGATCCGTCTTCAATCCTCTGTATTATCTGATGGTAAATAAACCTTCCGATAAGTGAATCTGCCCACGGTATATCATTTTCGAATGGTGCTTCTTCTGTTATGAGTCTCCAATCACCTTTACTTTCCTTTATAAAGTCAGATTTTTGACTTAGCTTTTTCGCACTTCTTAGGAAGTCTTCTCTTTTCGCCAGATATTTCATGAAATTTTATTGCGTTTTGCTTATATATAAATTGTTCGTTCTCGGATTTTTCCTTATTTTCGTAAAAAAGAAAGTGATGATAGAATTTGATCCAATAAACACAATATGTATAAACGTAGCATCACATACACCTATACAACTTTTCTTCATAAGTGAGAAATATTGTCTCGATTTTGAGAAGTTGGTTAGTTATAAAAAGTATGTTGGTAACGGACCACAGGATTTCACTGGTAAAATATGGATTGACCTTAGATTCACAAAAATAATAGCTATAGAATATATAAATCTATTTGGTGATTTTGTAAAAAGAGGTGATACCACTAAATATGTATATTCTAAAAGATTGGAGACAGACAATAGTCTTGCAATAACTACAGACAAATTAGACGAATTCCACCGTATGCCACAAATAAAGACACCGAAACAACCAAAAGGTATAGAATCGGTTTACGCATATGCACACTTCAAATCCAAAGGTTACGATTTGTCTAACGACTTCTATGATCGATTCCTCACTGGTGATGCACCTAAGAGAAAAGAGAGAAAAGAGAGTATAGAATCACTTACCGAAAAAATGATGCATGCTGTGTCGATTGAGGACTACGAAACCGCAGCAATAATAAGAGATAAAATAAAATCAATGGCATAAGAAGGAAGGCATCACAAAAAAAGTGGTGCCTTTCACTTTATAAAACCACTTGTTTTCCGCGATGTGTGTAAATGTCTGTAAAGTGTGTTAATATATAAGACATAAATTACACACAGTGATATGAAATACTCAGAACTAAGTGTGGATGGTAAAACATACACCGACCAAAAAGAAATTTCTAAAAAGTTAAAATCTGAAGGATTCACCTGGCTCATCGATTGTGAGATTGAAAATGCCAAATTGGAGATAAGAAAGAATACACTTATATGGCATTCTGGTGACTTTCTTTTTGGAGTGTGGAAGTGGGGAATTTTCAAATCCGGTAGCTTCCATGGAAAATGGCAAGGAGGGATTTTCGAGGGTGGCAATATTGTCGATGGAACCGCGTGGAATGGTGGGATAAACCTCGTACCCTAAAAAAATAATCTTTATATTATGAAGAGAAAGAAGGTGGCCCTGCAGGCCAGAGGTAATTGCGACCTCTACGTCGGTGGGATTATGAGAGTTAGCAAAGAAGAGAACATTTATTTTTTCGAGATTGGTAATGACATGACCAAAGATGTTGCAGAGGCAGTTGCATTAATGATGAGAAAGGTGGATTGGAATGATCCGGTATGGGACATAAGATATTATGTCAATGAGATAGAACCTGATAGAGCATTATTCTGGCTCACTGGTGGATATACCGAGTGGAGAACTTTAGAGAACTACAACAGACCATGGTGTGATTGTTATTTAGAATTCCAAGAAGAGTTTGGTGAACTAATTTTCAACATTGTGTCACGTAATAAAACTCTTCGTGATATAAGAGATGGATTTGTTCAACACCTCTCACTACCGACACTCTACGAGTTTGCACTTAGTAAAGACTTCATAAAGTGATAAATGATAAAAACCCGTCGAAAGACGGGTTTTGTGTTTAATATATAACACAAATGGAATTTAGAATATGGAGAACTTAGTAAATTCAGTTTGTGGTAAGCCATATTGTAAGGCAACCTTTGTTGTGAATAAATCTGATATAAAAATTGTTGATGATGTTGAGGTTTGGCCAAACTTTTGTCCTGGTTGTAGAATGCAAGAAGGTAGTGTTAACTGGGAGGAAAAAACATATGAAGGTGAAAGGTGGGACGGAACACCACATGAGTTCAGATATAAAATAAACAAATACTATTAATGGGTGCTGCACACTTTTTTGATTTGGACACTGTGATACTTAGTGATGCCAAAGTTTGGATAATTGACAAATCACGTCCATCACTTCCAGTTCACAGAATAAGTCAATCCGATTTCAACCTTGTTAGATCCGGTGTTTTTAAATCACACGGTAACAGAGTACCGTTTGCTGGTAGTGATTATTGGCTTTCTGATAAACTAATGTCAGAAGTTAATGTTGGTTGTAAAAGGAATCGTGCTAACTCATCAAACTTGGCATTCTCACTTAGAGAGTTTATGGACGAGGACCTTATCAGAGCATCAAACCACAGAATAAATGAAGATGTGCTTAGACATCTTAAGAATTCTCCAGATGATGTATACTTTATATGTTCAAAAAATACCAAATCTAACTACGAGAGAATGATAGAAAAGGTTGAGGATAAGTTGGAAGAGATTGGTATTCGTATAAAAAATTACTACTACGTTTCGGAAAGCTTCTATGAGAGTAATGATGACGACGTGGCGTGGGATAAATGTAGACTTTTACTACAACATCTAGTTGGTGTAAAGGCAGATGGTGATGTTTTTGATACACAAGAGATAATTAGATACGAACAGATTCACTTCTATGATGAAGACCAAAAATCAGTTGCTATGGTAGATTCTATAGGCAAAGCTCTTCAAACAATGTTGGCAAATAGTCAGAGCTCACAAAAAGACACAATACGAGAAACAATAAAGTCTTCAATGCCTGAGTTGATTATAAATATAGTTACTCCTAATAAAATGAAACTTTTTTCAACAAAGAAGGTGAAACTCGAATATGCTAATTTAGTTAAGTCGTTTGAGTCTTATGGAAGGATTCGTAAATAGATTACTCTTTTTTACCTCTGTCTTCTTCCTTTTTCATCATGGCTGCCTTTATCAATTCGTTCATATCACGACTATTCATAATTTGACCATCATTAGAATCTTCTTTATCGTCTTCCTGTATCATTGGTGTATTTGTTGCCATCTCGTCATAACCCATATCCCTTCTCAGGTTCTTCCAAAATTCTTCTAATTTAGTCTTTTGTCCTGAAAGAAATTTTGCATTTTCCCTTATCTGACCAATTGTCTGGTTTACAACTTCGTGCATCCTGGCAGAACTATCACCATTGTCAACCTGTCTCATTTGTGTAAGAAAGTTTTTTCTTGTCATTTTGGTGAGAAATATCGCTTCGGCATAAACCATAGCATCTTCTTTCATTTTGTTCTGTATGTACGGATGTTCTTTGAGTTTAGGTACATCGCCTAAGTATAAATCTACCAGTGATTCTAGTACCTGCATTGATTGTTGTGATGATACCGTGAGATCAGAATCGTAGTCATAAATTTCAATCTCTCCCAAATCAGGAAGATCCTCGGGTCTTGCTAGGTGCATTGAGAAGTCATATTCACCACCCTCTGATTGTATCTGGTCGAATTCGTCCTGTATTCTATTCCTTTCTTTATCTTGCTTCGACATTAGTAGGAGTTGTTTTCCTTATATATAAGGAAATTGGCTTCCCAATATGTCAGAGAAAAAGAAAGAAGATATTAGACAGATGGTTTTTACCACCAGATTGGTGGAAGAAGCCACAAATCAAATAAACGACGGTATACAAGTTAAGAAATTTCAAAACCCTTGGCTAAAAAGTGAGGTAGGTCTAAAAAGGTCTGGTGTAGTTTTCCGACTTTCCGCAGAAGAACAACAGGAATACATACGTTGTGCAGTTGATATACATTATTTCACCGAAAAGTATTGTAAGACTAAAAGAGAGGATGGATCCGTAGGTTCTATACTTCTTAGGGACTACCAGAGTGAGATTCTCGATAACTTTATGAACAACCGGTTCAACATACTAATGGCTAGTAGGCAGGTGGGTAAGTGCTTTTATTTCAACACTTTATGTAGTATTGAGATTGATGGTATCGAAATTGAGATGAGAGTCGGAAGTCTCTATTATTATATGCTTTCTAAGATTAGGAAGTTGACTTTATTGGAGAAGATAAAGATAAAATTGTATGATATTTTATTCCATTTCGAAACCGTTTCCCGATTTGAGGAGAAGCCATAAAAATTATATATATGAAAAAAATAATTTTTTATGGTTATTAATGATAATAAAGAATCAGTGACGTGTAGAATATGTGGTGAGCAATGTAAACGAATTTATGGTAGACATCTTAAACATTCACACGATAATATGTCCACTGATGAGTATAAGAGACTATTTCCCGGTGCACCGATAACGACACTATCTGATAAAGAGAAAACAAGTAAGAATTCTGGTTTACATATGAAGGGCGAAAAGTATAAAAAGATGTTCTCTGAGATGTTTAAGGGTGATAAAAATCCAAATCATATTTCTAATACTACCGATGAACAGAGAAGAAGTAGAAGTCCATTTTCAAAATCATTTGTTGGATATGATATGATTGAGGATAAAGAGGAACATATAAGTAAATTTGCCAAAGATGCTATAAAAAATAGAGTATCTGATACTACTTTACGATATTATCTCAATCTTGGTTATACAGAAGAATTTGCTAAACAGATGTTAAGTGAGAGACAAACTACCTTTTCGTTAGAGAAGTGTATTGAGAAGTATGGTGATGAAATAGGTCATAAACGTTGGTTAGATAGACAGAATAAGTGGCAGACATCATTATTGGAAAATGGAAACATTAAGTGTGGATTTTCTAAGGTTTCGCAAGAATTATTTTTTGAGATACTTAAAAGATATAATACCGAAGATATATCTGAGGTTTATTATGCAACAAAAAATAAAGAGTATTACATATCTAAAAAAGATGTTGGGTTTTTTGCATATGATTTTACTGATTTGAAGAGAAAATTGATTATTGAGTATAACGGCGATTTATATCATGCAAATCCTGATATATATGAGTCGACAGATTATCCACATCCATATTATAAAGAAGATGGTCCTACTGCTGGTGAAATATGGAGTAGAGATAATAATAAGATAGATGTTGCGCGAGAAAAGGGATTTGATGTTCTGACTATATGGGATTCTGAATATAAATCAGATAAAAATAAAACAATTGATAAGTGTTTAGATTTTTTGAGAATATAGTTATATGTTTTTTGAGGACATTGATTGGTGTTATTGAGTCTTATGAATATCGTAAGTTGAAACTCAATCAGGATGATGTTTCTAAAAAGATACTTAATTCTTTATCTGTTATGAATATACGGGTTAAGACGGATACTGGTTATGAACCGGTTACCGATATTCATATTACACAACCATATAATCATTACATAGTAAATACTTCTGATTATTCATTGTGTTGTGCTGATAATCACATATTATTTGATGATTTATTTGGTGAAGTTTTTGTCAGTGATTTGAGTGTTGGTGATTTTATACAGACTGAGTCAGGACCTCAACGTGTTGTTAATATAAGAAGGGAATTTGGTAAATCCTCTATGTTTGATATGACAGTGAATCATCCAAACCATAGATTTTATACTAATGGCATTCTCTCACACAATACAGTATCATCTGCTATATTCATATTACACACAATACTTTTCAACAACGATAAGAACTGCATGGTGGTGGCGAATAAAGGTGATACTGCAATTGAGATCGTTGATAAAGTTAAATCAATCTATTCACTTCTACCATTCTTTCTAAAACCTGGTATAAAGACTTGGAATCAGAAGTCACTCACATTCGATAATGGGTGTAGAATAAAAACGTCTGCTAGGTCAAAAACACCTGCAATTGGTTTTACCATTGACGTACTTTACTTAGATGAGTTTGCACACATTCCTTCGAACATTATAGAACCATATTATACCGCTGCATTTCCGACCGTTTCAGCAGTTCAGAATTCGAAGATAATTATAACATCTACACCGAATGGTATGAACCTTTTTCACAAGTTGTTGATTGATGCAGAAAGACCTGATGGTGATCCACTCAAAAACAACTACAAACCTACGAGGGTTTATTGGTATCAGGTTCCGGGTAGGTTCGTTACTTATATAAGGTTGAATAATGGTCGTCTTTTCCATCACGGAGTTACAAAAGACGATATTTATAATAGTTGTGTTTCTGCATTTGGAGAATTAACAAAACTTAAAATGGAGTTCAATATGGACCAACAGAAAGACGTTATACACGTTTTCAATAATGATAAGTGTTCTGATGAGATGGTTAAGTCACTTACATTTATCGATGTTAAGGGTAATGAGGTTTCTATACTTTCGGTTGCAGAGGTGACAACTTGGAAAGACGAGGCGGTGAAGGATATTGGTGGTGAAGATGCATTCAACCAGGAATATGGTCTAAGGTTTATCAACTCTAGTAAGTCTTTGTTAAATGAATCTATAATTGAAGATTTGTTAAAGGGTAAGAAGAATTTTGTTTATCAAGAACTTGATGAACTTACACGTCTAAAATTTTCTTACGAGGGACTAAAATGGACTGAAGATGATGAAAGATTCATTCCAATAAAACGAAAAGATTACAGGATAGTTATGTCTGTCGATATTTCGGAGGGACTCGGACAGGATTATTCGGTAATTAACATATTCCGTATTTCTGAGAAACCGGTGTCTCTAATAGAGGAACAAAAACACAAATATACTTCAGTTGTGGATTTCTTCAGACTCGAACAGATAGCAATATTCCGTAGTAACTTAGTTTCTGTTAAACAACTTTCTGAACTTCTTTACTTATTGACTTTTGAATACTTCAATCCTGAAAATGTCAAAATAGTTCTTGAGTTGAATAACTATGGTAATGCTTTACTTGCGGAGATGCCACACGTATTCGATGGTAATAACAACTATGGATCATCCGTTTTTATACGTTATAAACATCGTGCAGATGCAACCGAAGAAAGAATAGGTTTGAAAGTTGGGGAAAATAAAAATATGATGGTTAAAGACTATCAAGATTTGATGTACTCAAAATCATTCCTTATTACAAACGAAGACAATATAAGAGAGATAACGACTTTCGTTAAACACACAACGGTGGCCGGTAACGTAAGATATGCTGCAGATGTTGGTCATGATGATACGGTTATGACTTTGGTTAACTCTAGTACTATTTTCAAAAAACACGAGTTCCGAGAAATGGTTGAGGATTGGGGACGAAACAATTCACCAAAAGACTTTATGGACTATGTTGAACGTGAATTAAAACAGGTTGACTTTGTTGAAGGACTTGATTATGGTCAGGTTTTACGTGCACGAAAGATGAAAAAAACCAAAGGAAATATTTGGAATAATGATAGTAGTATAAACTGGTTTGGGACGAAGAATTAATCTTCGTCCGATCAGTTCATTTATCTAATTATTTAGTTCGCTTCCATTGTTACTGATAGACCAGCACCTTTTAGTTTATCTTTCATTTCCGAAATTAAATCATAGTCTCCGTATTTTACATCACATCTTCCTTTGAAGTGTACGATGTGTGCACATTGGTTAGCTTGCTCGTACTCATGTTTACATACCTTCATTAGACATGTGATTACCCAATCGAAACTATTATAATCATCATTTTCTAAAATCAACACATAAGGTTTTGATAAAATCTCCTCTACCTTAGACTCTACTTGTTCTTCAATTTTTGTACTCATACTATTTCCTTTATTTTAGTTAACTCTTTGTTGTTTAGTACTATGTATTTTATTTCTTTCCCTTTGAGATATTCTTCTTTTATTTTATCTCGATATATTTGTTCTTCGTATCCTTTCTTACCTTGCCAATGTTCTATTGGTTTGTAATGTTGTACACCGTGTGTTTCTATAATTATATTTAAATCTGGTAGATAAAAATCATATCTAAGTTTTCTACCAGTCTTTGGATTAACTAAGTCGTCAAAAGTTTTTTCGGTTTCAAATCTTATTGATTTGGCAGTTAAATAATCTGTTATATACTTTTCCGAATATTTTAAATCCTTTGTACAAAATGGACATCCCCTTTCGCCGTGTATGAATGAATTCATATTTTTTTTATGTTTTCTTCCACATATATTGTGAATTATTTCTACTTTATGATGAACAGTTTCTATATAATCCAATATTGTGTAATCGGTCCCCCATATTTCTCTACTTCTCTCTAACCAATAATCATTGGACTTACGAGAGTTGGTTCCACATAGTCTACATTTTTGTTTATGGTTGATATGGTTATTCATAGTTATTTCAAATATACCACCACATTTGTTGTGTAATATTTTGACTTTATTTTTAACGTTTATCGGATTTTCTAAAATACGATATTCACCATTGTGTGTAAAGTTACTTTTTTCTTGGTATTCCTCCAAACTTTTTTTGTTTTTACCTGAACAAAAGGTACAATATCTTTTTGTGTGATTGTTCAACTTCATACTTATTGTGTTACCACATTTTTTGTGTAATATGGGTACATTATGTGATCCACTTTTTGGCTCTTCTAATATAACGAACTCGTTGTTGTGTATTATATTACTTTCTTCTTGCCACTCTTTTAAAGTTTTTCTTTTTGACATAAGTTTGTTTGTTTGATTTATTTTATATATAAACTAAGTCAAACTCCCTTATGTCATCAACTATAATATGGATTGAATGTTTTTAATGTTTTGTTAACTACGTCCACAACGGTTATATTCATATTTCTGTTGTTTGCTTCTATCTCTGCCCACTCTTCAAAATGAGGTAGGTGTTCTTGTCGATCATCAAACATTATGAATTCATCGTATTTTTGTTCGTCTAATTTCTGTCCAAAAAGTTTCTTTTTGAAGTCAAGTGTATCTCCTCCCCAGTTTAGGTGAACTTCATTGAATGTTAATTCATTCTGTTCGAATATTTTGTCAATATTCTCTCTCATACCCTTCACTTTATTCAACCTTCCGGTTGCAACAATTACTTTTGTTTCTGGATCTTCTACGTGTTCAAAATACTTTTCTTTTACCCATTCGTTCATTGGTATTTCAAATATGTCAGTGTCGAGTGTTTCGTGTTTACCCCACCATCCTATGTATGGCCATTCTTTACCTGTGGCTTCTTGCCAAATATTTTTACCTTCTTCAGGACCAGGTGTATGAAACAACGTGTCATCGAAGTCGAAGCAGACTAATTTTTTTGTCATTATTGTGTTTATTTTATATGTACAAATATACGAATTATATATAACTAAAAATTAAACAGTTTTATGAAAATAGACAAATCTTATATCTATTTTTTGATTTTGGTCGCTTTCGTTATATCGGTTTTACTAAATATAAAGAGTTGTAACACTCCGCCAAAGATTATTTACGATGATACACATAAGAAGATAGACTCTTTGATGATTGTATGTAACAATATGAATGCACGTTTTGACTCTGTTTCCGTACATTCTGATAAATTATCCGAAGAGGTTTTATCTTTGAATTCTGAGCGATCGCGTATGACTGAAGAGATGAGGAAAAAGGATGAGATTATAAGGAAATCAAAGCTTAGGCTCGCTGAAAATGACCGTATGATTGCCAAGTTGAAGAAATCTAAAGTAGATATGTCTGACGAAGATTTGTCTGATGCAGTCAGATTAAAATTACCAAAATGATATGAAGAAGTTTATACTATTACTTTCTATTCTAATTACGTTTTTTTGTCAATCACAGGAATCTCCAAGACCTATTACAGACAATGGTCAGAAAGGATTCTTTTTGAGTAGGAAACATATGGAATATTTTTACAAAACACTTCAAATAAATGAACTTTATGAGATGAGGAGATCCGAGTGTGATACGTTGGTATTATCTCTCGAGAAGAAAAATCTGGATTTCGAAAGAAAATTGTCTATATGTGATAGTATAATAAAGAAACAGGAAGAGATAATAAACACTAAGAACGAGATGGTTTCTATAAGGGAGGCACAAATTGATACATATAAAAAGGTTGATGTTTACCAGGAAGATAAGATAAGGCGAGTTGTTGTTGATAACTCAAAATTGTCTAATAATTTGGAAAAAGAGAAACATAAAAAGTGGTGGTTCGGATTATCCGGATTTGCTGCAGGTGTATGTCTCGTATTATTCGCTATTTAAAAGAAAAGTATAAAAAGCGGTTTTCCGGAATAATATATAACCTATAAAAAAATATTAAACAAATGAAACACATCAGAACGTATGACTCTTACAGAAACATTAAGAGTAAGTTTTCTTCAGTTGATCCTTCTGCTTTCGGTGAGGCGATTAAAGAATCCGTTTTGCAGGTAGGTGACGTTTATAAGGTAAGGTCTATGGTGGACATTCCACAATCATTGATAAACTCTTACGTTAAGAAAGTAAAGGACACAACCGGTAAGAATCTTCGCCAGTTTTTTGGAGATGTAGAGATTGCTGAGCAACTTTTACAATACATCACTACAACGGGTCTGGATTTAGATAAAATACCAGGTGGTGCATTAATGGGTCAAGCACAGGCACAGGGACAACCTGCACAAGCACAAACTCCTGCATCTACTGAAGAAGGATCTGAAGGTCAAGCACAGGTTCAGGCACAACCTGCACAAGCACAAGAACCGGTTCAAACTCAAGTTCAACCACAAAGTCAAACACAAGTACCTGAAGGTGGAGAGTTTGAAGAGCCTAATGCACAAGCACAACCTGCACAAGCACAACCAGCACAAACTCAAGTTCAAACTCAAGTTCAACCACAAGGTCAGGCACAAGAGGGTGAAGAAGAAAACGAAGAAGAAAACGAAGAAGGTGAGGAAGAATTACCTTTATAATATTTGAAAAATTTAAAAACCCGTCTCAAAGACGGGTTTTTTGTTTTAATATATAACGATATGAGGTATTTAAAGACTTTTGAGTCGGTCACTGGTTTCAATCCGACAGATATTATAGAACAATACTGGGAGGTAGACTTCACATTAATAAAGGATATGATTGGCTCACTTGCGTTGGCATACGAATCACATGAGTTTGAGATTGTATTCTATATTAAGATGGATGATGATTTATGTAGGGTATTTGAATATGATGGTGTCAAATTCAAAGAAGGTCCGTATTGGTCTAATCTGTCTGCTATAATCGAGAATGGTGAAAGTGGACGCAGTCGTATAGAACCGACCATCGAGTTCTGGGTCGAAATGCCAAATGACTACGATGGTTTCGTAAAAGATTTAAATAATTTCATATCTGACTCTGGTATTCCTTACCATTCATCCGGTGTTATAGAACTATCGGGATATCTTTTTTTCACATTGGGATATAGTGGTGATACTGAGATTTACCAATATCAATACTGGATGAATGAGTCTTCGCTTCCTGATCCGGACACGTTCGTTATGGATAAATGTAACATCGATCCTTATGAGTTCAGAGACATTGTGACAGCCACTCTCGAAGGCTTCGATGAGTACGACTTCGAATTGAAATTTTCATTAGTTTATAGACACAACAGGTA
>Ga0078894_10002202_pt1 | contig 14700 bp, 14 predicted proteins | sample LauGreSu1BDMLBSD_2_FD_67506 | JGI IMG/M metagenome (GOLD analysis project Ga0078894, IMG submission 67506) | Freshwater lake microbial communities from Lake Michigan, USA - Su13.BD.MLB.SD (version 4) (version 4) | ecosystem: Environmental > Aquatic > Freshwater > Lake | place: Lake Michigan... | reverse complement strand
AGTACCCAACGACAGTGTATTCCCATTAAAGGTGATTCCGGAAGACGTAAAGGTATTTCCTACCAGGGTGGTTGTGGTGGTAGCTCCACCCAAAGACATGGTGGGTATGCCTCGGCCAACTGAAATGCCGGTAATGTTGAAAGAAATACCAGCGGCGGTAAATGACCCTAGCAATGTGGTAGTTGTGGTGGCTTGCCCTACATTCACAGTCGTCAATGCAGTACCCAACGACAGTGTATTCCCATTGAATGTGATTCCGGAAGACGTAAAGGTATTTCCTACCAGGGTTGTCGTGGTGGTGGCTCCGCCCAAAGACATGGTGGGTATGCCTCGACCAACTGAAATGCCTGAAACGTTAAAGGAAATACCGTCCGAGGTAAACGACCCTAGCAATGTGGTAGTCGTAGTGGCTTGTCCTACATTCACGGTGGTCAATGCAGTACCCAAGGACAATGTATTCCCATTGAATGTGATTCCGGAAGACGTAAATGTACTTCCTAACAGGGTTGTCGTGGTGGTGGCTCCTCCCAAAGACATCGTAGGTATGCCTCGGCCAACTGAAATGCCTGAAACGTTAAAGGAAATACCGTCCGAGGTAAACGACCCTAGCAATGTGGTAGTTGTGGTGGCTTGCCCTACATTCACAGTGGTCAATGCCGTACCTAATGACAATGTATTCCCATTGAATGTGATTCCGGAAGACGTAAAGGTATTTCCTACCAGGGTTGTCGTGGTGGTAGCTCCACCCAAAGACATGGTGGGTATGCCTCGGCCAACTGAAATACCCGTAGTGTTAAAAGAAATACCAGCGGCGGTAAACGACCCTAGCAATGTGGTAGTTGTGGTGGCTTGTCCTACATTCACAGTCGTCAATGCAGTACCCAGTGACAGTGTATTCCCATTGAATGTAATTCCGGAAGAGGTAAACGTATTTCCTAACAGAGTTGTCGTGGTAGTGGCTCCGCCCAAAGACATGGTGGGTATGCCTCGGCCAACGGAAATGCCTGAAACGTTAAAGGAAATACCAGCGGATGTAAATCCAGTTCCATTGATAGTCGTACTAGAAGAGGCATTTCCAATCACGACGGAAGTTGCAAATGATTTTCCTACAAACACAGTTCCACTGGAAAGTGTATCTATTGTATCGGGTAAATTTTCATACATGATGTAATAAGAACCAGTAATTGGATTGGTAGTGGATATATAATTTGCGTCGGTTGTCATTGCTGTTATAGAAATTCGTTTCAACGATGGAATTGCAATGGAGGTAACGGGAACAAGAATAGAGGCGCCCCATAAAAATGCCGACCCACAGGCAATCGTAATCGTAGCGGTAGAAAGATTGTTAATATAAAACCGAAGCGGAGAAAATTTAATAGGACCATTTGTAATATCACTCGGTAAAGTAAGAGTGATGTTATTTGTCAAATGACTGGGGTAGTTCAATACACTATCATAAGGGATATCATTTAAATTTAAAAACCCTCCATTTTGAATAATACTACCATTTTTTCTGGAAAACATTCCAATACTAGATGCTCCAGCTCCAGTAAATATATTGATAAGAGGGCTTGTGTTGGTAGACGGTTCATGGAACGTTACTGTATTTGTAGCTCGTAGGGTTCCCACACTTGCTCCGCCAAATGTTGCAAGCGACGTTGTAAGGGTATTGTTTCCAATCACGAGACCACTGGAATTTATGGTAACGTTAGAACAATTGAGAACAGGAAATTGTGCTTCTCCCACTGAACTTATACTGAACGAATTGCTTGAGCTTGCAATGCTTCCTGTGGTAAATAGGGTAGTTGTTATACCTGAAAAAGTTCCTATGCCTGAGGAAAGCGTAAACCCTGTTCCTGTAATGGAAGCTATGGTACTTCCACCACAAGAAATACCTGAAAACGTAGCTGTTCCTCCACTTGTTATCGAGAACGCGGAGCTTGTAATGAACGACGTTGTCAACCCTGTGGTAGTAATACCTGTAAACGTCCCTAGACCTCCGCTGTTGATGCTGAAGTTGTTGGAGGACGAAAGAATAGACGTTCCCGTAATAGACGAGCTGCACGTCAAGGTAGATGCAATCGTAGTTGGAATACCGGTCCTTGAAATTAGAACGGACGTAGCACTTACACCTCCTAAAGTAAGAGAGGATGCATTGTCCATAGAAGCCGAACTAATACCTGCATCGGCCGTAATAAGACCTCCTGCAAAAATTCTACCTAACCCACCTCCTCCAAGCGCACGTGTATTGATATTATACCCTGACGTAGATATTCCTCCATTTGCATTCAAAACGCCTAAAGATACAGTGAGTCCTTCCGAAACAACAAGTGAGGAGGCTCTAATGGTCCCACTTTTAAACGTAGCCCCATTCATTTCAATAAACGCTTCCGTAGCATAACTTGGAGTAGAAATGATTTGTTTATCTGTAAAATTAGAAATCAAGAGGTAATCATTGATAGTAACAGTTCTCCCACTAGTAGTAATTGTATCGGTGCGCAAGTCAGAAATGAAAGCCGTTCCGGACATATTGACAAGTCCTGTCATTGTTGCATTCTTCAATAGTATAGCAACTTCGGTAGAATTACCAGATTTTACGGTAGCATCCAATGTCCCCGTCGCTACAGAGCCAGAAGGACCAGTGAGTCCAATAGGACCAATAGGTCCTTTATCCCCTTTTTCACCTTTACCCTCCGGACCAATATCACCTTTAAATCCTTGTTCTCCTTTGTCTCCTTTTGGACCACTTATTCCTTCGGGACCTTCGGGTCCAATATATCCTTGCACGCCACGTTCACCTTCTGACCCCTTAAACCCTTTGTCTCCCGTCATACCTCTACTACCCGGAGGACCTTTGGGTCCATCACTACCTTTAGGACCTGTTGCTCCAGGAGGACCAGCAGGACCAATTCTGCCACACGCGGATGCAAGAGATTGTGTGTAAATGGTACTGGATAGCAACTGTCGCGAATTCATATTTCCAGAATTGGGTGTAAGAGTTCCGTTTGGAAGTCTACCACTCATAGTATTATATAATAAACTTTATCTAAATTATTATGAAAACGATGATACCGTTTTGTTAAAATCCATCATGTTTTGTTTAAAATTATACAATTCGTTGAATCTTTTGACTTCTGTCAAGTCGTCGGTATCAAATTTACCACGGGTCAACGCTGTAAGCATAGAATAATCTGCCCAGCGAATCAATTCACTGGTCAGATTGGAATAATTGGATTTATAAGCGTTGATATTTAAATTTCCATAGAGTGTTTCTGTGGAAGTTTTCACGGTAGCCTCTATATCAATTGGGGTTCCGCCTACAGTAAACCCCTCTGTTTTTCCAAAAAACAATAAGTAGCCAACAATCAGCAGCAACCCGACCATGACATACTGAAGCATCTTACTTTGTATCAATATTTTGTTTTCGTGTACACTCGCCTCCTCGGCACCAATCACTGGAAGCTTCACTCTCCACTAAAAATTTAGGGTTGGTTATGGTATCTTGAATGGAAGGAATCAAAGGGTAATGCGTCAGGGAAGCGTAGCATGTTTCGGACAAGGTATTCACACTCTTTTTATTGTTGGAAAACGTATCTGTTTGTTGAAGCAGGGATTCCGTATTCGGGTCATATGCACCTTTTCCTAAATAAGGAACGGTAATGAAAGGGCGATGGGACAAGGCAAATTTGCATCTCGGATGAGTTTGCACCGACCCCAACAGTAATTTAGAATTGTCGTCAATGTGGCACCCGTTCAATCCGCATTGATTTCCTTTTCCTCCTGCAGCACAGTAATTCAAGGCAACATTGTTGGTGGCAAACTGGATGGTTTTTCTCATGTTGGCATCCGACGTATAATAGTTTTGAAGCATGTATTCACTATAATTTCGGTCTTGAATGTTCTTTTGCGTTAAGGAATCGTCATCCTCTCCTAGACGAGACGGTTTCAACAGATTCATACACTTTATTTATATTTTTAATTTCTCTGTTCCATCTTTTCTAGAGGGCATATTTCCATAACAAAACTCACTAAAGCCTTGTTGGTCATTGGGGATTGTCGTGCTGGCGGTCGTGTAAAAGTTTCGCATGGAATATTCTAGTTCCATTTCATTGTTTTTCCCGGTATAAATTCGGGGGTCGTGCATCATTTCTTTGACACTCTCCATGATGTTAGATTCTGTTTTTTCATTGTAGGGTTCGGCAGGAGGCCGATTTGGATTTCCGTTGATTTCAGGTAGCAACACGTTCATCAAAGGGTTGGTCGCCGTCGGTTTTGTGGTATAGGTAGACAGTTGTCCAAACAGTTCTTTTCCGGACAGACCTCGTTCATACAAGACAATGGCAATGATGGTAAATAAACCCGTCCATACAATGTTCAGGGATTGGGTGACAGCAAAGCCTAGAATGGTGAGAACAATGATGGCACGAGTAACCGCGTTTAATTTTTCAGCAACCGACATGGGTTCCTGTGGCCAAAATTGCAATTCATCTTTTTTAAATAAAATGGTATAATCGTGAATCCAAAACGTCATATACGTTGGTTTGTTATTTTATTTTTTGCGTTTCTCTAATTTTTCGCGCAATCGTTCCTTTGTTTTCGCCTTCTTAATGTCCTGACCCATTTTAGCTTGCATGGCATTCACATTGATTTTTCCTAGTTTAGAAAACATGGCTTCAAATTGACCCATGCCTGGCATGTCCTTTAGCTTGGTCAACATTTGGGTTGCTTCTTCCAAGAGTTCACTTTCTTTCAGTTCTCCACTTTTAATCTTGTTGGTAATCTTGTCTCCAACGGCACCCACCAAGTTGGTAATGCTGGCCGGGGAGGACATAAGATTTCGTAGGGTGGCTTCATCGGGATTTTCGCCTACCGTTTCCGCAGCAATTTCCTTAGCCAAACTACCTATTTTACCGTCAATCATGCCCTTGAACCGTTCCGAAATGTCATCCTTGTTTTCCGTGCTAGACAATTCTTCAATCATTTTCTTTAATTTATCCTCGTTCAGCAGCTCGGCTACATCCTTGTTCATGTGTTCCATAGTAGAGATGAGAATGAGCTTGAGGTATTTCCATAGGACGGCCTTGGTGGTAGAGGTAATGCGGTCGTTCCACAACAAGGAAAGGTCTACATCCGGAATCAAGACAAACGAGGTTGCAAACATACCCTCGTTTTGATTCAAAATGTCCAAACAGGCCGGAGGTAAATGGGACACCACGTGCTGAAATACAATGTCGTAGTGAGACTGAACGTCTTGAATTGGACGAGTGGCAAGCTGTTGAATATATGGTTTTTCCAACAATTCGGGGAATGTGCCTGTCAAATCCCGAATAAAGTCATGTAAAATGGTGCAAAATCCTTCGGATGCCATATTATGATGAAATATATTCCTTTTAAACTTTAAACATAATGTTTACTTAACTTGGTCAAATTTTGAATGTATTGAAAGGAACGTGTCTTGTTGTCCGATGTCATGTTTCCAATCATGATACGAATGTCATTGATGATTTCGTCAATGAGTTGAGGCTTTTCCTTTTCCAGTATACTGAGGTCGTCCTTGTAATCTTTGTTCAAAAAGTAGGTTATGTCGCCCTCTTCTATCTTAGAGGCGTACTTGTCCGTAATATGAACTTTCCATCCTTTGATGAGTAAACTGGGGTTCATCTTCTTCACACTGTCCACGTACCGTTTGTATTTTTTAAATTTGACATCATCTACATAAACGGTGGAAATATCGTCCAGACATTCGGTAAACTGTGTATTGAATGTAGATAATACAAGGGAATTATTGGTCATAGTTTATCCTTAGTGTTCTTATTTTAAATGTTTTCGCATTATAATCTTTTGATTTCGTGAGGAATTCCACTTTCTCGTTCCGCTTTGAATTCTTCCAAAGACTTACCTTTCAGTCCGACCTTGTCCGGAACATAGTCCTCTTCAGGGGTATGTATACTGGTTTCTTCTTGCAGAGAACTAAAGTGTCTCAGTTGGCGCATGCCACCATTGCCCTTGGCATACAAATCTTCAGGCGACTGGTCCAAAAAACTATAATTGTCCGAGAGTTGACTCATGGAGTGAAGGGAGAAGCATTCTGGTTCGCCTTGCCCTGCCGTTGCTACTTGATTGAGCGCTTGTTCCTTAGGAAGCAAATAGGATTGAATGTCGTCGCCAAACAAGACCTTGTTGGTATCGGTAAAATAAAGAGCAGGAACTCGCGTAATGACGGGAGGAAGAATGAGCCGTTCCTGATTGAAAATGATATGAATGTTTCCCTGTTGAGTCACTTCTCGCTGGTCAATGCTGATGAAATGAATTTCTTGTTTAAGTCGTGATTTTGCTATTTTTTGCAATAGCTTTTTAGAGGGTTCGCAATAATTGCTGTAGTAGCATATTTCAGGCATATACTATCCTAAAAATATATATTTAAACTTAAAATTGATTAAATAAATAGTAAGTGGTACATGTATAGAGATGAAGCTTGACCTATTGTCCGATGACTCCCTGCTGAAGTTTCGCCTGTCGGGGGTGGACAAAAGTTTCGCCAATGCCATTCGGCGGACATTGATTGGAAACATTCCTATTTTGGTCTTTAAACCGGCAGACTGCATCATAGAGGTCAACACGTCCAGATTCACCAATGAAATCATTGCATCCAGGTTGGGAGGCATTCCCATTCACGACAAGGACATTTCCAGTTCCTATGCGATTACCGTGTCCGAGAAAAATACGGGAGCATCCATGTTGTACGTGACTACGGATAAGTTCAAGGTCAAAAAGAATGGAGAAACGGTATCCTCGCATTCCATTTTCAAACCGGACCCTGTTACCAAACAATACATTGACTTTCTGCGACTTCGTGAAAATGTGGTCGTCTCCGGGGAAGAGTTGGTGCTGACGTGCAAATCTTCCATTGGAACCGCAAGTGAATGTGGAAATTACAATGCGGTCTCTACCTGTGCGTATGCCAACACCATGGACGTGGATGCATCCGAATCGGCCTACATGGGAACGGGGAAAAACAAGCAGGATTGGGATTTACTGGATGCCAAACGATACTTTATCAAAAACTCGTTTGATTTTGTCCTAGAAACGGTCGGTATTTATACCAACCGCGAACTCCTTCTTCTTGCCTCTATCATTCTACGTGAACAATTGTCGTATTTGGCGTCGTCGTCCTATGAAGTAGAACCGAGCATGTCTACCATAGACAACTGTTTTGATGTGAAAATAACCGGAAGTTATAATCACAAGGACCAGTTGATTGAAATGACAGGAGATTACAGCATCGGCAAGCTGTTGGAATACAATTTATATACTAAATTTGATACCCTGACGTACATAACATTTGAAAAGAAGCATCCTCATGACACGTATGGGTTTCTTCGTATTGCGTTCCCTGGGGCTACGGTAGAATCTGTTCGGGGTAAAATTACAGAATCATGCCGTGAGGTATCAACGATGTGCGAGGCGTTTTCCGCTCTCGTAGAAGCTTTGTAAGTTGGGAAGCATGAAGCTGTTGTATCAGCGCCGACACTCTTGCAAGGGACATTCGTGTAGGCCGAATGGCAAGATAGACTCCATGAATGTCATACATCATTTTTTTATAAGGATATCCCACTGGCATTCGCTGTTTGCGAATGTAATACAGGACATAATCTTGATACATGGCTTCACTCAAGCTTTGAATTTCCTTTTCCAGGACAACTGATTCCGATGTATACCAAGGAAAAGCATTCAAAAAGTGAACCAATTCAGGTGTGTTTCGCATGCACAAGTATCGGTAATGAAAGGGAGAATTTCCTTTCAGTACTTCTAGCTCGTAATACGCTCGTCGTTTGATTTTGCATCGTTCTCCATTGCACTTCAACATGAGTCCCTTTCCTAGCACGTTTTGGGCAAGTGCTTCCGCCTCTTCGTAGGAGGATACATCAAACGTTCTTGGAGTGTGAGGACCTGGTTCATAACACTCTACCGCAACACCATCTACCATTTTATATCTACCGACCACATACAAGCTCATGCTGTCCACCGGAGTGATAATTTTATTATCGGGATGTTGCATGACTAAACTATAACAATAATCCGCATGAAGTTCAATCGGATTCATCCTCATGCATTCATAAAACATTTCCGAAAAGGTCTTGTCGGATTCAAAGGTACAGAGAGCGTCAATGACGGAACGAGTCGCAATGTTCCATACGTTGTTTCCGTACCATACGTTAATCATGGTTCCTTCTATGAATTCCTCTACGCGACAATTGGGGAGGGAATACTTGGAGGAAAACGTCTCATAGGAAATGGACTTGACAGGGGATACCGCCACCAATTCATCCTTGTAAAAAAGGGAGGACCGAAACGAAGAATAGGCAGGGTCATGCTTCTTGGCCAAAGGATACTTGACCAGCACTACATCTCCCTTTCGGTGTTGAATGCAATCCGAGGGATAATTAACCATTTGTTTTACTTACATTATAATCTTTATATTATAATAATAATGACTGAAATCAAAAACAATGACGTTGTCCGAATCACATCCTCGGACGAAGAGTTAAACGGTATTTTTTTAGTAAGTTCTATTAAAAACAGTGAAATTGTTCTCAAGGCACCTCCCAATCAAGAGTATACACTTTCTATTGTAGAAGGTGTCATTGACCAAATCAATACCATAACGGTTATTTATTCTTCCAAAGTGTCGGGCTATGCTGAACGTATGGGTTATGTCTTGGAAAAACGTGTTTGTATTACCTTTACGGATGGAATAGAAGAATGTGGTATCATTCAAAAAGTGGAATATGATACCTTAGACATTCAATTGGACAATGGTTCTATGATTTATGTGGATTTTGAATATGAAGGCATTCCGGAAGGCATCCTTAGTCTACGTCTGGATGAACTGTTGCAAATTGATGAAATTGACGAATATTACATTTTCCCGGAGAACAAGCATAGATATCCTTTGGCAAGTCAGTTGATTGATTTGATGGACAGTTTAATCAAGTCGGAGAAATCTACAACAAAAAACATCAAACAAGCCAATTTAATCGTCAAGCGATTCAAAGAGTTGAAAACGCTCTACTCTACCGACGAGGGAATGCCGCGTATACTGCCTTCCAATTACAAACCCTTGGTTCATCCACATCAAGTGAGCTGGATTGTTCCCAGTGTACACGTTCATATTCCTCTACACATTAGTGGAACAGGCGAATTATGGAGAGACATAGAAACACTTCAAACGGGTCGCGGTAGCTACATGTCCATCTACAAACAAATTTTAGAAGAAATGACACCTTTTACGAATGATTTGAATGGAACTCCTGTTACTCATACGGTCCAGGCGGTATTGCCCTCGGCCAGGTTTATTGATTCCAAATGCAAGGCCGAGTATGAAATTTTTATTAAAAAATGGACACCTCAAATGTTAAATGCACCGTATCAGGCTGGATTCTCTACTACACCAGAACGTGTACACATAGACGGATACTATGCCTTGCAAGACGACTATGTCATGTACTCTAGGCTTCAATTGCCTCAAACCAAACTCTTGAATAAAATGAAACTAGAAGAAATGCAGGCACGACCTGACTACTCTATTTTTTATAAACATTTACCCAATTGTGTTCCTGAAATGTCGGACATTCTATCGGACCTGGAACCCTTTTTATCCATACATGATGCCATTCAACAAGTAGAACCCTTTTTAGTGTATGCCAACGATGTCCATGTTCAGTATACAGCCCTCCTTACCCAACAATTGGACCAGCACATCCAGACCTACAAACAGCGCATGACGCCTGATGCCTATGTATACACTCCTCCTCCTCTCATGGAAGACCCCGTGTATGGCATGACGGAGAAAAGCCCCTCCGAATGGTATTTATGGACGCGACGAGAGGATTGTGGACGACTCTATGCTCTCCACGTACAAACGTCTTATGAAATTGAATATTTACAATCGTTGAAAGATAAACTCCACTTGTCGGAAGGCAAGGGTGTCACTCCTCCCGTCGTCAAGCAATATTCTTCCTTGGATGCAGTGAGAAAAGACAAGGGAAAAACAATTTTCTGGGACAAGGACCTGGACAATACCAATTACGATGAACTACGGTCTTATCCTACTGAATTATTGATGCAGCAATACCTTGTGGATATCAAAGACATGTCCATGCCATTAGCACGGCAGTATGCTCCTCATTTTTTGAATAAAAAGAAAGTGGTGATAGACGGGGATTATGCAAAAATGAACGATGTATACTTTAAACGGGTGGGTCAAGAATGGGTCGTAGACGAGACATGTTCAGGTCCATATCCTTGTGTATCCAATGAACCAAACTGTACGACCGATTGTGTAGACATTACTTTCCGACTCAATGAAAATACAAAACATGCTATTTTAAGTGAGTATACCGACCTGTCCTACATCAATGAACCTACACGAACCGCCGAATTGTCCAAATCCATGGAAGAAGCTACGGTCTTGTGGAAAAAGATTTCTACCCTACGAAAACAACATGAATACCTCTACAATAATAAACAGCTCCTTCTTCGGGAGTCTGCCTCGGTCAACATGTCCTCGGTTCACCAACCTCTTTTGTTTTTTATTCTTCAAAAACCGCATTATGAACGCTATAAAGAATTGGCTGCCTTCATTACCATGTATACTCGCCCTCCAGGCAAAGGAGAATTGGAGACATGGCTCTACTGTGTAGAGAGTAATACTCCGTTGGTCCCTTCCGTGTATACTCAGCTCATTGAAGTATATGCCTCCCCTGAAAAATACGAGGCTTTCATTCAGGACAGTTTGATTCGGGGTATCATCGTAAGGGATGATGAAAATTATATTTTGAAAGACAGCGGATATCCTGTAGGACCCATGGCGTTTTCTCAAGTATTTGATGACTTGGTACGAAGCAGTGAATTAAACGAAGATGCTCTCTTTGATGTACCTCGTCTTTTGCATGAAGATACACCGGTCATCATTCAATTGTTGAGTGAAATCGGAACCATTGCCAAAATTGCCATGACGAAATATTTTAACTTTATTGTGAGAGAAATGGACAAACAATCTAAATTATACATTCTACTGTCCATCGGATACATGTTCAAAATTGCTAGTATTGTGTATACCTTTAATGTCGCCGATGGAATTGATGCCGTGCTCAAGCATCAGGAAAAACTATTTCGTATCATGAAAAACAATGGATTTACGGACGAGTATACACTCACGGACAAAGCCATCATGAGCAGTATCATGACCGTATCCAGTAAGTTTGCCATTCAACAATTAGTATACGCTAGAGAACGTAAATTGGGACACCGTACCGCACATACCATTTGGAATACATTTTTGCCTCCTGTAGAGGTCAAGCCAATTAAGACGGAACGTGTACATCCCATGAACATTTTAGTTCTACTCCATCAAGAGGTTCAGGCTCGGCAGCCTCTTCGTCCGGGAGCCCATATCGTCAATACTTGCAAGTGTTCCTTTCAAGGAGAATCCATCCAAAAGCTGATTTCTCAATATCCTTCTCCTCGACCCATTCGGTATTCGCAAGAAATGTCATTTCACATGGCGGAATTTACTCCTACCTACGAGGAAGGACTTCAACCGTTTCAAGCGTTTAAGTTGATTCAGAAAGAGCCGGTCAAGAAAGAACCCGTGGACTTTGTAGAAAAAATGTCCGAAGTACGTACGCGATTGAATCGGTGCATTACCTTACCCGACAAATTTTTTGTTCCGAACATTCCTCTCGTTTACTTGAAAGAATTCATCATTTTGATATCGGTCGCCTGTCCTGAAATTGTAAAGAATGGATTTCGGTATACACTTGAAGTATCTCCTATTGTGTTGCCTATTCTATCACGAACCCATTATGAACTGTTGATGCGAATGAATGGAGGACACTATTTTATTCAATTGTGCAACATGTTTCCTGACTCCAGTGGACTCGGACTGCACGCCATTTCCGAATCGGTAGAAATCAAACAAATGCTGAAAACGTTAGAGATGCCCATGTCGGACATGTCCATTTATGAATTGTATTTTTACATTTTCCGTATCTTTGAATTGTATTTGACAAATTCCGACCCTTCCAAATCGTGTGTACTCATTCAGAAGTACATTGATATTTTCATGGAGGAAAAGGAGGCCATCTTTTTAACCTACGAAGAAATTCGTCGTAAAGTGGTCAAAATAAAAACAAGAGAATCCAACGACCGCCGTCTGAAGCTCTTAGGACTTTCTCCGGCAGACAAGGCCATTCAACAATTTAGAGAAGAAAACAATTTGGACCCCGAGGCAAGAATTGGACGTTTGAGAACGTATAATGCTGACGCCTTTGAGTCCTTGTATTCTGTGTTTCATTCCAAAGAAACCGAAGACAATGGTTCCGATGGAAACATTTTTGATGCAGATTAACAAAGTAAAATATAGCTTCATACTATGAATTATTTAACGTTTTCTATTGCTGTATTCATTGTTTTATTCGCCGTCATTCAGTATACAAAGCCCTTCTTCCTTTATAATACGGATGGCTCGTTGAGACCCTTTGGTATTGGCTACCGAAAAAAGACCGTGGTTCCCTTGTGGTTGGTCGTCATTCTACTTTCCATTTTCACCTATTCCATTGCCATTTATTTCATTCAGTAGATTTTTTATTGGCCATCAAATAGTCATCTACTGTTTTTGTGCACTCACTGTTCATCATCATGATATAGGAAGTGCTTATGGTAATGCTAGCAATGAGCATGTACCATATCCAGACCGATACAACTTCTTTCAAGAGAAGCATGGTCTTAAAATCATTCACCGCTTCCACGTTGGACAATTGGAATACATCCTTGTATTTTTCCGCCGCTTCCGTTTCAAAGCCGTCATAAGTAAATTGGTTGATTAACAACGAGGGAGACTGATAAATAAGAGCAAGTTTATCTTGGTTGACTAATATTTTTTCAATTGTACGAACGCCTCCGGTAAGGTACACAATCAAGTATCCAAACGTATTGGAAAAAGGCGTTTTCCATTCAGGAAAGACTTGTAACAGCAGCATGAACGGTAAAAAAATGCCTATCCATGGTACAAGAGTCGGTAAAATGACGGACGCATAAACACCGCATCGTTCTTTCATGATTTCCACGTTGATGAAATAAAGGAAGAGGACGACCAGAGCCAAAAAGAGAAAGTCATAATACTTGGACAACTGCATCTTGTATTTGAAAATGTAGACATACAACGACATGATCCAAAAAAATGTGCCAAGGGATGATGTAATCATATGTTTAAACTATATATATTTTTTATCTGGAATAAACAAATGGACCATTTGACGGAGCCAGGCATTCGGAACCATTTAATTCAAACTCTGGAAGAGTGTAAACACGTTAAATTTACGTATTATACCACCATGGTCAATTCCGTTCTTTTTGTTGCCTTTATTCTTCTGGTAGGGGCCATTTTACACTTTAAAAAGAAAACAAAATTAACCGACGTTCAAAAGAAGAAACGATATGAAGAGGACCGTCTCCATATTGTCAATCGTCTACGAAGTTTACAGCTGGAAAAAATATCTCCTTATAAATTGATTTAACAACATGGACAAGAGACATGTACATGGAGTCGCTTACGTATTCCGATACTCGCCCGTATGTTCCGCCTATCACGGCAGGACGGGTCATTAAAATCTATGATGGAGATACCTTTACCATCGGCACCTTTTTGGAAGGAAAAGCATACCGGTTTTCCGTAAGAATGCGCGGCATTGATTGCAATGAAATGAAGGGTCCTCACTCGGACAAGGCCAAACTTGCACGGGACGAATTGAGCAAGTTAATGTTCCACAAGGTCGTGGTACTACAACAGGTCGGCTATGACAAGTATGGACGTATACTGGCGGACGTCTATCTGGATGAACTTCATGTCAACGCATGGATGTTGACGAACAAGTACGCCGTTCCTTACTTTGGAGGCAAACGCACCGTAGACGCTATAGATGAATGTGACGAATGATAAAGTCAAAGAACAATTGAGTCAGGAAAATTTTAAATACATTGTCGCCTACGGGAGGCGAGTCAATGTCTCTACGGAAAGTATACTGATGGTTAGAATCTTGAACTGTTAACCATGAATGCGTATCATCCATCTCGTAGGATACGGTCCGACGAGATGTTTTTTCAAGGGAAGGTAAAATGATACGTGGAAACAGGTCGGATTGAATTTCATAGTTGATTTTATCGGACCATAGTACTTTGACCGTATTGTCTTTGACATACATAGAGGCATACTTGTTTTTTTTAAGGGAAACAAAAGAAAACTGTTGATGGGACGTGTACGTAATGGTATTGTAGTTGATGTAGAGTTTAGAACCGATGCATTCGGGATGGGTTGCGGCAATCAACGTCCATAGACCACAACACTGAACCGGAAACATGTTGATATGTAGATACACTTTGATTTGATTCAATTTATTGTAGTCCTAAGAACTATCTTATAATACGGCAATTTTTTTAAGATTACCGTTTTATTGTCTATTATTTTATCCTAGATATAATATAATGAGCAAAAGAATGCGACCCAATGATGAGTTAAACTGGGGTCAATCATCATTAAACCAAGCGCCAGCAACAACAACACAACCAGCAACAGCACCAGCAACAACAACACAACCAGCAACAGCACCAGCAACAACAACACAACCAGCAACAGCACCA
>Ga0078894_10002200_pt1 | contig 14701 bp, 7 predicted proteins | sample LauGreSu1BDMLBSD_2_FD_67506 | JGI IMG/M metagenome (GOLD analysis project Ga0078894, IMG submission 67506) | Freshwater lake microbial communities from Lake Michigan, USA - Su13.BD.MLB.SD (version 4) (version 4) | ecosystem: Environmental > Aquatic > Freshwater > Lake | place: Lake Michigan, USA... | reverse complement strand
AACTCCGCAAACAGATTGATCAAGTTGGGGTAGGTTCTTTCGTTGAACACCAAAAACCCAGTGTCCACACCATAGGTCAGCAAACCTTGTTCGGTGGGCAAGGTGATGTCCACGGTGTTGGCGTGTCCGCCAAAGTAGGCACCGGCTTCAAACAGTGTGATATCGGCTTGCCCTTTGAGACTGTGCGCAACAGCCAAGCCGGAAATGCCCGAGCCAACGATGGCAATCTTTTTGTACTTCAAGATGTCACTCTTTCTCTGGGTTCCAACACGTCCTTCTGCTGCAAAGCTCAGGAGGCTTTTCGCGCGAGGCTTTTCTCAATGGCTTGCACCACGCTTTTGCTCTCAGGGCTTGTCATGCTGTTGTAGCTGTCAATCAGCTTGCCATCGCGGCCAATCAAGTATTTGTAAAAATTCCACTTGGGTCTTTGGCCTGGGTCCTGCGCCAACTGCTTGAAAAAGGGTACGGCCGAATCGCCGGTGACGGCTGTTCTGGTGAACATCGGAAACTTCACACCAAAGGTGTTTTCGCAAAAGTCGGCGATGTCTTGGTTGTTTGATTTTTCCTGTGCAAAGTCATTGGAAGGAAAACCCAAAACCACAAAGCCCTTGTCTTTGTATTGGCTGTAGATGGCTTCTAGGCCTTTGTATTGAGGCGTGAAGCCACAATAACTGGCGGTGTTGACCACCAAGATCACCTTGCCGCTGTATTGGCACAGCGACTGTGGTTTCTCGTCTTGTAGCCTTGGAAATGTATGGTTGAGCAGCGTGGGGCAGGCCGCCGCCGGCGCGTTGGGGGTGGTCGGCTGCGCCCAACTGGAAGAAATGGCGAGCGCCCACAGCACCAGTGCCAATGATTTGATGAGCTTGTTGCTTAGCATTGAACTGTCCATTCTGTTTTGTGACTGGACAGTTTACTTCTATTTTTTTAACTTGTCACGAGCTGTTTACGTCTTCTTGACCTCTGGAAAAACGGCCTTCCAAAGGGCCAAGATGGCTTCCCTTTCTTTGTGCAAGTCGGCTTGTGGCACCTGAGTTGGCGCCTCATTCAAGCGCGCTTTGTGTTGCACGCGGCGCAGTTCGCGGTAAGCGGTGGCGGCCTTCGCGCCGACTTCCTTGGGCAGCAAACCTGCCGCTTCTGCGCGCTGGAGCAAAGCAATATTGCCCACATTGTCGGCCATTTCTGGGTGCGCGCAGGCCTGCATGAGGACCAAATACTGAACGGCAAACTCGGCATCCACCATGCCACCTGGGCTGTGCTTCACATCAAAAAGATCGGGCTTGGTGGTGTGTGCCGTGCGCACCCGATTGCGCATGGTCACGATTTCAGACTTCAAAGAAATTTCATCACGCGGTGCGCTGATGACGCTGCGCCGCACTTGGTCAAACCGGCTTGCCATGGCGTCATGGCCCATCACAAAGCGGGCACGCGTCATGGCCTGATGCTCCCAGGTCCACGCTGTGTTACTGCCTCTTTGCTGTTGATAGTCCTCGAATGCAGCGAAAGTGGTTACCAACAAACCTGAGCTTCCATTGGGGCGAAGCGCCGTATCGATTTCAAACAAATCACCTTCTGAGGTTTTGACCGTGAACCAATTGATGAGCTTTCTGACAAAGCCGCCATAGACCTCCTGCGCCCGCTCGTCGGCGTCTTCATAGACAAAGACGATGTCTAAATCGCTGCCATAGCCCAGCTCTTTGCCGCCCAATTTGCCGTAAGCCACAATGCCAAAAAGCGGCTCTTCACGGTGTCGATTTTTCAAACACGACCAACACCATTCAGCCGTGATGCGCAAAACGGCATCGGCCATGGCACTCAAATCGTCGGCCACCTGCTCCACCGTCAAACGCCCCTCCACATCTCGCGCCAAGGTTCGGAAAACCTCCGCATGGTGAGCACGCCGAAGCAAGTTCAACAAGTTCTCTTCGTCGTCTTCAAGGGTTCTTTTCAAGGCGGCCCGCCGAGCCTGAAGTTCAGCCTCGAAGTCGTGCGCCACAAACCTTTGTTGCAACACATCGCCATTGGCCAACTCATCAATCACGCCAGGATGCTGAACCAAATAACGGGCTGGCCATTTGGCTGCGCCCAACAAGCGCAGCAACCTCTCATGGACAGCAGGGCGCTCGAGCATCATGGCCAAGTAACTTTCGCGGCGCATCAATGGCTCCATCCAGTCTGCCATCCGGACCACCGCATCCTCTTCGACCCGGCCTTCTTGGAGCCATTGCGCCGTGCGCTGCAACAGCCGCATGAGACGGCCCCTTGCATCGTCCCGAAGGCTTTTGACCTTGGGGCTGTCTTGCCAATGGGCCAAGCGCGCGCGGGCTTCGCCCTGAAAAAGATCCAACACCGCCTCTAGCTCGGGCCTCTCGCTGGCCGCGCTCGTTGGACAAGACTTGCATTGGCGATCACCCCCCAACAAAATGTCGAACTCATGGGCCACGACTTCGCGATGGGCATCTAGGTCGATCAGGAAGTCATGGCTTGCCGCATACCCCATGGTGCTGGCAATCCACTGCAAATCGGCATCCTGCGTGGGCAGCACATGTGTTTGCTGATCGTCTAAATATTGAATCCGATGTTCTACTTTGCGCAGAAACCCATAGGCGTGGGTTAAGGCCTGTGCGGTTTCTGCGGGCATCAGGCCGGCTTTGGCCACGCGCTGTATGGCATCCAGGGTAGGGCGCGTTCGCAGCTCTGGAAACTGACCGCCCCGCACCACCTGCAAGAGCTGCACCGTGAATTCAATTTCTCGAATGCCGCCCCTAGAAAGTTTGACATCGTTGGCGCGCTCGGGGTGTCCGGCGCTTCTTTTGGCGGCATGATCGCGAATTTGCTGGTGCAAAGTTCGCAAAGACTCGAACACGTTGTAGTCCAAATACCGTCTGAAGACAAAGGGCAAAATGACACTGCGAAGCTTGGCAGCGGAGCCATTTTGAAGTGCACTTCTGGGTGCGATGACTCGGCTTTTCATCCACGCAAAGCGCTCCCACTCACGACCCTGAACCAACAAGTACTCCTCCAAAGCGCCCAAAGAGACCACGCTTGGCCCAGAGTTGCCGTTCGGCCGAAGTGCCAAGTCCATCCTAAAAACAAAGCCATGTTCCGTGGTCTCGCCAACCAAGGTGAAAAGGGCTTTAACGGCTCGGCCAAAATACTCTTGCACCGAAATTTTCCCTAGCCCCTGAGCGTTGCCCGCTGTTTCGCCGTCTTCGTCGTACACATAAATGAGGTCGATGTCGCTAGAGACATTGAGCTCTCGGGCACCTAACTTGCCCATGCCGACCACCCAAAACTCTGCTCGTTCGCCAGAGGGCAACAGCGGCGCGCCGTGCCGTTCATCTAAGTCATGAAATGCCTGCTGACAAGCTTCGTCTAGGGCGAGTTCCGCCAAATGGGTCACCCCCAGGGTAATGGTGTCAAGTGACGCCTCTTGTTCACAATCCAATGTGAGCAAGCGCGCCATGGCCCACTGGCGCAAGATGCGCAAAGCGGGGCCCACCGCATGGCCCTGGCTGCGCAATTGTTGGTAGGCCTGATTCAAAAGCTCACGGTGAGGCACGCCCAATGGCAGGCTCGCAAACACATCGGCATAGCGCCTTTGCAGCCTTTGAAAAAAACGCGAACCTTCTGAGAGCGGCGGGGGGCGTTTTGAATCCATGTCTGGGTCTGTCGCAAATGGGCTTGTGGCGGTCATAATTCCCTGCCTAGGTCTTTATGTCCGTACCGTCATTCGAATGTTGAAGTTTTCTACCCTTGCCCAAGTTTGCAGCAGTGCGCTGCGCTTTGCCGCGTGGGTTTTGTTGGTGAGCGGCTTTCTCTTGGGCATGGCTTGGACTGCGTTGCATTTTTGGATTGTGCCCCGAATTGAAGACTTCAGGCCCAAATTCGAAAACTTAGCCTCGCAAGCCATTGGGGTTCCCGTCCACATGGGCAAGTTGCTGGCCGTTTCATCCGGTTGGATGCCAACTTTCGAAATCCATGACCTTAGCTTGATGGACCCTGAGGGACGACGCGCCCTGACTTTGCCCAAAGTTATTTTTGCCATCAGCGTTCGGTCTGTGCTGAACCTCGGCGTCGAGCAGTTGGTCATTGAATCCCCCACCTTGGACATTCGTCGAACCGAGAATGGCGAATGGCGAATTGCAGGTCTTGCCTTGAAAAAAGACAACTCACCCGACTCGGCTTTTGCCGACTGGGTTTTTGCGCAAAAAGAAATCCTCGTGCAGCACGGTACTGTGGCGTGGACCGACGAGTTCAACCCATTGAACAGAGACAAGTCCACCGTGAATTTGAGTGAGGTGTCTTGGATTTTGCGCAATTCTGCACGCCAACATCAATGGCGACTAGACGCCACACCACCGCCAGGTTGGGGCGAGCCGTTCTTGTTGATGGGCGATTTGCGGCGTGGGCTTTTGTCAATACATCCAGGGCGCGTCAAAGATTGGAGCGGTCAGCTTCATGCTGAATTCTCAGATGTGAATTTGTCACAACTGGGCCCTCACCTGCCATGGAAAGTCAACGCCACTCAGGGCCAAGGCGCCTTGCGCATGTGGCTTGATTTAAACCATGGCAACATTCAACTGGCCACTGCCGACCTGGTGCTAGAGAATGCCAAAGCGCAACTCAGTCCCGAATTGGAAAGCCTGTCTTTCAAGAACATCGCAGGACGTGTGTCGTTCAAGCCCCTGTCCAATGGCTTTGATTTTTCCACCGAGGGTTTGCGTTTTGACACGGCCGATGGTTTGCATTGGCCGGGTGGCAACATCAGCCTTTCTTATGCAGAGGCCGACAAGGGCGCCAGTGCCCAAGGCCGCTTTCATGGCGACAAATTAGACTTGCTCGCACTTCGCAACATTGCGCTTCAATTGCCATTGCCAGAGCCAGCCAGGCAAAGCTTGCTGGAACACAAAGTCAGTGGTTTGGTCAACCCGCTGCACATTGAGTGGACAGAAAATAACAGCGGCCAAGACAAAACATACCAAGTCAAAACCGCCAACGGCCGCTTTGATCAGTTTTATTTTGAAGGTGGGAAACCTGGCTCTTCTTCCGAACATTGGCCCGGCATTGAGAACGCCAACATCAGCTTTGAGATGAATGCAGAGGGCGGCCATGTCAATGCCTCGATTCAAAAAGGGGCGCTGCAAATCAATCGCATTCTTGAAGATCCGCGCATCCCCTTGGACAAACTGCAAGCGGCCATCAAGTGGCAGCATCAGAAAAATGAGTTGCTGGTTCCCGAGTGGCAATTGAGCTTAAGCAATGCCGATTTGACGGGTGATTTCAAAGGCAGCTGGAAGCCCAGTCCGCTGCCCGGCAGTTTGGGCGTTTTGGATTTGCAAGGCAACATCCAACAAGGCGATGCATCGCGTGTTCACCGATACCTGCCCTTGAATATTTCACAAAGTGTTCGCCACTATGTGCGCGACTCGGTTTTAAAAGGCGGCCTTCAAAATGTTGGTGTCAAAATCAAAGGCGATCTGAAACAGCTGCCTTTTGCAAACCCCAAAGAAGGGGAGTTTAGATTTGCCGGCAAGGTCAAAGAGGTTCAATACGCCTACGTTCCGACAGCAAGCGCCAACACGGCGAATCGCAATGCAAGTTCCGAGGGCATTTGGCCGATCATGGACAGCGTCAATGGTGACATCGTGTTTGACCGACTTAACTTCAAGGTCAATGGGGCGTCGGGCAAATGGGGCAACATGCCCTTCACGCAAATCAAAGCTGAAATACCCAGCCTCAAAGGCCCCGTGGTGGTGAGCGTTCAAGGCGAATCGAAGGCCAGCGCCAGTGTTGTCTTGAATGAGCTGCGCCTTTCACCGGTGAGCAACATGCTCAATGGCGCTTTAGAGCAAGCCAGCAGCACAGGCTCATTGACGACGCGCTTGAAGTTGTCGTTGCCTCTGGCTGAACTTGAAAAAACAAACCTTCAAGGCAGCGTCGCCCTCAGCGGCAATGACATTCGCATGCAGTCTGTGTTGCCCGTTTTTGAAAAAGCACAAGGCGCGATACAGTTCACCGAAACTGGCTTCAGTTTGATGGGCGTGAACGCGCAGTTTTTAGGTGGCCCCATCAAGTTAGAGGGCGGGATGCGAAAGCTTGCGCCGCGCAGCACCGAAGCCAACCCCCTCATTCGCATTCAAGGGCAAGTGACCGCCAACGGCATGCGACAAGCCAAAGAGATTCCAGCGCTCAGCATGCTCGCTCAGCATGCCAATGGGGCAAGCAGCTATACGGCAAGTCTTGGGTTCAAAGGCGGGCAAAGTGAGTTGAGCATTCAGTCGCAACTTCAAGGATTGGCGCTCAATTTGCCAGCACCGCTTCACAAAAAAGCCGATGAGCAAGTGGCTTTCAAATTTGAAAATCTGGTGCAAAGCGTCAGCACCTCAAACCCCAGCAAGGCATTGCGCGATCAACTCCAGCTCACATGGGGGCGCTCTTTGTCCGCCTCTTATGTCCGCGATGTGAGCGCTGCTGATCCGCGCGTCATCCAAGGACGTTGGCAAGTCGGTGACAGCTTTGCAACACCTGCCACAAACCTCGCGGATTCTGGCGTCAGCGCTTTTTTCAATTTACCCTCTTTTTCTATCGACGACTGGGTGCAAGTGCTCTCGCCACCGAAATCTAGCCCCACTTGGAGTTCAACGCAAAGCGCATCGATGGGTGCTGCCACTCAAAGCTACCTGCCAACCCGGATGACGCTGAAAGCCAACGAGGTCACGGTGCAAGGGCGTCAGCTTCACAATGTGCTTGTCAGCGGTTCGCGCGAAGGCTATGTGTGGCGATCCAATTTAGACGCCAAAGAGTTCAGTGGCTTTTTGGAGTATCGGCAACCCAACAACCAAAATGCGGGACGCATTTATGCACGTTTGGCGCGCTTAAGCTTACCGCCGTCAGCTGATCAAACAGTGGAGTCACTGCTAGAGGAGTCTCCGCTAAGCATTCCCGCACTGGACATTGTGGTGGAGGACCTTGAGTTGCGCGGCAAAAAATTGGGCCGCGTTGAAATTGAGGCCGTCAACACAGAAGCGTCCCTGCCGCGCAATGCGGCCAGCGGCGAATGGCGCTTGAACAAACTCAACATCACGCTGCCTGAAGCCAGCTTCAAAGCAAGTGGCAGGTGGATCACCTCAAAAGAGGGCGTACAACAAGCCAGCACCGAAATGAATTTTCGATTGGACGTTTCAAATGCGGGTGACTTGTTAACCCGTTTAGGAACCAAAGACGCACTGCGCGGCGGCGCAGGCAAATTAGAAGGCCAAGTCAACTGGCAAGGCTCTCCCATGACCTTGCATTACCCCAGCTTGGGCGGCCGCTTCAATGTCAACATGGGGCGCGGACAATTTCTTCAAGCTGAGCCAGGTGTTGCCAAACTGCTGGGCGTCTTAAGTTTGCAAGCTCTGCCGCGGCGTTTGTTGTTTGATTTCAGAGATGTCTTCAGTGCTGGTTTTGCCTTTGACACGGTCCGCGGCGACGTGCTGATCCAACAAGGCATTGCCAGCACACGCAACCTGCAAATGAAGGGTGTCAATGCGGTCGTGCAAATGGATGGCAGCTCTGACATTGAGCGAGAAACGCAAAACTTGCGCGTTCTGATCTTGCCCGAAGTGGATGCGGGCACCGCTTCATTGCTGGCAGGTATTGCGCTGAACCCCGCCATTGGTTTGAGCACTTTCTTGGCGCAGCTGATTCTCAAACAGCCGCTAAGCCGAGTGAACAGCCAAGAGTTCTTGATTGACGGCACTTGGAGCGACCCCAAGGTGACCAAAGTTGCAGCCACGGCTGTTGCACCTTAAGCCTTGCGCGTGTTTTGCACATGACGTCAACTGGTTCTTCATCGCTGCAAAACACGCATCTTCTGTGGCTTTTTTTTAAATCTGCCACGCGTTCATTTACCGACCGTCGCTTTTCATTGTGGATTGCCTTGGTTGGCTTGGTGGTTGCGCTTTTGGTGACCTTGGTTTGGCTTGCGGGTCGGTATGAGGCCAGTCAATATCAGGCGGAATTAGACCGCGATACAGCAGATGCTGTGACTGACATTCGCAATGGTTTCAGCAGACACATTGTGAGCCTGCAAACTTTGCAGGCTAAGTCGCTGCCCTCCAAATTATGGCAAGCAGAAGTGCCGCTTTTGCTGAGTCAACACAAAGCTTGGCTTCGGGTTGAAAGACGCGACTTGCAAGGCTTGATCTTGGACGCCGCGGTCTCACCATTCAAGCCCACTTTGTTCAACGATCAAACGCGCATGAATGAGCAAGCCGAAATCGTTCAAACATGTTTGCGCTCCAAACGACTCAATGGGCCGGCCTATTCGCGAAGCTATTTTGTGCCCCAAGCCAATGGCATTGGTTTGGAAGTGATGGAAATGTGCCTGCCGATTCTGGTGCAAGGGCGTGTGCTTGGATTTACGCTTTTAACCTACGGCCTTCAAGAAATTTTGGCCACGGAATTGGGCGAAACTTATGGTCGTCGCAATGAAATTTCTTTCATTGAACCCGATGGCACGCGACTGGCCGTTCACGGAACCTTGCCACGCGCCAAACGGCTGTTCACCGCGACACAGTTGCTTGACTTGCAGGGCACAACGCTGATGCTTCGAATGGATGGTCGACGTGCTGCGCCCGATCGCTTCCCCAACATTTTGCCGGCCTTGGTCTTGGCCATGTCGATTGCCTTGGTCTCCGTCTTGGTTTTGCTGGTGAAAGATTCTCGCCGCCGACTTAAAGCAGAGCGCGACTTGGCAGATGCCCTGGCTTTTCGAAAGGCCATGGAAGACTCCTTGGTCACCGGCCTGCGGGCGCGTGATTTGAAAGGGCGAATCACGTACGTGAATCCGGCGTTTTGTCAGATGGTGGGCTTTGAAGCCGATCAACTCTTAGGTCAATCGGCACCCATGCCTTATTGGCCGCCGGAAATGGTGGGCGAATATCAACAACGCCAAGCCGTTCGATTGGCAGGCAACGCACCACCGCGTGAAGGTTTTGAGTCGGTTTTTGTCAGGAGCGATGGTTCGCGTTTTCCGGTCCTTATTTTTGAAGCCCCCTTGATCAATGTCTTGGGGCAACAAACCGGCTGGATGAGTGCGTTTTTGGACATCAGTGAACAACGCCGCATTGAAGAGCTTTCGCGCTCAAGTCAAGAGCGCTTGCAAGCCACGGCGCGCTTGGCGACAGTGGGCGAGATGGCTTCACTTTTAAGCCATGAGTTGAACCAACCTCTGGCCGCCATTTCAAGCTATGCAACAGGCTCTTTAAATCTTCTGCGGCATCCAGAAAACAGCGACACGCAACACCAATTGAGCGATCTTCAAATGGCCTTTGAAAGGATTTCTGAACAAGCGAGTCGTGCTGGCAAAGTCATCAACAGCGTTCATGATTTCGTGCGCCGGCGTGATCAAGACAAAGAAATCGTTACGCCGCAAGCCATCATCGATGCGGTCATGCCGCTTGTGCAATTGCAAGCCCACAAATTACACGTTCGCATCGAAACCAAATTGGGTGAGCGCTTGTCGCCCATTTTGTGTGACCGCACCATGGTCGAACAAGTCTTGTTGAATTTGGCACGCAATGGCATGCAGGCCATGGACCACCCTGACTGTCGCAAGCGCCTCTTGACGCTTCAAGTGAAGCGGGCCGCCTCCAGCGAGTCACATGGATGGGTTGAATTTTCCATCATTGACATGGGACTTGGAATTTCGCCAGACATTGCAGAGAAATTGTTCACGCCGTTTTTCACCACGAAAGAAGAAGGCATGGGCTTGGGCCTTAGCCTTTGCCGAACCGTTGTGGAGCAACACGGCGGTCATTTGGAGTTTGAGGCACAAGAGCCCTGCGGCACGCTCTTTCGCTTTACGCTGCCGACAGCCCCTGAGCTGTGAGCAAGGCTAAAATCAATTCATGCAACCTGCCCTTAACGCCTGTGTTTTCATCGTGGATGACGATGCCAGTGTGCGTGAGGCAATGGCTTGGCTGCTGCGTTCTCGTCGACTGATGAGCGAGTCATTTGCAAGTGCAGATGATTTTGAGCGCATGCTGCAAGACAAGTTTCCCGGCCCCAAAACGCCCGTGCCCACTCAAGCGGGCTGCATCTTATTGGACGTTCGAATGCCGGGGCAGAGTGGCCTGGCCTTGTTTGAAACCCTCATCGGAAACGGCTTGGCCCATACCTGGCCCGTTATTTTCTTAACGGGACACGCCGATGTGCCAACGGCCGTAGACAGCGTCAAGCGCGGCGCATTTGATTTTTGCGAAAAACCTTTCTCTGACAACGCCTTGGTTGACCGCGTGGAACAAGCCTTGCTTTTGTCCAATGAGCGTTTGGCGGTACACCTCCAAAGTGCGGGCCTGGTGTCGCGCCTGCAAGACTTGACCGAGCGAGAGCGCGATGTGATGCAATTGGTGGTGGCAGGCTTGCCCAACAAACTCATCGCCGACCAACTTGACATCAGTGTGCGCACGGTTGAGGTTCATCGCTCGCGCGTTTTTGAAAAAATGGATGTGAAGTCTGCTGTTGAATTGGCGAATTTATTGCGGGAGATATGAATGCGTTTGAAAGATCGCCCGTCTTTCTTTCATTCTTTGGGGGACGCCTTTTGCTCGGGCTCTTTTGGCTTTTCCGCTTTCAGCTCGCCCTTGTCTCGCCCTGAAAACATGGTCCACCAAACAATCGCCAGCAAAATCAACAACGCCAACAAGGCTTCCAACAAAATCAAACCCATGCATCATCTCCTTGGTTCATGGATTTTAGGCAGCTTCTGCATGGTGGGTGCTTTACTTTTGTCGGCCTGCTCTTCTCCTGAGAAAACACCAAGGCCACAAGCTCCCGTCACGCCGCCCAAAGCGCCTGCGCCTGAAGCAGCGCCTGTGCCTGACAAATTGCCTGCTTTTTTCATGCGGCCCAAAAGTCGCTGGCTGTTAGCCAGCTGGTCAGACCTGCCTGGCTTTGACGCCGACAACTTCAACGAGGCGTGGGTCGCCTGGCGACAAAACTGTGCGCGAAATTTACCCAACAGCAAAGGCCTTTGTGCCGACGTCAAGCGTTTGGACGGACAGCCTTCCGAATTGCAAAAAAACTGGGTCATGCAAAACTTTCAACCTTACCGGGTTGAACATTTGAATGCCCCCACAGCGCCTGCCAATGGCCTGTTGACGGCTTATTACGAGCCGGTTTTTGAAGCCTCTCGAAACGCACGGCCTGGCTTTGAAGTGCCCTTGTATGGCTTGCCCGCCAACTTAAAGTCGCGCTCCCCTTGGTACAGCCGCGAAGAGATTTCCAAATTGCCAGCCGCCCAAGCGGCGCTCAAGGGCAAGGAAATTGCCTTCATTGCCAGCCCCGTTGATGCCATGGTGCTGCACATTCAGGGTTCGGGGCGCTTGTGGCTCACTCAAAGCGATGGCCGTCGCACACAAATTCGCTTGGCCTACGCCGGAACCAACGATCACCCCTATCAAAGCATTGGCCGATGGTTGCTCGATCAAAACCTCACCAAAGATGCCACCTGGCCGGGCATCAAGGCTTGGCTTGCTCAAAATCCGCGAAGAACCCAGGAGTTAATGGCGCGCAACCCGCGCTTCATTTTCTTCAAAGAGGAGGCCCTGAACGGCGCCGAGGCACTGTTGGGCCCCAAGGGGGCGATGGGTGTTCCTTTAACGCCCGGAAGGTCCATTGCGGTGGATCCTGGGAGTATTCCTTACGGGTCAGCCGTCTGGCTTTCCAGCGGTGGGCCGCAAACACCGTTAAATCGGTTGGTCTTCGCGCAAGACACCGGTAGCGCCATTCAAGGCGCGGTGCGCGCTGACTATTTTGCCGGCTCTGGCGATGCCGCAGGCGAGTTGGCGGGTCGTCTCAAACAAGACATGCGCGCATGGGTTTTACTTCCACGATAGCCCGTGTCGCCCTACACTGTATCTCCCTGCTTTTGAAAGTGGCTCAAAATGAATGCTCCTCTGCCTGAACACCTGCGGCTCGCGCTGGCCAACGTCACACTTGACGACAAATACAGCTTGAAATCAGGCCGGGCCTTTATGAGCGGCGTTCAAGCCTTGGTTCGCTTGCCGATGCTGCAGCAAGAGCGCGATGCAATGGCCGGCAAAAGAACCGGCGCCTTGATCAGCGGCTATCGCGGCTCACCATTGGGCGGTTACGACCAGGCCTTGTGGAAGGCCAAGTCTTACCTTGAAAAACACAACATTGTTTTTCAGCCTGGCGTGAACGAAGAGCTCGCGGCCACCGCATTGTGGGGCACCCAACAGTTGGGGTTTGCACCCCCGGGCAGTCAAAAACTCGATGGCGTTTTTGGTATTTGGTATGGCAAGGGGCCGGGTGTGGACCGTTGCTCTGATGTGTTCAAACATGCCAACATGGCGGGCACCACCGCGTGGGGCGGCGTTTTGGCCGTAGCAGGTGACGATCACATTGCCAAAAGCTCTACTGCCGCTCACCAAAGCGATCATATTTTCAAGGCCTGTGGCCTGCCGGTGTTCTTTCCTGCGTCTGTTCAAGAGGTTTTAGATTTGGGTGTTCACGCCATTGCGCTAAGCCGTTTTGCGGGCGTCTGGTCTGGCATGAAAACCATTCAAGAAATTGTGGAGTCGAGTGCAACGGCGGACATCAATGCCGATCGGGTCAAAATTGTTTTGCCTGAGTTTGAAATGCCCCCTGGCGGCGTTCACATCCGGTGGCCTGATGCGGCCCTTGATCAAGAAGCCCGTTTGTTTGATTACAAATGGTATGCCGCGCTGGCCTACATTCGCGCCAATCGTTTGAATCACAACGTCATCGAAGGCGCGAACGATCGCTACGGCATCATGGCCAGCGGCAAAGCCTACAACGACACCCGGCAAGCCTTGGTCGATCTGGGTTTAGACACCGAGACCTGCCAGCGACTGGGTATTCGGGTTCACAAAGTTTCTGTGGTCTGGCCTTTAGAGGCACAAAGCACCCGTGAGTTTGCCAAAGGCCTGAAAGAAATTTTGGTGGTTGAAGAAAAACGCCAAATCATTGAATACCAACTCAAGGAAGAACTTTACAACTGGCCCGATTCACAGCGGCCGCGCATTGTGGGTAAGTTTGATGAACTCGAAGGAGACGATTCTGGCGGCGAGTGGTCTGTGCCCAATCCAATGGCCCATCGACTGCTTCGCGCCAATGCCGACCTCACGCCCACTTTGATCGCCAAGGCCTTGGCCAAGCGGCTCAAAAAACTGGACTTGCCTTCTGATGTTTTGGCGCGCATTGAAGCCCAACTTCAGATCATCGACGCCAAAGAGCGTGCCCAAAACAGTTTGACTGTCAATCCATCCGCAGATCGCATGCCTTGGTTCTGCTCAGGTTGCCCCCACAACACCAGCACCAAAGTTCCCGAAGGTTCGCGTGCGATGGCGGGCATTGGTTGCCATTTCATGAGTGTGTGGATGGACCGCAGCACGGTTGGCTTTACGCAAATGGGCGGCGAGGGCACGCCTTGGATTGGTCAACAGCACTTCAGCAACGAAAACCATGTGTTTGCCAACATTGGAGATGGCACTTATTTTCACAGCGGCATTTTGGCCATTCGCCAAAGCATTGCTGCCGGCGTCAACATCACCTACAAAATTTTGTACAACGATGCGGTTGCCATGACAGGTGGTCAGCGCGTCGGCGAGCGCGCTGAAGGGCACACGGTTGTTCAAATTGCGCAAAGCATGCGCGCTGAGGGCGCCATCGTCATCAAAGTCGTGACCGATGAGCCCGAAAAATACGATGGCATTGCGTTGGCCGAAGGTGTCTTGGTCCATCACCGCGATGAACTTGATGCGGTTCAGCGCCAACTGCGTGAAGTGAAGGGCTGTACGGTCATTATTTACGACCAAACCTGTGCCACCGAAAAGCGTCGCCGCCGCAAGCGCGGCACCATGGTCGATCCCGCCGTGCGGGTCATGATCAATGAATTGGTCTGTGAGGGCTGTGGCGATTGTGGCGTGCAGTCCAATTGTTTGTCCGTTGAGCCTCTTGAAACTGAGTTTGGCCGCAAGCGGACGATCAATCAAAATACCTGCAACAAAGACACCAGCTGCCTCAAAGGCTTTTGTCCCAGCTTCATCAGCATTGAAGGTGGGCAACTCAAGAAAAAAACCAAAGCGCAAAAATTCAGTTCAAGTGCATTGCCCGCTTTGCCTATGCCTGTGATACCTGATTTAGGTCAAGCAGATCAACCCTACGGTGTTGTGGTTGCTGGTGTTGGTGGAACAGGTGTGATCACCATCGGTCAGTTGTTGGGCATGGCGGCCCACTTAGACGGTCTTGGCATCGTGACCCAAGATTCTGCTGGCTTGGCACAAAAGGGCGGCGCTACCTGGAGTCATGTTTTATTGGCCAAGCACCAAGATGACATTCAAACCACACGCGTCAGCATGGCTGCTGCTGATTTGATTTTAGGCTGTGATCCCATCGTGACAGCTGGCAAAGAAACCTTGTCACGCATGATGGCGGGTAGAACCCATGTTGCTTTGAATTCTCACAGCACGCCCACTGCAGAGTTTGTCAAAAATACTTTGTGGCAAAACCCTGCTGACAGTTGCGCCGCCGACATCGCTTCGACCGTCGGCCTTCAAGGATTGGCCTCCTTTGATGCCGACCATCTTTCAGCTCAATTGATGGGCGATACGATTTACATCAACCCGATGCTTTTGGGTTATGCCTGGCAAAAGGGCTGGGTGCCCTT
>Ga0078894_10002199_pt1 | contig 14703 bp, 22 predicted proteins | sample LauGreSu1BDMLBSD_2_FD_67506 | JGI IMG/M metagenome (GOLD analysis project Ga0078894, IMG submission 67506) | Freshwater lake microbial communities from Lake Michigan, USA - Su13.BD.MLB.SD (version 4) (version 4) | ecosystem: Environmental > Aquatic > Freshwater > Lake | place: Lake Michigan... | reverse complement strand
CCTTCTATCAGTACACTCCCTACCCATGCAATCTTTCTGGAACCAAGATTTCGGGCGACCCAGGTTATCCTGGCGGCTGGTATTGCTTGACAACTGGAACGGGTTCTGGACTGTCTTGTGGTCCAGAAACAATATGTGGCGGAAGCAATGGTTGCTAGGTGTTAGGATAATGGTATGTCAGATATAGATAATTATTTGGATAATGCACCACCTGCATCTGGGCCAGATTTTACAAGTCAACCCCATTCATGGTTTGCTTATGTGATTGATGGCGAGGTCGCATGGATTCATGTGATTCCAGAAGCAGTAGAACATTTTCATTCCGTTTTGTCATCAAACCCAACCGTTGTAAAAATACCAAAAAGTATTTCATCAGATGTCGGTCTGGGCTGGCTGTTTGACGGAACAAATTTTACGAATCCTGAATAGGTTTTTTGATGACTTCACCATGGCAGGAATATAAGAAAAGACTCGGTTCAACTCGACCTTGGGATATATTCAAAGCAGAAGCACATAACACAGACGAACAGACAGCTATTGATAGATATGCAGTATGTCTTGAGTGTCCTGAATTGCTTAAAATCACCAAGCAATGTAAGCAATGTGGATGCATGATGCCCCTGAAGGTACAACTCAAGGCTGCGGAGTGCCCACTTAGGAAGTGGTAGTTTTTCATCATGGATGAAAACGAAGGATTCATAAAAAACCAATATCCCATTTCTTCAGTTGATTACCATAATCAACCTGCGGAGCAAAATAAAATTGTTATTCTTCCAAATTTTGTAGAAATAGAAGATTTAGAAAAACTACAACAACATGCTTTTGACAACGAAGAAAAGTTCCCTCACATAAAAAAGTACATGGAAGACGCCTGTGTCGTTTGGGATGAGATGAGCCATTCTAAAAACCCAGAATTAATCTATAATCGTGCTGTGTCAATGATAAACATTGAGGATAAAGAAGCACTTGCAAAGAACTATCAAAAATACTTAGATAGTGACACTGGTGATAGACCAAGAGACTATAGGTCGGAAGATGATTCAATAATTCAGATTATTAAAAAATATATGTTGAAACTTGAATCTAGTGTTCAAGATTCTTACGGTGTTTGGATTACACCAGAACAAGTCCATCCTCCGTTCACTCTAATGAAAAATGGCGACCGACTGTATGACCATTGTGATGGACCTTGGAGAACAATCAGTCTTCACGGACCAAGTGATTACACTGCTTCAATTTATTTAAATGATGAATACGAAGGTGGAGAATTTACAATGAGATATCAAGGTGTTTCATTTAAACCAAAGCCCGGCTCTGCAATCATTTATAACAATAATTGGCACGAAGACAACATCCATGGTGTTGAGCCAGTGATTTCTGGGAAAAGACTAAGCATTACAACATGGATGGCAAAACTATAATTTAATAGTTTTTCCCGTCACCAATCATTCCTTCGTCACCCTCTAGGTTTCGTTTGGAATAAATTGGGTTATCTGAGTCAACCTTATTATTGTATATGGATGCATATTCCCAGTAGTCATCGTAAATTGAGTCAATCCAATGTGGCTTGCACCAATCGTCCATTTCGCTTGGTTCGACGACTTCAATACGAACATTTGCATCAGGGCTACCTTGGGAGTAGAACTCCAAGTATGCATATCGGATTCCTTCTGTAACTTCTCTAACTCCGTGTGATGCTACAAAATTCGTAGGGAAAATAACAATGTCACCGGCTTTTGCTGAAACATCAATATCCAGATATGGGAAGTAAAGTTCTCCACCCATATAATTTGTCCCATCAAGTTTCTCGCTTGAATCAACACAGTCATTTATATACAAAAGAGCTGCAAGGCTTTGTCTGGAGCCAAGTTGTCCGTAAGGGATATATCGCTTGCCGCCAGTTGCCCTGTAGTTTGTGTCGTTGTCATTGTGTAGACCAAGGAAGGTCCCTTTGTCGTATCTGAGAATATGACCACGGTTTCTCCACCAAAGGGTTCCAAGAACAAGGGGATACTCATCTATGTATCTAATCAAGCACTTATAAATAGCTCTTTCCCAGTCTCGGAACAACTGAACCATATATTCTTCTGTGTCTTGCTCTACAGGCTGGAGCACTCGGACTGGAACTAATTCAGCCTGTTCAATTGTGAACTTGTTGCCATCTTCATTCTCTGCATAGCGAACACCGTTTTTATCCGTTTTATACTTCCACCTTTGTTCGTGTGCTTTTTTGCCACGCGCATCAATCCATCTAGAAACTTTTGGAAAGTCAACTTCAAATACATTTTTAAAACGTAATACAGCGCCGCCATGATTTTCAAATTTAAGATTACTAATCTCAAGCATTTCCTCGTCGGATAGTGGAATGCTCACTGCGTCGTACCGAGATTTGTCCATATGTGGACATTATACTTTGAACATGTTCAGATTTGACGAAATACATCCATATGTTCATGTATATAAAGGGATGATGAAGAACACAGAATATAGCCACAAAATTTTGAAAAGTTCTGCTGAATCAAATAAAAAGAATTCTTACTTTGGCGAATGGACAGACTGGTTTGTATTTGGAAAATATACAAACATGGAGCGCCACGATGCAATCATAAATGAAGTATTAGATGATGAAAAAATTCAAGAAATGCGCGTATATGAGGAGATAGTCGATGTCACGCATTCTGCCATGGGGCATTATGCTGGATTTTATAAAATTGACTTACCAGAATCGGCATTTTATACAAACCCAAGTCTCGCATATTATTACGAGAATGTAAGTGTTGCGAATTGGGGAAATGGTAGAACAATGGACTACCATACCGATTTTGTACTCCCTGAATGGTATTGGCCTGGGGAAAAATTCCTCATCACATGTACAAACTACATAAATGACGACTATGAAGGCGGAGAAATAGAATTTCTGATTGATGACAAAATTATTCCTTACAAACCAGAGGCTGGTGATGTACTTGTATTTCCGTCTGGCTCCCCATTATTTCCTGGAAAAGTTCCGTATTATCACGGCGTAAGGGATATAACGAAGGGAACTAAATACCTAGTTCGCACATACATTAAGTACATTTCTGAAGCAACCAGCGAATGGATTGAAGGAGAAAAACAATACGGGGAAAAAGAATGGCCATTAATCGCTCAACAAAAGGCAAGGCGCACTACAAGCGTATCTATAGACGAAGAAACTGGCATTATTAGATACCCAGATTACGATTATTTATTTGACAAGTAAGCATCAATCTCTTTTGAAATTGCCTCAATAGAAACATCAATACCAGCACGCTGGAAAGTATTTGGCCACGCCTTGTCGCTGGCGGTTGACATGACATCTTCGTTTGGTTCAAGAGCGGGGTTATGGTCTCTTCTTCCATCTTCCTTGTACTTCTCTGAAACCCAAGGAAAAGTTATACCGAATTGGTCTCTCTCGCCTAATAGGAAACCGTTTGCAAATCTTTTGACTTTTGTTCCAGTTCTATCAATCAAGAACTTTTCAAAATTACCCCTCAATGGTGAATAGGGTTTGAAACCTTTCTCTTTAGGGTTTGTGATATTTGCATACGACCACGGGATATCTTCGTACTGATAAGGAAGACCATCTTCTCTAATGTCAGCATCATACGAACCAGTAAGATATTTCCACAAATCATGCTGTTCTTGTTCTTTTACGGCACCAGGAACATAGTCACTGTCGTATCTGTGCTTGTCGTATCTTCCGTTAGTCAATTCAGAGAACTCATACGTTGAACCAAAGTGTTCTTGTGCATACTTCTGTGAAACCATTCCTGGAGTGAGGTCAAGACCCAATCTATCTATATAGGTCTGAATCCCATCCTGGAACTCTGGATATCCGTGGCACACGAAATCATCCACGACAATTGCAACGATATTAAAATCTTCAACATCTTTGTACTTCTGATTCAATTCTTCAAGAACTGAGTGCTGTGGGATATTCCCACATCCTGCCGCTACATTGAAGATGAGGGTTACTTTTCCCTTTTTCCCCTCTAAGATATTCTTGCTCTTGCCATCGGCAGATGAAACAGCCATGTCATATATGGAAATTGGAAGCGTCTTTTCCTCAATTTCAGCTGCAAATATCTTTTCCTTATTTGCATCTGACAATTCTGCTTGATTATAGGTAATTTTGGCCATACCTATATATTGGCATATTTTATGTCCAACCGAGACAATACACCTAACATATAGGCATACCTAACCGAATGGAGCTTTATTATGCACAGAGAGATGGGTGTCAATGGTTCTGGGGTATTCCTTATTGACGGCTTGATTGAGCCAAGGGAAGTTAAGCAAATAGAAGATTGTATTATTTCAAATAAGCAACTAATCAATTATGCAAGCCCTGAGTCTGATGGTTTTGACACAATAGGGATAAGTGACACCAATATTGGTTATGCCCGAAAAATCATTCAATGCTTAGAGTCTGTACTTCTAGATGTTTACGGAGATGTGTTCAACAGGATAAAACTTCCAGATATAAGAACATCAATAAAAATACAGAAAACTGGAGAGGAGCACTCCATACATAGCGACTCACACGATGACACGTGGTCTGGCGAGTCGTCTGGCAACTTGATTAAGTTCTCCGCTATTTACTGCTTCTCCAGTAAGTATTCTGGTGGAGAAGTAGTATTCCCAGATGAGAATGTTGAAATCAAACTTAATGCAGGTCAAGCATTGATATACCCATCAGCAAACCATAGACACATGGTAAAAAAAGTTACTGATGGTACGCGGTATTCTTTTTTGACTTTTTGGGATTGAGACTTTATTTAATCTTTCCTACTGGAACATAATTTTGCCATGACTCACCAACATCATCTTTTAGATTTTTAAATTCTTGGTACTGACCAGTTGTTGCATTATCCCCACCTTGGCAGAACCACTGAAGATATGCATATCTAATTCCGGACTCAATCTCTTCAACTTCGTGACACCCAGTAAATGATGATGGATAAATAACTATAGAAAGTTTTTTACTTCTAACAGTTATTCCCCATGGTCTAAATCTTAGATTTCCACCAATAAAATCTTCATTCAGAAATACTCCTGCAGTAAGGGTATTAAACAATGCAAATTGATTTAATGCATTCCCATGCTCATCGTATGGAAGTGCATTGTCTGAATGCGGCCCAATACTCTGACCCTTTTCATACTTAATCAGATAGCCATTTGTTTTCCATTTAACTGAATCAATTACACATGGAAACAATTTACAGTACTCAACAAGACACTCGTAAAGCGCCGTATTCATTTTCTGAATAAAAACTCTATCCGCCTCGGGCATACCATCGTAAATTAAATTCATAAATCGACTTGGTGACGGGTTGTCTAACGGGTCAAATTTGTAGCCACCATCATTTTCAATTGTGTTTTCAGATACTTGTCGATAGTTTTGATTTGGTGTGTTGCCCTCAGAGTTAGTGATAAATGAAGCAATATCATCATCACTTGCTTCAATTGCACTGGAAAATAAAACTACACCGTTGCCCAAATGCGTGACTTCCATTAGTTCATGCTCTCTACTAATTTCCATGCCGCAGAATCTTTAGCGATGTTTATTGATGATAGATATTCTGCAAAGTCATTTCGGAGAGACGGCATATAAACATTTGTTGCTGTCTTTGACAACTCTTGCTCCTGTACGGGGTCAACGATATGTTCGTTGACTTCTCTGTTAGGTGTTCCATGTGAATACCAACCAAGATACGAGTATCTACTTCCAGATGTAACCGGTGTTACTTCATGCGCGGCAATATAGTTTGAAGGGAACATTAGGATGTCCCCTGTTTTTGGGATATAATCTATGTCTAGATAATTAAAATAATGATGACCACCATCAAAATCTTCGTTTAGGTAAACAACACAAGACACGGTATTCCTTGTTGCAAGTTGGTCGCTTGGGTGGGGGTACCCATATGCATAGTCGGCGCTTGTGTCCGAGTGACTCCCAAGAAACTCACCGCCATATTCTGTTGAATAAGAAACAAGATGACCCTTTACCTTCCACCAGACATTTTTGTAAGCCAATGGAAATAAAACAAAATACTTCAATAAGTATTTGTCTTTTGACAACTCAACAAAATCTAAAAATGAACGTATCTCTTTATCTTCTGTTCTGTGAATCTGAGAACCCCTGCGTGGCATTTTGTTAACACCATCAGCATCAAAGATATAGCCACTTCTATTTAAAAAAGCGGGCTCACCAGTTTCTGGATTGATAGTGGGTGTGTACATTTCAGCGCGCTCTTTACTAATTTGCGCCTCAGCAAAATCTGTTACCCACTTTGAATCAAATTCAATAGCATTCCTAAAAACAACGACTCCACCACCTAGGTGTTCGGCTTCAACGTTTTTATACACGGCTTCCATGTGTGTATAATAACATCATGGAGCATCTTGAGATAACAAACGAACTTGCCAATAGAGAAGATATGGGTTTCTATATGTGGCAGGATGTGACGCTCCCGAGGTTGATTGAAGATAAGTACTACACAAAAGGGCGAACCGGAGCAGAGGCTTTGGCTGCATTTTGGAAAGATGTGGCAGAAGGAAAATTAAAAGATTTCATGAAAGAGATTGATGCACCCGAAGAACTTGGTGTATGCCATGGTGCCAGTACTCTTGCAAAGCATTTCTTCCAAGCAGGAAAGATTTACCTAGTACGAGAGTAACTAGTATCCCTTGTGGTCATCTGCTCTATTCCTATAAGCAGATAGTTCGCAAGGAATATTCTCTCCATACTTTTTGTCTAGGTGGCTTCCAAAATCTTCAATGATTGTCTCCATCCACCATTGTCCACCAGATTGGTATGTCCCATCTGGAATCATTGGGGAGATGCCGCTATCGGTTGTTCCTGTTCCCTGAGCAAACCAAGAAAGATATGAGTACCTAGACCCACTGGTCACTTGGTGAATTTCGTGAGCGCCAAGATAGTTGGCTGGCATTAAGAGTATTGAGCCAGTTTTCGGTTTGATGTCAATATCAAAATAAGGGATTGTCATATTTCCGCCAGTAAAAGCGTACGGAATATCATCCTCCGTGCAGTCGTTGAAATACACAAGAGCAGACAGTACGTTCCTTGTTGCATGTTCTTTCTGTGGGGCCGCACCGTATCTATAGTTGACATCGTTGTCGCAGTGAAAACCCAAGTTTGCACCTTTGTCGTAACAGAGAACATGCCCACCGCTTCTCCACCATAGGCACTGGAGAATTGCAGGGAATATCTCTATATAGTGAAGCAACGCTTCGTAGACAGCTTCATCACACTTTTGGAAGAACGAATGCTCAAGCTCCTGAATCCTTACAGGAGAAGCATTCATTGATTCTAAAGAATAGATAAACCCACCCTTATTTACAGCATGAACTGCTTTTCTATCTTCACCATAGACAATGTCAAAGTTCTCTGCTCGCCACTTGTCTTTTTCTTTTTCAAGATAAGAAATCAGTGATGCTTGTGGGACTTCTATTGCATTCTCAAAAAGGACTGTACCACCGCCAAGGTTTATGGGATTCATGGTGTATCCAGCGCAATCTTGATGGAAGCTTTTATTGTGTCTTGCGATTCTAGTGTTTCAGATTCATCGGCAAGAGGAGAAGAAGAGAACCTAAACCTCATAAGCAATTTTCCATTTTTACCAATAACAAATTTTTCATAATTTGATGGAACTCGATTGATTGTCTCGTTAGCAAGACTCTGACCAATTTGTGCATTCATACTCATATCAGCCATCGTGTCATTGTGTCTTCGTCTTGCATTTCCTTTTATAAAAGTGAAAACCTGATGTTCGTCAGTACCATTTACTTCAATTTTTTCGGAAATAGGAAAAGTAACAAATGGATAATTATCTTTAATGAACTTATGGATTTCTTCATTCCCTAGTGGTTCCATCCCATAGAACTGATTGCATGGAAACCCAACTACTGAAAAATTGTCAAACATCTCGTGTACCTGTTGCAACTCCCACATCTTTTCGGACGTCCTCGCATAGGACCAGAGTTTTGAACACTTTGGTTCATATCCGGCTTTAGTTGCAATGTTTACAAATAGACAGACCTTGCCCTTAAGGCTTGACAACATGTCTTCTTTGCCATCAATTGATTTTATGCTGATGTCGTAAACCGATTCCATTAGCATTTGAAACCTTCAAAATCAACAACCGTATGTTCACTAAAAAATGCCTTGCCGAATATTTTATTGCCATCTATGGTTGCTTTTAATGACACTTTAGTTTCCATTGGTGCAATTATATTAAACCTACCTATAAAGGAATTCTTGTTGTATTCAAAGTCCTTTGACAACGAACTCCCACGTGGAGGAGAGGTGGTTGCAGCATCTTGGTATTCAGATATTGCTGCCGTATCACCAATAAACTCAAGGGTATAATTCTCAGTACCGAATGGTGTAAAAACATTAAGTTTGTACTTGTCTGGAAATGTGTACTGCGGTTCTTCGTAATGGAAAGAACCATTTGATATTGCTTTCGGCGGGCACTCTTTGTGCCATAGGTTTATAACAAGGACGCTCCTCTTGCCAGCAATCACTGGAGTTGTACCGTGCACAGTGTGGCCAGCATCAAACATAACCAATCTGTTTGGAGTACAGGCAATTCTTTCGCGTTCTTCAATGGGCGAATCCTGTATTCCCTCAAGACCATCTTGGGTTCCGTTTGGAACAAATGTTTTGTGTATCTCCAAGAAGCCACCTTCAACACCCGTATTGATGTGCGGATAATAGACAGAACCCCAGTACGGACCATTGAGTATCTTTGTTTCTGCATACTCAAATGTGTCTTCGTCTAGGTGTGTTGGGAGGTTTTGTCCAACCTCAAAAGTCCTAGCCCAATATTCAAAACCAATTACATCTTGTTCTTTGCATGGCATATTTGGTTTCCAGATGGCTTCAATAATCATCTTTGCTGTTGTATCAGCCCTGCTATTCCACCAACCATCCCAGAACATATAGGGTGCAAACACCTTTGCCCCTGGCTCGTGGTATTGGTTTAGTCGAGAACCAATACCCTCATCAAACCCCATAGAGTCTGGAAACAACTTCTTGTCATTTCTTATTAAAGAAAGCAGATTCTCGTCTTTAATGTAATCATCAATGACAAGCATGGCTAAAGGGCATTTCCAGAGTAATCAGACGTGTAGTAAGAATCCCAATAAATTTTTTGTACTGGATTTTTTTTGATTATTGTAAAACCGTAATACAGGGGGACATGATACATGTCGCAGTCATCCCTGTTTTTTACATCTTCGTGGAATTCCCATATTCCAGATGCATGAGTTTTGTCAACATAAAGAAAATTTGCATCAGAAACATTTTGTAGAACCAGCACCCCACCTGGAGAAAGCAAACTCAACCATTCGTCGGTACTAATCAGTTGATTTTCTATGTCCATATTCCATAGGGTGATGTAATCAAATTTGCCATTAAATTTTTCTAATTCAATTAAATCAATCGAATCGTATTTAAGGTCATCAAATGTTCCATAAATTGGTTTCATGAATTTCTCAAAAAGCAAAAGATGCTTATTGTTTACTGCAGTTACTTTTGAACCGAATCTTTTTTGTGTGTCGTAAATTCTGTTACATTCCATATCAAGGCTTGAAACAAGTATTGATTTTGGGGTAACAAGACTAAATATCATTTCCTGAAAGACAACTGGTATCCACATTGAAGTTTCTGTCTTGTCCGGAGGATTTACAAACGGGAACCACCCGCCGATTTCTAAGTCTCCTCCGCCTACAGCAACAACTCGTGGGTCAGCTTTTGCTTCTTTGAAAATAAAGTCAACTATTTCTTTTGCACATTCACGAGACACTTCGTTTAAGAAATCGTGCTTATCAGCGGATGATGCAGATGTTTTGGAAAACTCTACGGTTCTATCTCCATCAAACTTTTCAATTTTTTTCATTTTCAACCATGCATTCTGCAATATGCTTGTTATGGCTAAATCTTCTTGCCATGCGGCTTAAAATGAAGTTTTGCTTTTTGACAAATTCATCTGATGCAATGTATGTCTGGGTTCCCTCGCCACGAGTCGTTAATTCATGCTTATACTTATAGGTTGCTCTAATGGTATTAATTGCATCATCAATTGATGCAATATCTATTTCTTCATCTGTAAATCCCAATATGTACAACACAGACATGAATCCAATATTGTTGTATCTAAAATCATTGAATGAGTTGTACTTATTCATCGTCATCACCGTCGACAAATTGTGAATAAAAGAAACAATCAACAGCGCCATTGCCACCACTGATTATCCATGAGCCAGATTTTTCATCCCATGTTAATGTCTCATTATTAATTGCTTGCATGTCAGTAGGTTCTGAACCTAGTAATTGACTTTCGTTTAGATTCTCATTGGACATTTTTCAATTTCTCCAAACTTTTCAATTCAGACAAAAGACAGTTGTATGAGTCGTAAGGCAATTCTGAAGGATTAAATGGATTTTCTGAATTGGAGTTTAGTTCACTCGGTTTTACGCCAAATATCAGTGAGAGCGTCTCAATTGAGCGCTCAAGAAATATAATTGCTTTTTGTCTGGCAATAGCTCTGTCGTTTTCATTCATTGATTGGTTCCTGAAGTTTTGGGAGTCCGGTTGTTGTTGGGCCAATTCTAACACCGTCTGCATCAAGCCCAGTCCGTATACCTTTTGTCCAAGTCCATGGCTTCTCTTGATTGTTTTTCATTTTTAAGTCACCATATTTTTGACGAGAATCCATCAGTTCCTTATCGTCCCATAGATTCTTTACTTCAAATTCAACATTTTCCAAAACAGTGCTGTCAAACATTGTAAAGAACATGAATGGCATACCTTTTGGGAATACCGTCGTGCCTGTTTTTGTTAATTTCCAGTTCATCTGAAACTCATCTGGCCACCAGCTGCTCGGAATAATCGCTGACAATGGGACGGCACCGTCAAGCACATAGTTTGGAGAACCTCCAATCCACGTCTCGTAGCCAGGTTCTGTTCCAAAAATCCAACCAGTTGAAAATGAAACCATCCCTATGATTCCACCGTATGCAATATCTCGACCCTCAAACTGCCCACCTTCAATAATCGTTGCATTCGTATTGCCACCATCCCATTCAACGACTACGTCATGGGGGAGAATAAGTTCCCAGCCATACACGTTTGCAAATGTCATTGGCAGACACTGGTAAGCATGTTTTTTGTAGGTCTCATCCATCCAATCTCTTTGAATTCTGGACTGCTTGATTTCTACTGTTTTTTGAGTTGTTTTTGTCAATGTAAATTTTGGCATTACCAATCCATTCAATTTATTCTTTTTCAAATATAAAACTTGTCATGTAGTAGCGAGTTGCTTCTGTATTGAATGATGAAACAAAATGACTAACATTTCCACTATGTATCACCATTTTCCCTGGCTTAGGTTTTATTGCTAGTTTTTGTTTTGGATATACGAGGTATCCGCCATCAAAATTGTCATTTAAATACAAAACAGTAGAAAATTTGATATCTTGATTTCCCTCGGTATCTGCATGTAGGTCAAGTCCTCTTCCTTGTAGCGCCCGTTGCACGGCATTAAATCTTCTGACTTCATATTGTTCTGGATTGAATAGCGATTGAATTCGTTCATAAACAGAATCAAGTAGTTCACTATCCTCAAAACCGTATTCGGTAAGTTCTGGCCTATCTCCAATCCAGTTTTTACCACTAGATTCCATGTAGTCAATTAGGGCGCGACAGTATTCTTCGCTTATAAAATCTTCTATTTCAAGGATGCCTTCAAGCCCATCAATACGCACCGAAAAATACTACATCTGATAAAGTTCTGTTTCAACCAAGGAGAGTGGATGTACTGGAACGGCGCAGGTAGTGAATTGCCTAAAATCATTGAATATGGTGACTCTTGCTCAATGGAAGGACAGGACCAGTGGGTTCTAAATCTTTTTTCTGGGAAGAGGAATGGAACCTATGTTGAGGTTGGCGGGGGACATCCTCGTTCGGGGAATAATACCTTTCTGCTGGAACAGTCATTTGGATGGACTGGATTATCTGTTGAAATAGATACAGAGATGGCAAATCTTTATAATCAGCAAAGAAACAATCCGTGCATTAATACAGATGCAATAGGTTTTGACTATTGGTCTTATTTCGTAAATAATCACTTCCCGAAGCAAATTGATTATCTGCAAATTGACATTGATGACAAACCCAAGAATGCAAATCTTCTTGGCTTGATAGCCCTACCACTGGCCGAGTACAGATTTTCAGCAATGACTATCGAGCATGGATGTGTTACTGATTATAAAAATGCGCGCCTGAGAGATGCTCAAAGAATGATTCTTGATTCCTTTGGATATAGGCTCATAGTCCAAGGAGTTAATGAAGACTGGTGGGTTGACGAATCAGTTGTTCCGTATGAAAAGTACGGTTATCAGTTTAGGGTTGATTAAGTTTTTTTCTTTGTATTTCAGCCAACTCAATAACTACATACTTTGCCGATGATAGGCATTCCCTGATTACCCAAAAGTTATCAGTATGAAGTTTGGCTACATCACTAGATTTCTTTCCACTTAGATACATTGTTCGTGGTTCAAAGTCAGCAAATGCTGGATTGTCTTCATCTGGAATATTTTTGTATTCGCTTAATGGCCATCCTCTTATTGCTCCATCAACATAATCAACTTCTGAGTTTTTAAACGCCTCAGTAATCCAATCTATGTCGTTTTCACATAACCCATTAAAATCAACGTATACACCACGGTACTTAGTATTGATTGCCATTTCGGCATAAATCCTCCAGTCACCGTCTTTGATTATGCAAAACACATAGTCACAAATAGTAAAAAGTTTTTCTGGAGTTTTGACATCCTCAATACCTAGTTCAAGAGCATTATTTTTTGTTCTTTCAGACCGTGAGTCAGATGCATGAAAAACCTTATGCCCTGAATTGATGAGCGATTGGGCAAGGGTTGTGCCCATTTTCCCCATTGAAATAATTCCAATACTTGCCATTAGTAACCTTGGGATTGCCCGTACATGTAGTGCTCTGGTTTGTGGGTTCTGTCGTTGTAGTCAAACATGGTCACCGCTGCATACTTCACTCCACTCGTAATTGGCTTTGAAGCATGGGCGTAAATGAATGTAGAGGGAAACAAAACAATGTCGCCATATTCAGGCTTAAGTGTTATGTCTAGATAAGGGAACCACAATTCGCCACCTTCGTACTCATCGTTCAGGTACATGACCGACGATACCGTGCAGTTGTATGAGAAACCGTGGTCTGTGTGGACAGCAAAGTGTTGACCAACACCATATCTGACATAGTTGATTGCTTCCATGAATTCCATGTTGATGTTGTATCGACTCTGGTAGTCGGTCAGACACCTACGCAATCCAGTATTGGTGTCTTCATAGATTGACTTGATTTCTGAAAATTGTGGTGGGCAATGTCTGAGATGGTCTACTCCAATTTTGCAGTCCACGCAATCCCTGTATTCAGGCATCTTTACCGAATCGCCAACGAGTGCATCCATCCACATATATGGGGGAATAGTGCTGCCTCCAATGGTTAACTCAAGACGTTCAACTAGATTGAGTTCTCTTGGAAGTGCATTCTTGTAAAGAATTATGCCAAACATCGGATTGCCAATATAAATGCTGTTCATGATGCAATTCTATACACTAAAGAACCCGCCAATGCGGATTGTTTTATGACTATGGTTTTGGAGTAAAGAACGCCTGCATCATGTACCTAGAACCAGATATGACTGGATTGATTCCATGAATCATTTCCTCATCCCAAACATTGCTAAATAAAATTAATGAGTTAGGCATCGGTTTATACTGAAGACCCAGAGCTGGGAATATGTTTTCACCACCCTCGTAATCATCGTTTAGATAATAGACAGACGCATAGTGCGTGAAAGCTCCTAGGGTTTCCATGAAAACACCGTCGCAGTGGAGGTGCATGCTCCCGCCAGTATTTATCTTTGTTATTGCATTTCCAAACTCGTAAATTACTTCTTCATTCCAAACGTCTTTCACTGCATCAACGGTCATATCCATACACTTGGATACGATTCCATTTATATACTCGTCATCTGGCCAGAACACCCAAAAACCAAGGGCTTCTGTTGGCGGATACCCAATCTGTTCAATTTCTCCAGATTCAATTTTTCTTACCTCTTCGTCCGACAGGATATAGTTTTTCCTATACTTGACACCTTTGAGCCTTGTGTGTTCGTAGTCCCTCCACCGCAATCCGTGATTTGTTGGGAATGGTTTGAATTGTGAATCATTTGCAAGTGCACAAGACTTCAGCGCTTCCCATTCATCTGTTGCGAGAAAATCCTTGTAAATCATTACTCTTGGTTTTGTCATGTCACTCCGTAAAACTCTCAACTGTATAAAATGCTGGAGAAGTAAAACGTTCTCCTGCGGTAACCATTTTTACTCCATGTAGGTAATGAATGTCTCCTGGATGAAGAACTGCAAGACCTGGCTCTGGCTTTATAACAATGTCGTGCTCAGGATAATAAAGTTCCCCACCTTCAAAATCATCGTTGTAATAAAAAAGCGAATTGATGTCATAGTCAATGAATGGGTTTGGTGAACCATCTGGCATTTGCTTATCGGCATGAGGGCGCTGCTCAATTCCTGGGAACCACCTAATTAGACACGGTGGGCG
>Ga0078894_10002198_pt1 | contig 14704 bp, 10 predicted proteins | sample LauGreSu1BDMLBSD_2_FD_67506 | JGI IMG/M metagenome (GOLD analysis project Ga0078894, IMG submission 67506) | Freshwater lake microbial communities from Lake Michigan, USA - Su13.BD.MLB.SD (version 4) (version 4) | ecosystem: Environmental > Aquatic > Freshwater > Lake | place: Lake Michigan... | reverse complement strand
CCTTCCGATTCAGCCAACATAAATAAGGGCTTAACAGTTTCTAACTCTTTTCTAGCCTGCATCCAAAAATCCATCGGAACCCAACCAGCTACATCGCAACGAAACCCGTCAATATTACATTCTTGAACCCAATATTTCATCGAAGAAATCATCTCTTTCCTCATTTCTTGATTATCGTAATTCAAATCTGCCACATCCCACCAGTCGGTACCGATGGTTGGTTGAACATTTCCTGTGGAATCTAAGGTATACCAATCTTTGTGGCCTTGATCCAACCAAACATTGTCTGGAGAAGAGTGATTCGCTACCCAATCGATAATTAAACGCATCCCTTGATTGTGCGCACTATTAACCAAGGATTTGAAATCGGAAAGCGTACCAAACTCCGGGTTGATTCCTTTGTAATCGCGCACTGCATAATAACTTCCAAGGCTACCTTTTCTATTTTTTACTCCGATTGGATTAATCGGCATTAGCCACAAAATATCAACTCCCATGGCTTTTAATCTTGGAAGGGCTTTCTGAACCTCAGCAAACGTACCTTCCTTAGAAAATTGTCGAACATTTACTTCATAGATGACGGAAGACGCGATGGGCGTTGGAGTGTCATTTAACGTTAAGTTAGTTGCAGACTGTGCAAGGCCAGTGCAGGTAAATGCAAGACCAAGAAAAAAAGTATAAAACTTCATATTAAGCTTGTGTAATTTTATCGTTTAAAATGTACTTAAGGTGATAATTCACTAATCCCTCTACGGGTTTGCGAATTACGCTTGTTACCGAAATACCCAAAGACGCTGCTGCTCGATCTAATGCTGACCTGAAAATCCCGGCTAAACTGCCTACAAAGTGAATGTCTGCCTCTTTATAATTCGGATAACAACACACATGAACCTCCATGAAATGTTTAAATCCGGCCTCAATCATGGCTTGAAAATAGGGTTCGTCGCTGTGTTTTGCGATGAACGGCATAAATGAAGCGATAAACACATTAGCATTCGGCTCACGATATACTTTATCTACAATGGCATCTTTGTCAAGACCATAAGTTGCTTCAAAATCTGTAGCAAGGTGCGCGGGCAGCTGATGATATAAATACGAGGAAAGTAATTTCTTCCCAAAATAACTACCGCTTCCTTCATCTCCTAAAATGTATCCCAAGGCAGGAACAACTTCAGAAACTTCGTTGCCATCAAAATAGCACGAGTTTGATCCTGTACCAATAATACAAGAAATCCCCGGCCGGCCAAGGTATGTTGAATACGCACAGGCAACTAAATCATGGTCCACATGAATTTTAGCATTACCGAACACTCGTTGCAATCCTTCGGTAACAATTGCGTTCATTTTATCGCTAGAGCACCCTGCGCCATAAAAGTATACTTCCGTGATTTCATAGGCTACCATCATCATGGGGGAATTCTTTTTTAACTCAGATTCGATTAAATCTGAAGAATGGAAATACGGGTTGAAGCCCATGGTGGAATAAAAACTTTGGTTATTTTTGTCATCTATTAAAACCCAATCGCTTTTGGTTGAACCGCTTTCTACTATAAAAATCATAAATTAATATAAGGTTAATTTGCTCTTTGTGTCATTTTAACACTTTCAAATATACAAATTCCGATAAAAGTGAGAAAAGAAATCAAAAAAAACGCAACACTTGAACTCAACCCGAATGTTTCGGTGGATTGCGTGATTTTTGGTTTTGACTTCGATAAATTAAATGTCTTAGTAATTAACCGCGAGAGTAAAGATGGAGTTCAATGGGCCCTGCCCGGTAACTTAATATATGACGATGAGCATCTGGATCAAGCGGCCAACCGGGTTTTAGCGGAATTGACAGGGCTGCAACACATTTACCTTGAACAAATTGGCGCTTTTGGTGACCCCAACCGTATTTCAAAAGAATCTGACCGTTCATGGCTTCAGTCGATACGTTCACAGCCGGAAGCCCGAGTTATAACTGTTGCTTATTTTTCATTGGTTAAAATGGAAGATTATCAACCTCAAGCGTCTTCGTTTGCTAAGTCAGCCGAATGGATACCCGTGAATGAAATCAGGGAACTTGCTTTTGACCATTTCGACATTTTACAGACAGCCAAATCAAGGCTTAAACAAATGATTAAAATACGGCCAATTGGCTTTAATTTACTGCCAGAAAAATTTACCTTAAGTCAGCTACACAAGCTCTACGAGTCTATTTTAGACAAGCCTTTAGATAAGCGTAACTTTAGACGTAAAATCCAAAAATTAAACATCGTTATGTCGCTTGAAGAAAAACAAAGCGGCGTACCTCACAAGCCTTCACAGCTCTTCATGTTTGACAAAGAACATTATTTACTGTTAACGCAAAATGGCTTTGATAATTTCGGGTTTTAATACTCGCTGAACTCGGTAAAATATTCATTGAGAACTGAGTGATATTCGACAGAAGCCAAGGCATACTCATATTCCTTTATATTTGTTTTAGCTAAGTTACCCAACGTGTAACTTTTAGTGTTAGCGAATTGTTTTAACTGAAACCGAACGTTTGAAGAAAAGTGAATATACGAATGTGGTTCATGCACACCAGGTTAGTCTTTACCGGTTTGCATTGAATTTTCTTGGATCCGCGGAGGATGCAAGAGACATCGTACAGGATGTTTTTGAAAAACTTTGGTTGAATGTCGATCGGATTGATCAAGATAAAGTGAAAAGTTGGTTGTTTACCTGTACGCACCATGCCATGCTAAACTTCATTAAACGAAGGGCACGTATAGACTATATGCAATCGATTCAACTTCAAGGGACACCGCACATGGACACCCATGAATTTGAAAGTAACGAAATCATTGAACGAACGGTTGGTATGTTACCTCCTTTGCAAAAAAGCATTTTATTAATGCGTGACTTGGAAGGTTATTCTTATGAAGAAATTGGAGTAATGCTAAATCTAAGTCCTTCGCAGGTTAAAGTGTACTTATTTCGCGCAAGGGTTAAGGTAAAAAATCAGTTAAAAACAGTTCACTATTTCGCTTGAATTCTCCAACGCACGAAAATATTGACCAATGGCTTTTCGATCGCATCGAAGGAAATCTCTCAATTGAGCAAGAACAGGAATTAAGTTTATTTCTATTATTGAATCCTTCCTATGATATTGATTTAGATGCTTGGGAGAAATCTAAAGTTAATTTCCCAGAAATTGACCCGGTTCTTGTAGAATCTATGGGCTTTGGGGTTAAGGAAGTTGAAAAAGAACGTAAAAAACGTCCGATTGGCCTCTGGATTTTTGCTTCAAGCTTGTCATTAATCTTATTCGGATTGTTGATTGCAATGGAGGATGGCACTTCTATTATTAAACAGAAAACGAATCAGAACTCACAATCAAAAGAATCTCTTATTATATCTGCTCAAAAAGGGAAAGGTTTGCAGCACGGAAGTAACCAAAATACTTCAACAGCGTATCCTGCTACTTACATGACAGAAAAAACCTCAGCATTGGGTGGAACAATAAATAACGTGAATTTAACACATCCAAACAATCTTATAAAGAACAACACGTTTTCCACACCAGAAATCGCTGAAGTATTGCATTCAACATCAATTTTGAAATCAAGACATCCTGAATTCATTATGTTGCATTTAGAAAAACCAAGCATTTTAAATCAAGAACTTCAATCTGAATTTTTACTGCCCGCACAAACGGATGATATCAATGAACAGCGCAAGATAGCGTTACATTTACCTTCATTCAAACTCAGTCGTTCATCTACACTTAGTAAATACCTAAGAAAAGATGTGCTAAGCGCAACTCAAAAAGACCGTGTCTTCTTCGTGCAAGAGAAAAGTCATTTGGACATCGCTGATGCGTTTGCAGGAAACCGTTCACAAACGAGAATTCAGAGTACAACGATGGCTCGTTGGTTAGGTGATGCAAATCAGAAACTTACGCAACAAATTTCGGTAGATGGATATTCAAGAAATTTAAAGAGTGGTTTTGGGTTAGTTGCAAATTATGTAGATTTTGGCAAAGGAGCTATATCGGATTGGAATGTACGATTAATATTCTCCCCTAAACTTGCCTTCGGAAAATACATTTCTATCGAACCATCGGTATCCTATTTGGTTGGGCAAAAATCTATTAACAGCAGTAAGATTACTAATCACTCCTTATTTGAATTCTCTTCGAATCAAGTACAGCAGTTTAATTATAACTCAACGAATGCTATTGGTAATCAATTGTATTACCGTGATTTAAATGCTGGGGTTAATGTAAATGCCGGCCCTATATATATCGGAATTTCCACACAAAACATCTTGAAACATCAAGATAACGTACATACCAATAATTTCGACACCATAGACCGCGCTGCTCAAACCTCTACCTTATATATTGGAACAGATTTTTCCGCAAGAAAAGGAACGGTAATGTTTTCTCCAATGTTAAGCCATACCATCGGATTAACTTCGGATTTAACGCAAATTGGCGGCACCTTACAACTTAATGGTGTGGTAATTGGTGCCAATTATGGGTCAAATGCATCATATGGAGCATTATTGGGATACCAATCTAAAAACTTTTCAATCATCGCACAAAGCTTGAAAACAAAGCCTTTAACGAGTATTCAACCCCAATATGTGCATCAATTAACCTTAAGAATTAACACTAATATTAGTCGAAAAACAAGACGTTATTTATATTTGTAACTATGAACATGAAAAAAATCATCTTTTTGGCCTTGCTTTCTGTTGTATCCGTTGATGTTTTAGCGCAAGATCCAACCTTTACTCAGTTCTATGCTAATCCAATTTATTTAAATCCTGCACTTGCTGGTTCTACTGGATGTCCGAGGGTAGCGATGAACTACAGAAATGAATGGCCTCAACTTACAGGGAATTATATTACTTACAGCTTAGCTTATGATAGCTATGTAAAGAATATCTCTGGAGGACTTGGGTTTATTGCAACGCATGATCAACAAGGACGCGGTACAATTTCAACAACCATGGTTGGTGCAATTTATTCATATAATTTGCGAGTAAACCGCAAATTTTCTATGATGTTTGGTGCTCGAGCGGCTTATTATCAAAAATATTTGGATTGGAGTAAATTGACCTTTGGAGATATGATTGATCCACGAAGAGGATTTATTTATCAAACCGGTGATGTTCCACGAGGTAATGGAAAAAGAGGTTACTTTGATGCTTCTGCTGGATTCGTAGGGTATACTGATGTATTTTATTTCGGAGGGGCAATTCATCACTTAAATACACCGGACGAATCAATGATTCTAGGTTCAAGCAAGCTCCCGATGAGATTTACTGGTCATGCCGGTGCAAATATTAAACTGGGTAGAAATAAGTTTTCTAACTCAACTTCGATCATGCCGAACGTTATTTATCAATATCAAAATGGATTCCAAGAGTTGAACGTCGGAACCTATATTAAATATGAAAATTTCACCGCAGGTGTTTGGTATAGAAATCGCGATGCATTTATTTTATGCTTAGGAATTTCAACGCCTAAATTTAAAGTAGGTTATTCATACGATATCACCGTTTCTAAACTAGGCAACGGGGTTTCTGGAGGTTCTCATGAAGTGTCTCTTGGGTTTAACTTCGCGTGTAAGAAAAAACCTAAAAACTTTAGAAAAATAAGCTGTCCTTCTTTCTAATAGACGGCCGCTTCATAAACCTTTCTTCCTCGGACATAGGTTACTATTGAACCATTCTTTACAGGAATAGATGTTTCATTAAACGATTTTGCACAAACGAAAAACGTGGCTTCCATACCTTGAATTAACATGCCACGTTCCGATTCACTGAACGAAGCAAATTGAGGCCAAATCGTCATTCCTTTTAAGGCTGTATTTAAATCCAAGGATTCTTCCCTTAAAAACCCATTGTTAGGAAAATCATTTTTATCCATTCTAAGGACCGCTGCCCTCAAGGTTAAAAACGGATTAACTTCTTCCACTGGAAAATCTGTCCCTAAAGCTAACATGCCGAACTGGTTATACAAAGAACGATATGCGTAAGCTCCTGTCATTCGATTCTTTCCGAGACGGTTTTCAGCCCAATCTTGATCTGATGTTGCATGCGTCGGCTGAACGGATGGAAATACGGCATAATCACCAAAGAAATGTAGATCCGATGGGTCAACTACTTGTGCATGTTCAATTCGCCACCTATGATCCGGATTTTGCTCAAAAGCTCGTTTATAGGCATTCAACACGAGTTGATTTCCCCTATCCCCAATGGCGTGGGTATTTAATTGATAGTCCAATGCTAGACAACGATCAATCCATAGGGATAATCCGTCATTACTAATTAACTGAAGCCCAATATGTCCATGCTGATCTGTATACGGAGATTTTAGTAAGGCTCCTCTTGAACCTAGGGCTCCATCCATATACAGTTTAAAACTTCGAACGCTTAAGTTCTTAAATGAAATTATTCCATTTCGTTTAGCGAATTGATAATTTTCTTCATTTGCACTAAGCATGGCATATATATTAAGAGATAGCCGATCTTGTTGCACTAAACGTTTAAGCAACTTTATTTGCCAGTTTAACACCCCAGCTTCGTGAACTCCGGTAACCCCATATGCATAGAGTTTCTCTTGAATTCTCAACAACTCATCCACGTATTCCTTTTCAGAAAAATCATTTAACGCAGCTTCTGGAATCGACATGTCGTTATCAATGAATAATCCGGATACAAAGGGGTCATTTAATCTTAACGACTTGGGCTGATCTAAGGTAATCAGTAAGGCTTCATTAACCAACAAGGCATGGCCATCTATCCGATATAGCGCAACAGGAATTGAAGGAAAGGCCTTTGAAATCATTTCCTTGGTTGGCATACGGTCGTCTTTCCAACGTGTTTGGTCCCACCCTCTTCCAATGACAAAAGCTCTTTTCTTTTCTTTTAAATAGGTTTTTATTCGATTAACCACCTCTTCCATGGACTTACAGTCGATTAAATCAACGCCCAAGTTTTGTTTAGCCAATGAAAACATATGGGTGTGAGCGTCGGTAAACCCAGGAAACACATCCCTTTGCTTTGCATCTTGAATCTCGTCTGCTCTATATTTATTCAAGATTTGACGTTCAGGCCCGACTTCAACGATTTTACCATCCTTTATTGCCATTGCATCTTCAACGGTATTTTGATCGTCCATGCAATGAATTTTCGCATTATGTACGATTAAATCAACCTTCTTCCCTTTCATGCATGCGGAGCTAACGAGGAAAATCAGAATAAACCAAGAATATTTCATATTACACGTGTTAGAATGGAAGGCCAATGCCGAAATTCAAAGAGGGCATGAAGGGTCTTGGTAATTTTTCTTTACCACCGATTAATTGCTCCTCTAGGGTACCAGTAATGCCATAATACTCAGCGCCTTCGAGGTAGTATGAATTTCGACTTTGAAATACCCAACGTGCCTTATCTGGCAACGCAGGGTTACACATTGGGAAGCCCAAGTCAAAGCGCACAAGAAAGAATCCTAAATCAATGCGTAAGCCCGTACCAATGGAAAGTGCTAATTGTTTGTAAAAATCCGTTGAAAAAGTTGCACCCACACGGTTATTGTCTGCTCTTGTTGTCCAAATATTTCCAAAATCAGCAAAAAGCACTGATTTCAACATTTGACTCATAGAAAATCTAAACTCAACTGAACCTCCGATGCGAATATCCCCTATCTGAGTTGCCGTTCCGGTTGAATCCAAATAACTTTTATACCTTCCTGGTCCTAGCAACCTTGCTTTCCAACCTCGATTATCATTGGCACCTCCCGCAAAGAAACTGTAATCATAGGGCATAGAGGTGGTGGAGTTTCCATATGGCAAACCAAACCCCGCCATTAATTTACTAGCCAATTGAAGCTTGGAATTAAAGCGTTTCGTCAGGATTAATAAATTATCATTTCGTAGAAATTCGGCAAAAACATTCCCATAGAATGTATGTTGTCCCCCCGTTAGGGTATCATCATTTCTAGTGAGGTAGGACAGCGTGTTTCCGGCAAGTGAAACGGAGCTTGTAAAATTAATATCAATAGAAGTCCTACGGGAAGAGTGACCTTCATCTGCAACAAAATCTTTGGCAATATTTGAAAACTCAAATTGAAACTTAAAATCCTCCCAAATTAATTGATTACTGTATGAATTTCTGAGGAACAAATCACTCATGTCATTAATTTGTGCCTGAAACGCGTCAGAATTATCAAACTGCACAAATTTGATTGTGGAAGCGAAAGGCAAACCAATGGTGAATACTTGGGTTTTATCTACTTTCCATCGCCAGGTATAGTTCATTTGAAATACACGCCGTGTGAAAATATCTCGCTTTTCAAAATTCAATCCTGAACCAATGATAGTTACCGGTTTTTGTCGTTTGGACAAGGACCATACAGGCGCGGGAAACAAGCCAGGAATTTCGATTTTCACATTTGGTCCAAATTCCAGTGTATTGAATGTTCTCCCTTTTGTTGTTCCGTCATCGAATACTATGGGTTGAGATTCAAAACCACCGCCAAGCGTGAGAGTAAACTTCTCACCTCCTCTAAAGACATTCTTATTGACGTAATTCATGGATGCATTAACACCTAATAACCCAAACGAAGAGGTGAATCTTGGTTCAAACGAATAGGACTGCTTTTTACCTTGAACTAAGTAGTAATGCACATCAACTCGATTTTTTCCAGGAATTTCGTAAAAAACGGGTTTAATGGTAGTGAATAGATTCAATTGATTTAGGAACTGGTAACTGCGCTCCAAGTATTTGTCTTTAAAATAATTTGTAGGTTCCAAATAGTTTTGCAGTTCTAATAAATGAGGTTTAACCCCCGGCTTATCCCCATTGTAATAAACATCTACCATCCGGAATGGGTTTAGGTCATTCTTCGTTAACTTAAAGCGCTTCATGGCATTTTTATCACATTTCAATTTTCGATATTCTAAGAGCTCAGTTGTAACTAAAAACGCTGATTCCAAGTCATCTTTCGATGAAAATATTTGCTTACTGGCTAAATACTCTTTGAAGGATGTATGAATGCGATTGGTATCGCTTAAATGATAAATTACTTTGTTGACGTAGTAGTCTTTGAATGCTGTTACAATAAAACTATCTTCAATACTTGGATGTGGGATTCTTCTAGGCAAAAACTCAATTCCTAATATCACGGTCTTGTTACGTGCATTCGTATCCGCTAAGTACCGTATGTTAGAATTATAAAAACCAAACAAGGCCATATCTCTCATCTCACGGGCTACTAATTCGCTATGCGAGGATAAAATATCTTCATCGAGCGGTTTATTTAATATCGGATGTTCGCCTGTAGATTTCACCTGCCTTTTCACATACGCCTTATATAAATTCACTACTTTATCGGGTCCTTTAAAGTATAACGAATCAATGATGTAGGGCTTACCTGCTGAAATCTTGTAAATTACTTTAGCGGTGCGTTTTTTATAATCTCTGATAACTTCGGCCTCAACCACGCCTTCATAATACCCCTTCTTTCGCAACAAAATCCCCAATTGATCAACCGATTTCACATACAGGTTTGTATCAAAAACCACCGGCTTTTCACCGTATTTAAATTTCATCCACTCTCTCAAAAACTTTCGTGGATGCTCCACGTCTTTTAATGGAATAATTTTCTCTGTGTAGTAATCCTTCCCTTTTTCTCGCGCTTTAGCAATACGATGTGCATTGATGCGATTCATTTTCGCGATGTTATTCGCATTTTCTCCGAGTAACTTATCGTTCTTGCGGTGTCTTTTTTCTGCAACCTTTGCTGAATCAACGGCATTAAAAACAGCTAGGCGAAAGGGCATCCCTAGTAATTTTTGATTTGGCTGTTGTCGAATTACAGCCTCCAATTCTGAAGTCGTGAGTGTTCCCCCTCTTTTTTGTAATTTCACCTCGTTTTCGTGCAACAAAACAAATCCTTTAGGAACATTTTTTGCAATCTGACAACTGAAAAGGACAGCTAAACAGAAAAACGAAACGGCGATTTTTTTCATCATTATACAAAACAAAATTAAGAAATTCGAGCAATGGAAAAGCTTACTTCTGCAGATATTAAATGGATTCGTTCGATGCACGACAAATCTGGCCGCAAGGAAACCGGGTGTTTTATCATCGAAGGAGATAAATTAGTTAAGGAAGCGATTCAACAGGAGCGCTTCGCACTCGTATTAATTGTGACTTGTACCAATGTTTCAGAAGCGACCTCATTGAATACAACTTGTTCGGTCAAACACTGTTCTCCCAATGAAATGCAACGCATCTCCACGCTAAAAAATTCCACGGAAATTCTCGCAGTACTTCGTATGCCTAAGCAAGTAAGCCCGGAATTTAAACATCGTGTAATCTGTTTAGATAACATCCAAGACCCAGGAAACCTTGGAACAATCATTCGAATTGCAGATTGGTTCGGTATTACAAGTATCGTTGCTTCAGATCAAACGGCGGATTGTTATAATCCAAAAACGATTCAAGCAACAATGGGCAGTATTTTCAGGGTATCTGTTTCTTACGTCAACCTTAAGGAAGTGCTCAAAGACCTTAACATCCCAATTTATGGAGCTGTTATGGATGGTTCATCCATTCAAGAAATAGCCATGGAACCTGAAGGTGTTTTAGTCATTGGAAATGAAGGAAAAGGTATATCCGAAGAGGTTCTACCCTACCTTAGCCATTGTATTTCAATCCCACGCATAGGTGGTGCCGAATCGTTAAATGCAGGTGTTGCTTGTGGAATTTTAGTAGCAAAATGGAATAGATTATAAATAAGTGATGGGAATTCCTAAAAAGGAACGTAAATTTGCGCTTTTACCCCCTGCATGATTGATACCGACCTTTACGAGGCCAAGCGACTATACCCTTTTCAAGAACAAACTGTTAAACAGGTACTTGACGAGTTTAGAACTAATGGACATCCATTTAATTTGCTGTATCAGCTGCCTACAGGTGGAGGAAAAACGGTGATTTTTTCGGCTATTGCTAAGCAATATTTACAAGAATGGGGCAAGCGTGTATTAATTCTAACGCACCGTATAGAGCTTTCTGTTCAAACCTCTCACCAATTAATGGCCATTGGTGTTAAGAATAAAATCATTAATTCAGAGGTCAAAACGATTGAGGATCAGTTAGACTGTGACTGTTATATTGCCATGGTTGAGACCCTGAATAATCGCTTACAAGACAACCAAGATTTTATTGAAAATGTAGGATTGGTGATCGTTGATGAAGCACATTACAATTCTTTTAGGAAGATTTTTCAATACTATGGAAATAGCAGCATCCTTGGTGTTACGGCAACGCCACTAAGTAGTAATAAAACCTTACCCTTAAAAGACCATTACCATAAATTGATTACAGGCGAAAGTATTGCCGGATTGATTAAAATGGGGTACTTAGCGGATGCAGAAACTTATAACTATGATGTAAACCTTCACGGGTTAAAAATTGGCAATAACGGTGATTTTACCATTTCAAGCTCAGATGTAGTTTACAGTAATTTTTTCATGCAAGAAAAGCTACTTTTTGCATACGAAGAAGTAGCTCATGGGACAAAAACCTTAATTTTCAATGCAGGTATAGAAACTTCTATCCATGTATTCGAACTATTCAAAAAACATAAGTATAAGGTAAAACACTTGGATTCTACCTTTAGTGATAAAGACCGTAAGGACACTCTTAAATGGTTTAAAGAAACACCAGATGCCATATTAACTTCCGTAGGAATTTTAACCACTGGTTTTGATGAACCTTCAGTGCAGACCATCATTCTCAATCGCGCCACGCGCTCACTGACCTTGTATCATCAGATGATTGGAAGGGGATCTCGAAGTTTTCCTGGAAAAATAAATTTTCAAGTAATCGACTTAGGGAATAACGTAAGACGATTTGGGTATTGGCAAGATCACATTAATTGGCAAGATGCTTTTCGTTTTCCGGACCGCTTTCTGGAATCTCGAATTTCAGAACTTGAAGATTTAGAATTTGAAATTGAATACGAATTCTCTAAGGGAATGGAAAAGTATTTTGATGTAGAAATTCTTTCATCCTTTAATATAAAGGAGAATTATTACGAATGCCTGGATGCTGGAATCAAAGGAAAGCTCGCCATTGAGAATTCAATGAATAACCACTTCGAAGCAATCGTAAAGAAAGCTACTACGCTCACTGAAGGATTCCGATGTATGGAGTTGTTGCAAGAGCATATTGAGCATCGACTTAAGAATTATACCCGCTGTATTTCAAAGTCCACCGACAATTACTTAAAGTATTTAATGGAGACTTACAATCGGCAATTAAGTCAGAAGCTACGAATGCAGCTTGATGATTAAAATTGCTTAAATTTAGAAGATGAAAGCATTTTATCTATTCATATGCCTTGCCCTTGTAAACAACGGCTGGTCTCAACGGTCGAAATTCAAGGTTTATTTCAATACCGTGCAGTTTTATGAACCTTCCATTGGCAATTACCTAGAATTGCACTTTCAATTCGATGCAAAACACGCAAAATTCATTGCTAAGGATAATGGTTTACAAGCAACCACGTACTTAAAAATAGAAATTAAGGATAGTTTAAACAAGGTGTTTTTCACAGATGAATACTTATTAAATTCTCCTATTTTCAAAGACAGTACGGTTGAAGATTTTTTTGAACTGCGACGGATTCCGCTAGCAAAAGGTTTATATCAAATTAACTTAACCTTATCTGATTGGAATGTGAAAAATTCTGAAATTAGAGGGAGTCAATTGTTAGAAGTAACAGACTTAGCTAAAACACAAACAATTTCTCAAGTGGAGGCCATAGATTATGCGATAGCCGATACAAGCACCGGTGTGTTTCAAAAAAATGGATTTCTTATTATACCAAAACTGAATGCCTATTATGGTACCATGTTAAATACCTTGCCATTATATTTTGAATTGTATAATGCGGACAAGAGTCAATCGCGATATTTCATTGAAGAGGCGCTAATAGACACCGAAAATCAACGAGAACTATTCTCCTATCATAAATCTACAGAACTCACAGAACGTGACCAAGTGGTTCCACTGATTAAACGCATTGACATTTCAAATCTTGCGAGCGGCGCCTACGCCTATTCCGTTTCCCTTACCAATGAAAAAGATAGTATTTTGTATTCCTCTGAGTATTTTTTTGAACGCGGAAACATCACATTAGATGATACGATTAACTACACAAACACGATTCTTGACCCAAATTTTCAGCAATCAATACCAGATGATAGTTTACATTTTTACTTGGGTAGCTTACTTCCTATAGTAAAGGCTTCGGAAAACAAGAACATTAGAAACTTATTAAAATCGAAAGACTTTGGAACCATTCGTAAATACTTTCAAGCGTTTTGGAATTCAACTTCTCCTGGCGATGCGAGCTATGCTTGGCTTAAGTATAAACAACAAGTGCAATACGTTCAGGGGCTTTACAAAACTAATTTTCAACCGGGATATGAAACCGACCGTGGTCGTGTGTACTTACAATATGGCGCACCAAGTTCTGTAAATGCTCGAGAAGATTCTCCGTCCGAATACCCCTATGAAATTTGGTTTTACAACAAAATCGGTAAATTCAGCAATCGACGGTTTATCTTTTACAACCCTGATCTTACCAACAATGCTTATCGATTATTACACAGTGATTTAGTTGGCGAAGTAAAGAATGCAGGATGGTCGCAGATACTGTCAAAACGCAACACGATTAACGGAACAGTTGACGACCCGAACCTTTTTAATGAACGCCACTGGGGACAAAACAGTAACGACCTTTTCCGGCAATATTAGTCATGAAAACGCTTGCAATTGTAATTCTCAATTATAACGGAAAAAAGCACCTTGAGGCCTATTTGCCCTCAGTAGTTGAATGCAGTGACGGTCATGATGTCATTGTGATAGACAACGGATCCTTGGATGATTCGATTAATTACATTAGCCTTAAATTCCCTACTGTTCAACTCATACAATTAAAGGAAAATGTAGGATTCGCTCAAGGGTACAATGATGGATTAGAACGAATAAAAGGGACTTACGAACATTACCTCTTATTAAATTCGGACGTAGAAGTTTCTCCTGGATACCTCTCCCCGCTCCTTTCCCGAATCGCTGCGCAAACCATTGCGGCAGTTCAACCCAAGATATTAAGCCACGTAAACAAAACACGATTTGAACATGCCGGTGCAAGCGGTGGTTTTATCGATAAAAGAGGCTTTCCTTTTTGTCGAGGGCGAATTTTCGATGAATGCGAAATAGACAACGGACAATACAATGAGGCCATGCCTGTATTTTGGGCGAGTGGTGCTTGTTTGCTTATTAAGTCTTCCCTATTTCATGAAGTAAATGGATTTGATGGTAGGTTTTTCGCCCACATGGAAGAAATCGATTTATGTTGGCGCTTACAACATCAAGGACATCAAATTTGGGTTGAACCGAGCAGTACGGTTTTTCATTTAGGTGGTGGAACCCTTTCCTATGAATCGAACACCAAAGTTTTCTTGAATTTTCGCAACAACTTATTTATGTTGGCTAAAAATGAAACAGGCTTTTGGCCGGGTAAAATTTTTATTCGTATGCTTTGGGATGGGCTCGCAGCAGTTCAGTTTTTACTGAAAGGAAAACCTTCATTGCTATACCAAGTGCTAAAGGCACATTTAGCATTCTACATGTCTTTACCTCGATT
>Ga0078894_10002197_pt1 | contig 14709 bp, 18 predicted proteins | sample LauGreSu1BDMLBSD_2_FD_67506 | JGI IMG/M metagenome (GOLD analysis project Ga0078894, IMG submission 67506) | Freshwater lake microbial communities from Lake Michigan, USA - Su13.BD.MLB.SD (version 4) (version 4) | ecosystem: Environmental > Aquatic > Freshwater > Lake | place: Lake Michigan... | reverse complement strand
GTCCCGTCCTTGCCTCTACCCGCAGGATCTATTGCTGCTACCGTTTGATTCCAATCCCTGATCTGTGTATCAACATGGAGGGGTTTGTAGAACCTGTCATTGGGGAGGGGGGATTTGCTTTCCTGTGACCATGCTAATAGAATATACATTCTAGAAATATGGATTTGTATACATATGAAAGAAGGAGATATTCATAATGCATCGTAGTGATTCTTTAAGGGTCTTCATAAAACTTACAAAGGAGAGACAAAATGAAGAAAACAAAAGCATTGGGAAAGTATTATCGTAAGAATCGCAAGCACATGTTGTCGTATCAGAATGATTACAATGAGCAGAATCGTGGGTATGTCTATATGATGAATGCGGGAAGAATGGCAAAGAAGAAATACGGAACTGAATGTGCCACAGATGAAGCAGAACTCAAGGCAATGGGAGAGATGTATCAGAAGGCAATAGACAAGACAAGGGAAACAGGAACGCAGTATGTTGTGGATCACATTCATCCACTATGCCGTGGTGGAAAGCATGAACTCAAGAACCTACAGGTTCTTACAGCATCCGAGAATGCTAGGAAATACCACACCTCTGATAAACATTTGCCACATCCTGACGACAAGAACATTACCATCAACATTGAGAATGCCACCATTGTAATGTCGGCAAATGATTATTTGAAAATAGTGGAGGAAGACAAATGACTACAGGACAAATCATTTGGGAAGCATTCAAAGCATCCATGTTCATGGTAGGTATATTCCACTTCACTAAATCACTATCTGAATTTACCTGTGATTGGTTCATACGGATGTGCCACGCAGTAGCAAAACAAACGGAAGGACACAATGAAGAAACCAAAGACAGAATATCCAAAGGAATGCGAGGAGAAGAATGAGAAGTTACTTAAACTTTTAAAACAGAATCGTTACCCAGACCTGACTGCGTTTACCAGCGAAGACATTTGGAAGGAGGAAGAGGATGTTGTGGAACCAACTAAACGAAACTGAACGGGAAGATCTTGCCAAACTCAATGACAAGTTTGAGATGGATGCCATTCGTGATGGTGTAAACCGATACCACAAGACTGTTGCTGCCATTGATCCTGCTTCGAAAAGACCAGAGAAACAGGTGATTGCTGCCTTTCTAGAAGAGACAGCAAAGGAAATAGCAAAGCAGCAGAAGATCATTGCTTCTGGAAAACCTACAACTGGTTCACCTTCTGCTTGGTATGCTCCGTTTATCTCAATCAAACCAGAACGATTGGCACTGCTGACTTTGAGTTATTTGCTTCAATCACCGAAGCAAGTAAGCAGCATTGTCTGTCGTGAGGTAGGGGATGCTGTTCGCACAGAGGTCATGCTTGATGAGATCCGTGAGATCAACAAGCAGAAGACAGCACAGCAGCGTGGATTCACCCGCATTGAGACAAAGAAACTCATCAAGAACCAACCAAAGATTCAAAAGATATACAAGAATCTGAATGCTGGTGGCAATCTGAAATGGAAACTACAGCACAAGATTGCGCTTGGAGCGAAACTTATTGAGTGTGCCATCAATGCCACGGGTGGTTGGGCAATCCAAGTTGAGTTCATAAAGAAGAATATCTCCAAGGGATTCTGTGTTATGAATGATGAACTTGTGAAATGGATTCATGAATATCACATGGATCTTGAATCGGTTCGTCCACTAAAGTTGCCAATGTGTGTTCCTCCAGTTCTTTGGGGGTTCAGGGATAAAGAAGGTATGCTTACTCTTGATCCAACCCCAGAAATTATTGGTGGGTTTCGCATTCTCAAGGAGGAATGGGTCACTGGAGCAAAGGGAAATCATTCTGCTGACTATTGTGTAAGCAGCATGAATCAGGTATTTGAAGCAGTAAACCACATTCAAGACACGCAATGGAAGATAGACAAGGATATACTTGATCTTGTTAATCATTTGTTGAAACTGAACAATCCAGACTACTCAAACATCATTCCTGTCCAACCAAAGAAACCTGTGCTGCCACCAGTTCCTACTGACAAAGTGGCAAAGAGATTGTGGCATCAGGATAGGATACAGAAGAGAAGCAAGTGGTATGCCGAGACTAGTCAGCGAATCTCCGCAATCAAATCCATAGATGTGGCACGACAGTTTGCCGATCTTCCAATCTGGTTCCCGCACAATATAGATTTTCGTGGTAGATTCTATCCTTCTGCTTCGCATATTTCCCCACAAGGAAACGATCTATCCCGTGCTCTATTGAGATACGAGGAGGAGAAACCACTTGGTAAGAATGGATTAGATATGCTTATCGTCTATGCCGCAGCACTTGCTGGTCAAGACAAGATAACTTATCCACAAAGACTGGAGTGGTTTGAGAAGACATGGATGCCAATCATCAAGGGAAAGAAGAAGTTTGATCCCTTTGATCACAAGGTATGGGTTGACTACGACTCGCCATTACAGTTCATTCAGATACTGTGGGAGATTCAAGCAGCAGTCAACTCGCCTGACCCAACCAAGTTTCTGTCATCCGTCAGTGTCAATATTGATGGATCGCAGAATGGAATACAACACCTGTCTGCTCTCATGCGTGACGAGATCGGTGGTCGTTCAGTCAATCTTGTTGATTCGGAACTACCACAGGATCTGTATCTTGATGTAAGCAATAAGGTATTGGATACCATTGTGGAGGATAATTACAATGATCCTAATGGAAAAGATCCGTTGGGAAACCCTGCTCCCCATGTCCTGTGGCAACCTATCTTCATGGATAAGAAACGCAGACGAGGAATCGTAAAGCGTCCTGTGCTTGCTTATCCATACGGAGTCACCATCAGGGGTATGCATGACTCGCTCATCGCAGACGGTCATACGGATGGTCTACAGGGATCACAGTATCATAACGCAAACTATCTTGCAAATGTAATAAATGAAAGCGTGAAGGGAACTGTTATTCAAGCGGCAGTCCTCATGGAATATCTCCGAGACATTACCAAACTCCTTGGTGACAACGGGTTTGCTATCTCTTGGACAACTCCATTTGGTCTGCCAATTGTACAGAGATATGTGTGGGAGGAAGCAAGAATCATTAAAACTTGTCTTCACTCCTGTACATTCTATGTTCCCAATGGCATCAAAGGAATCAACATTCCAGCACAGGTTCGTGGCATTGTTGCCAATTTTATTCACAGTCTTGACTCATCCCATGCAGGATACTGCTGCTTGGACATGAAGGATGAGGGAATGAATAGCGTTCAATTCATCCACGATAGTATTGGAACCCATGCTTGTAACATTGAGAGACTTCATCAGATCATTCGTAAGACCTTCATCAACATGCATGACATCACTATTCTTGAGGATTTAGTCAGTCATCTAGAGAAGTCAACAGGAATCAAACTACCACCACCGCCACAGAAAGGCAAATTAAACCTAGAGAATATCCGCAAGAGTCGCTGGTTCTTTAGTTGAAAGGAATAATAATGGACACAAATAGAATCAAATCAATCACAAAAGATCTTCGGTTTTCTCTGGAAGATCTTATCATTAAGTTAAATACAAAGACACCGCAGGAACTTCACGACGAGATCGTTCCTCTACTGGAGGATCTTGAAATGCTTCAGTATGCGGTGGAGACACCACAAGTTTCAACAGAACCAAAAGGATGTAATGGTTCAAATGATGTTCTCTCAAAGAATCCACAGTTTACAAACAAGATGGTTGAGGTAAAGGGAACAGGAGGAGATCCGTTTGATCTAATCAATGCTGCAACCGCAGGAATAAACGGTGGATCGGAACCTCCTAATGTTATTCCTGCTTCAGCATTACTACCATCGGGAGCAATTAGGGAACAATTTGAAGTAGTTGTTCGTCTTATTGAACGAATCAATATTGAGATGGATCATCTTCCACTTTCAGTTCCACAGGAAAGACTTAAGAATGTAGTAATCATTAAGCAACTAGCGGGGGATCTTCGTGCCATTACTCTTTGGTTGCTTCATCTGGATCTTCCTATGATTGATGGAGCGCACCTTGAATCCATCGGTGAACTTCCACCTGATGACAATGATGATAAGGAGGCAATATGAAAGTTCAGATGAGTTATTCAGATAAGGTTCGGACAAGTCCCATTGGTATTTGCTGGAGTCCATCCCTTACAAAACCAACCAAGAAGTTTGAGAATATGGTTTACTCTGTGACTTTAGGGTTGGAACGAGATGATCCTTCCACCTTTGATCATATACGAGATGAGATAAAGAAGTTTGCCCAAGACTATTCTTCACAGTTAGGTGGTCTGAAAGTTGATAACAAAGTAATCTATATCTCACCAAAGGGAAATGCTTCAATAAACTTTTCTATAAAGGATAAGGGACAGGGATCTCCAAGATGTTACAACGAAGACGGTGCAGAAACAGAACCACCGATTGACGGTGATACCATACAGGTTAAATATTCCTTGGCAGGATGGTGTGCCGATGGGAAAGCAGGAGTGAAAGTCTATTTGGATTCCGTAATTGTGGTTGATAGAACTGGTAAACCCAAGATAGAAAGACACGATAAGGAAGATGATACCCATGATGATGACATGTTCTAGCACTTGAAGCACTAGAAGCATGTGAACCATGCAAAGGGGGTGATCCAAATCTATGGCAAAGAAGAAATCCAAGAAGGATATGCCGTGTAATAAACCTACTAAATCTTGGAGAAGTGGAAAGAAGATGGTTGTTAAAGCATGTGAAGGTGGAAAAGAAAAGATCGTTCACTTTGGAGCAGAAGGATATGGTCACAACTATTCTGCTGCTGCTAGGAAATCTTTCAAAGCACGACACAAATGCGGTGAAAAGAAATCCAAACTAGGAGCACAGTATTGGGCATGTAAAGTTCTTTGGGCAGGAAGCGGAGGATCTACCAAAGCATCACCCAAAGGTAGGAAGGGGAAATATTAATGAAACCATTTGATTGGAAATGCGGTTGCACCCAAGGTAGAAACATACCGCAGAAAGGAGTTCCCATGAAGAAAGCATCATACAAAGCATCTGCTTCTAAAGTTAAGAAAGCAGTAAAGAAAGTCAGCAAGAAAGGTAAGTGATATGCCATTCAAATCAGAGAAAGTAAAGAAGAAGAAAACCAAAAGAAAGAAGGGAAAGTAATATGCTAGAGTTTACAAAAGTTCCAACTCAATTTCCGTCAAAGACCGCTTACAATCCAAAGACAGTTCTTATTCACATGGATACCATGAAGGATATCTGTCAGGAACTACAGGATGCTGTAAAGATTCTTGAGGAAAAGGTTGCCACTCTTGAAGGCAAGGCAACTGCTAAAGCAAAGAAGGAATAACTTTACCAAGGGGGTAGCATGAGAGTAATAGGTGTAGCAGGGTATTCAGGATCAGGTAAAACCTATATCTCTCAATGCTTGAAGACATGGTGCGAGAAGCATGATTACATTGTGCATCTTATTTCTTTTGATTCAGTCAAGGAAAAGAATCTATCAAGAAAGAAAAAGCACCAGACAGTCCAAGACGAACTTCAAGACACGCTAACTGCCTTGTTCGTGAAGGAGAAAGAACACTATTCCACCCTATGCAAATGGGAATTGGAATGTGAATTCAAGGAAACCATCGTCATAATAGACGGGGTTTCTTTTCTAGATGACATCAAGTTTATTCATCTATTCAATGGAGATGTAATATTTGTTGATGCGTCACAGCGTTTGGATATACCAACACTACAAACAGCAAGAGAACATCTCGCCAATGCTGTTACATTTGGAAAGTATCCATTAGGAATGTTCAGTAAGATAATCAATAACAACTTAAGCAAGACAGCATTAGACCGTTCACTGTCAAGAGTCTTGCCAAATCTAGTAGGATAAGGAGCACACCAATGGCAATGTTTGATCAGATTGAACAGGGTGAAATCCGAAGACTAGCACGAAAAGAAATAGATGTAAATATTGGATCAACAGAAAGTATATTGACCGAGGCAGGACAACGCTATTGGGATCAGTGGCAACTTGAAGATTCCCTATACATGAATGGTTCCTCTCTTGGAACTGCCCCACATGATTGGAAGTCTGCCACTGGTGCTTCATTCAATAACAGCACAATTGCTTTTGGAACAGTCACGACACTATCAACTACAACGACTGCCAACTCCCGTGCTGATATTCGTAATGCAGATCAAGATGTAACAGTAGCACCTCCTGAATGGTTTCTATATGGTTGGGAAACCAATGGTCTTGATTTTCAATGGCGTGGACGAGTAACTGGTAGACATAGCAATGTAGGTAAAACCGCTGGTCAAGCACTTATTACTGTCGGAATCTATAGAACACACACTACTAATAATCAAGTTCTACATGGGTTTGTTGATGTTGGTGGGCAATGGTGGATTGTGGTAGTTTCTGAAAATATTGAATACTATTCATTCAATACAGGAATATCAACCACAGATACTCATACATTGAGGATTGAGACTAACACACAATTTAGAAACATGAATTTCTATATTGATGGAACTCTAATTCAAAGTCTTACTAACGGTCTTGGTGGTGTAGTGTTTGCATCAGAAAATCCTGCGCTAACTGGAATGTATTATGGTTGTCAGATTCGGCAACGAGGTACTGGCAATCCCATATTACAGATGGAAGTAGAAGAGATGTTAGGTAAGAGATCTATACTTGAAATAGCAAATGAAGTCTTGTATGACATAAGTGTTAACAGTCTTTCTCTGCGAACCAATCCAAATGTAATCAGTTTAACTCCATTGGGTGCAGGACAATTTGTATACGATATTGATTACAACGGTCCCGCCACCGCTCTTGAAGACAATCAATTAGTAGCAATTGGACAAGCAATCTATAAAAGAATAAGAAACAATGGACCTCAAATCAATAAAGGGCAAGTAGTTTATGTTACTGGTTCTCATGGATCTACCAACATCACGGTTGCTTTAGCGGATGCTTCTTCTGAATCTACCGCTGCCACTACAATTGGTGTAGCATCTATGGATATCCCACCCAATAACGAAGGGTGGATAATCACTCAAGGATATCTTAAAGGATTTGCTACAAACACAACCACAGGAACTGGTGGTGAAGGTTCTATTCTTTGGTTGTCTGAAACCACAGGAGCATTTACATATGACCGTCCTGCTTCTCCTGCTCACTCTGTTGTCGTTGGGTGGATGGTCAAGTCTGCTGGTCCTGGCGCTGGATCTATCTTTGTAAAGATTACCAATGGTCAGGAACTAGACGAACTTCACGATGTAAATATTACAAGTTTAGCAAACAAGCATGTATTACAATACAACTCCACTGCTACAGTATGGCAGAATAAATCTCTACAGTCAGCAGGAATCATGGAAGATCCATGTGATCCAACCACACCTGTATGCTTTTGGGATGATTTTATGAATGCTAACAATGAAACAGGAGAAGTTGGTATTGTTGGTTGGACCTTTGTAAATGTCACTTTACCGCAAGTAGCAGGAGAACTGACACACCCAGGAATTATTCGTATACGATGTTCTGGAACTGCTAATCAGGTTGGATATCTTACGACAGCATTGACAAATTTAGGTGGTACAAATCAATTCAATATAGATAATTTGTCAGAATTCACTATCATCTTCAGAGAAAATCAAATAGATCAGGATTGCTGGAGAACATACGGCGTGAATGGTGTTGCGACTTCTGCAACTGGACAACCAAGCGGTGTCTATATTAGAAAGAATAATGCTGGAGTAGGTGGTGCTGGTACTTGGCAACTTGTAACAAGAACTGCTGCTGGAGTAGAGACAGCAACTACATGGATTGGACAGGATGTAAACTGGCATAAGATGAAGGTAACATATAGTTCAACATCAGTATCATTTTATATGGATGGTGCGACTACTCCAACTGCAACACATACAACCAATATACCTACAAATCTTGTTGTTGCTCCGTATATGATACTTACACCAACTTCTACTACTATAGTAAGAACAACAGATTGGGATTTCATTTCAATCAAATTAGGTGCATTGTCTAGATGAATGGTAAAGACATCATTGTTACGGTTGACTTCTTTGATATGGGGGATCTTGCGTCAAAGATCAATCGCCTTGCATTTGGACACGGTGCTTGCCATGTGGGTCTATGCGTTGGAGAAGAGTATCTGTATCCACAGGCAAAAGGAAGAATGAAGGTAAGACCAAGCACGGTCATCTACCATAACTGGACTCCAATACAATCCATAACTCTACTAGGTAATGAAACTAATCCTAGATGGATAGACTCTTATGAAGGTAGAACTATAGATTCAACTCTTTGGAGACTTATTACCGAACCAATTTATGTTCTCAAGGACACGGGACTATGTGTAAATGTTCCGAAGAGAATCATTTGTGTTGATATTATTGCTGATGCTTTAAGGGATCTAGGTGTCCCCGTATCTGCTAGAACGCCAAACGGATTCTACAGAGAACTACTTAATCATACACACAGAATAGGATGAGATATGAAGAAAGAAGAATTTCCACATGTCAGTAAAGAATTGATTGCTGCTCTTAAAGAATTCTATCGTATGCCACAATATACACTTGATAAAGATATTCGTAAACTAGACTTTATTAGTGGTCAGTTGTCTGTCATAGAATTTCTGGAGTCAGTAAACCAAAAGCAAACACATAGGGTAGGAGACTAATATGGGTTCAAGAGGCATACCATCAGGTCCATCTCAAGAGGAGATAGAGAAGGCAGAGCAGGAACAAGAGCGTCGTATGCGCTTTGAAGACGAGAAGCGACGCTACCTTACAGATGTTGGTGCTTATGAAATTATGACCCAGACTTCTATTGACCGTGCCAATCAATCTCTTGAATACAGGGGTGATCAACCTGTAATGCCACCTATTGAGTCCCTTATGATTCCAAAGAAGTTTGAACCAACCATAGACTTTGATAGATCATTGATCAGAGAATACGAATGGATGGAAGCAGAGAATCTAGGATTCAAAGGGTTTAAAGCAGAGAATTTTGAAGCAGAAAGAATTTATAATCAAAGATATTATGAAGCACTACAAACTATGGATAGTTGGTATGTGGATCCAGACAGTCGCAATGGTCGTGGAATGTTCTATGGTCTGATGGCAAGATATAGGGATCAGGATGCATCTCAAGATCAGATAAACACGGGAACATTTAAGAAACCACAAGGATCTCTCAATAGAGCAGTTACTGATTATCTCAATAGAACATACTATAGTGGGAGAAATCAATGAACTATATCAGTCATATTGAAAAGGAATTCCAGAAACTAGATTCCCGTAGATACAATAAACTTAATCGTGCTAGAGATTGTGCAAGGTTGACTGTTCCTACTCTGTTTCCCCGAGAGGGATTTACAGAGTCTATGGAACTCCCTGATGTGTACAATTCCATGCCAGCAAGGGGAGTGATGTCCCTTGCTTCACGAATAGTATCTGCCATGTATCCTCTTAATCAAATGCCATTCTTTACATTTGAACCAGACAATGCTTTTGTTCCACAGGGTGTTGATATCTCTGAAACAATGGCACAACTGTCTCGTCTAGACAAGAAGATAATGAATAAACTTTCGCATAGCAATCTGCGACAGGAACTATTTGTGCTTATGCAGCATCTCATTGTTCTTGGTGATGCTTTGTTTGAGATTCAAGATGATTACAATTTCAGAGTCCATCGTGTAGATCATTATGTTGTACAGAGATTTCCAGATGGTAAGATAAAGAAGATTATTCTCCGTGAGTGGGTAGATCCTGAAGCACTACCAGAGAAATGGGAATACATCATGGAGGATGATGATGCACAGGAAGCATATGCGGAAGAAAACAAAAGTGGACTTGTCTATAACGAATCACCATCAGCAGACTACGACTCATTCTCTGTCACATACAATCAGCAATACGCACCTTCAAAGTCCCACAAACCTTTCTACACTATGGTTGAGTGGGACAATGACAAAGGTGTTTGGGTTTGCACTAAAGAATATTGCGGGTACATCGTTGATCGTGGTGAATTCACCATTTGTCCATACATCCCACAATCATGGTCACGCATTGCTGGTGAAGACTATGGAAGATCTCTGGTAGAAGAACACATTGGAGATATTAGAACCCTTGAAGCAATTACCAAGAGTCTAGTTGAAGCATCAATTGCCAATTCAGAACATCGTATTGGTATTGATCCTAGTGGTATTACGGAGATAGGAGATCTATTAGATACTGCAAATGGAGACTTCGTTGCAGCAAGACAGCAAGATATATTTTCAATTCAATTGCTACGACAGATTGACCTCAATCCTATGGGTCTTATGCGTAATGATATATCTCAACAACTTGGTAGAGTATTCCTACTCAACTCCTCCATTCAACGACAAGCAGAAAGAGTTACTGCCACAGAGATTCGCATGATGGCAGAAGAACTTGATCAATCATTAGGTGGAGTATTCAGTGGCATTGCATCCTCAATACAGATTCCTATTGTCAAGAGAACAGTTATTCTCATGGCAAAAGATAAACTTCTTCCACCAGAAATAGTAAGACTTATTGACCGTGATGGATTGCTTTCATTGAAAGTACGCACAGGTCTTGAAGCATTAAACAGAGAAATAGAAGCATCTCTATTAGCACAATGGTTGCAACTTGCTGGATCAAATCCAACATTCCAGAACTATATTGATCCCTATGGATTGCTTGTAAGACTTACCACAAGCATGGGATTGGATACAGCAGGAATCGTAAAGTCACCAGAACAACTACAAGCAGAACAACAGCAAGCAGCACAGCAATCCATTCAGAACATGGTTGCACAGCAAATGATAGGATCAGTAGGAAATATAGCAGAATCCGCAGGAGCAGCGGCAGCAGAAAGTGCCGCTATAACTCCACAATAAGAAAGGAAAAAGAATGTTAGAAGAGAACGCAGAAGAGAATTTCAATAAAACTATTTCACAGGAAGAACTTGAACTACGGTCAGTTGAGAAATATGCAAATGCAAATCCAGAAGCATTGCCACCACAATTCAAGGGTGATCCAAAGAAGTTTGTTGAAAGTTACAAGGAATTGAGAAAGACTCTTACCAAGACACAGCAGGAACTTGCCACTATCAAGAAACCAAAGGAGCAAACACCCGATGCTGAATCAATGGAATCACTCCCGTCCGAAGAAACTACACCACCCACAGACCAACTCGCAATTCCTCAAGTTCCACAAACCAAGGAACAACCTACCCAAGAGGATTGGGAAGCATGGGGAAATGAATTACGACGAACAGGAAACATTGGACAAGAATCAAGAGAAAAGATAAAGAAGAGATTTGGTATTCCTGATAATGTTATAGACATGTATGTTGATGGTCAACGACAGAAATCTCTTGCTGCTGTAAATGAAGCGGCAAAGTTGGTTGGTGGTAATGACCGTCTAAAGGAAATCATTGAATGGTCTACACAGAATCTTTCAGATCAGGAGAGGGTAATCATTAATGATCAACTGTCATCTGCAAACTGGTCAACAACTCTGCTTGGACTACAGGCAAGAATGGATAAGTCAAGACCAAATCCAACTGCCAAGGAACCAAAGCGTATGAATCCCAATGCTGCGAAGATTGGTAATGTAGCACCACAGCAAACTGAAGGATTTGCCAATAAGAAAGACATGACTGTTCATATTCGTGATCCTCGTTACGGTGTAGATCCAAAGTATACCCAATGGGTTCAGGATCGTATCCGTGCATCAGGAGCACTTAAATGGGGTCAGTAAAGAGATTTGGTGTAATTACTATTTGTCTCGCAATCGCAACCGTGACATTTGTTGTCATGGATATCAAGAATTTATTCACAAAGGAAAACAAGAATGAACAATAAGAACACAACTATTGCAGGAATTGGTGCTATCTGTGTTGCCGTTGGTGCTGTATTGACTGCCATCTTCGATGGTGATGCAGCAACCAATGCTGACTTTGCTTCGGCAATCTCTGCTGTTATTGCTGGTATTGGTCTTATCTTTGCCAAGGATGCTGCAAATAAGACTCCAACTCCCCCTGCTGCTTGAGGACTAATGCTTGAAAAGATTGTCGCACAAATCGCTCTCACACTATTCAACTGGTTGGAGAAACGAATATCAGCAAATCCGACAGCAGTTGATGCGGATGTGGATCGTGAGCGTCTTCAGCGTGCTGGTGATCGTATCAGTAAGTGGATGCGGGAGCAGAACGATATTCATTCCCGAAGACTCCCCGATGAGGGTGGGTCCGAACGCAAACTTTAAAGTGTATACTCTTCAGAATAAGGAATGGACTCTATCAAACAACAGTGTACATATCCCTGAAGGATGGTACATCGTTCCTCCGTCTTATGTCAAAGAGTAATATCACAACATAATAAGCACTTGAATATATCAACCCCGTTAATTCGGGGAGTTTCGCTACGGACTTTGATAGTACCCCCGTCCTATCAGAGTCTATTTCTTTCTCTTCTTCGGTTTCTCTTATAGGAAACTGTAAGGGAAACTTTCAGTAACGGTCTGTGACCTTACTAGACCCCTTTGTGGATAATCTAGAAGACAATCCGAGACAGTTCATCGTATCGTTTTCTCATTAACAAACAAACCTACAAAGGAAAATAAACCATGTCAGTATCAAATTCACTGCGATTCTTGACCAATGAAGCATTGGCATCAGCATCGCAATCACCAACAAACATGCTTCTCCCCGTCTTCGGTGGGGAAGTAATCGCTGCTTTTGAAGAAGCAAACACTTTTATTCCACTCGTTAATTACAAGACAATGACTAGCGGCAAGGACATGAAGTTCCCTGCTGTCTGGAAGATTGGTTCAGAGTACCACGAAGCGGGTACTGAACTCCTCGGTATGGATGTCGATACCAAGGAATACACCATTTCTCTTGATGACCGTCCTCTCGTTTCTCACTTTGAAGTAGATGACATTGATGTTTCAATGGCACACTTTGAGATTCGTAGTGAACTCGCCAAGGAATGTGGTCGTGAAATGGCAAGACAAATGGATCGTAAGATTGCTTGCTTGCTCCTCAATGCTGCTGCCACTGCCGCAGATTCAGGAACCAACAACTTCCCAATCGGTGGTGACTCCTATTCAACTTGGGATAACAACTCTGATTTCACAGCAAATTTCAACTCCGAACAGGATGCTGCTGCACTCATTGAAGCAATCTCTGGCATTGCTCAAGCAATGGATGAGAAGGATGTTCCAACTGCCGACCGTGCTTGCGTTGTAAAGGTTTCTCTCTACCACGCTCTTCGTCGTCTTGGTCTTCCATACTACAATGCTGGTGGTACTGCTGTAGTCTACCCAGGTCAGGGTGGCGTATTCGGCAACCCAGCATACGGTGGAACTGGTCCTGGAATTGCTGGTCAGCAAGGTTACGGAATGCCACTTGATGTCATGGGAGTCCCTGTGTACTCAAGCAACCATCTTCCTGCTGCTACCATCAGCACTGGTCCTACCAAGTACCATGTTGCGGACGGTGCTAAAGTTGGTGGCGTAATGTTCCATAAGAGTGCTATCGGCGTTGTCCAGATGGCAGGTATCACAACCGAAACTACCCGTGATGTTCGTAGACAAAGCGACTTCCTTGTGAGCAAGATGCTCATGGGTGGTGGTGCTCTTCGTCCATACGCTGCATACAGAATCGGTAAGAACTGATGATAGATCGGGGGGGATGAAATACTCCCCCCTGAATTCATCCAAACCAAACTAATATAACAAAGGAAAACAAATCATGGCAATTAAGCAAAACGCTCCATTCACTCCAAATCCACTGACAACTGTTACAGAACCAAATCTTGTTACAGTTGATCGCAGTGGTAAAGTTGCAGATAAAATCGGCAATCTTGCAGTCACCCAAGGTGTGTCATTCACCCACACACTACCAGATGCTACTAACTTTCCACAAGTTTATGTCCTTTCAGGACAGAGAGCAACTGCTTCAAAGTGCAATCTTGCACTACTTAGTGTTCTAGGTGCAAGTCAACTTGTTCTTACTAACATTCAGTTGACTAATACAACTTCAACCACAGCAGATACTCTTGTTCCATCTCTTTCATCTGGTGTTCTCACCATTACAAATCAGGGAACAAATAATTCTACTGAAACTGTAGATGTATACCTACACAGACTCTTCTGATATAGGAATCTGAAGTAATCCCGAACCCATCACGATAACCCGTGGTGGGTTCTTTTTCGTTTACAAACAAGGAGAACAATATGGGTGCATTAAGTAAACTAGCAGCAGTCAATCGTATGCTTGTTGCCGCAGGAGAGTTCCCCGTGAGTTCTCTTACGGTGAGTGGATCTAATGATGTTACCATTGCTATACAGATGCTTGATGAAGCAACAACAATGGTACAGATGCAGGGAACAAATACAAATACAATTCATACTACCTTAACTCCAGATGTCAGTGGAAAGATATATGTCGCTGACAATGTTATTCGTGTTGATACAGAGGGTGAAAGTAGAAACAGAAACATTGCCACACAAGGTAGAACCCCAACATATCTCGTTGATCTAGATAATGAAGGTACTGATGTCTTTGATGCAGATACCTCATTAAAGGTAAAGATGATTGTAAATCTAGACTTTGAGGATCTAGAAACAGCAGATCAGTTCTATGCCACGGATCTTGCAGCAAGACGATACCAATTCCTTACTGTAGGTGACAAAGCAACTG
>Ga0078894_10002196_pt1 | contig 14710 bp, 12 predicted proteins | sample LauGreSu1BDMLBSD_2_FD_67506 | JGI IMG/M metagenome (GOLD analysis project Ga0078894, IMG submission 67506) | Freshwater lake microbial communities from Lake Michigan, USA - Su13.BD.MLB.SD (version 4) (version 4) | ecosystem: Environmental > Aquatic > Freshwater > Lake | place: Lake Michigan... | reverse complement strand
AAGAAGGGATTGACGGAGCTGCGTGATTTCCGCTCCGACACGCTTGCCCTGGGAAGTGCAGCAATTGATCTGCGCGGATCAGCGGAAAACACGGAACTGGCAGGTTTCATTGCCGCGGCCAAAGAGCTTGGTTGGACCCTGAAGCACACGGTTTCCGCCACCGCAGCCCCCGCTGGCCCAGTCTCGCGCGAGGCTTTCGAGCATATTGCGGGGATCATCTGCGACGCGGCCCGGGCACAGCGGGGCAAGCTTGACGGCATCCTTCTTGGCCTTCATGGCGCACAGGTGGTCGAGTTCTGCGAGGACGGCGAGGGCGAGCTTTTGCGTCGTCTGCGTCAGATCGTTGGCCCGGACCTGCCGATTGCTGTAACGTTGGATCTGCACGCCAATGCCACACAGGAAATGGTGGACCTTGCCCAGATATGGGTAAGCTACAAAACCTATCCGCATATCGACATTCGCTTTGCCGGGCACCGGGCTGCGCACTTGCTTCATGCAGCCATGGCGGGCCAGACCCGCCCAGCCACCCTGCGCCGCGCGCCGCCGATGCTGGAGGAGGCGACCTCAGGCCGTTCGGACACTGGGCCAATGGTTGCTGCCTATGCCCGTGCCCGCGCAGAGGAGAAAGAACAGGGCATCCTTGCTGTTTCCCTCAACGCAGGCTTTGCCGAAGCCGATATCCGCGATGCTGGGCCAAGTGTGCTTGTTACCTTTGACCGTGCGGTTCCGGGGGCTGAAGTGCGTGCGACTGAAATTTCCGATGCCCATGCTTGCGCCATCTGGGAGGCCCGGCACATCAGCGGCAATGATTACCTGACCGTCGAAGAGGCCGCGCACATCGCTAGGGACTTTGATCCGGGCCGGGGCCCGCTGGTCATTGCCGATTATGCCGACAATCCCGGCGCCGGGGCTTATGGCGATGCGACCAATCTTCTGCGCGCACTTCTGGATGCCGGAGTGACCAACGCAGCCTTCGCTCCGATGGTTGACCCCGCACTGGCCGAGGAGTTGCACCGTCATCGCGAGGGCGAGGTTGTGACCGTCGATTTGGGCGGCAAGAGCGATCCGGCCTTCGGCGGCGGGCCGCTTCGGCTGTCGGGACAGATCATGATGCTGTCGGACGGTGCCTTTCGAGGAGATGGTCCGATGTTGGGCGGGCTTCAGCGGACCTACGGAACGACGGCGGTGCTTCGGGTGGACGGGATCGACATCCTTGTCGTGACCGAGCCCGAACAGGTGCTGGACAGGCAGCAACTGGCGGCGTTCGGCATCATGCCTTTGGAAAAATCTGTCCTGGCGCTGAAGAGCATGCAGCACTTCCGCGCGGCCTTCGAACCCATCGCGGGCAAGGTAATCGTCTGCGACAGCGGCGCTTTGGCAACGCCGGACCTGACAAGAAAACCCTATCGCAAGGTTCGTCGGCCAGTCTGGCCGCTTGACCCGGAAACCGTCTATTCAGGGGAGGGGTCATGATCCAGATTGATCCGGTAGAACTTTCAGCGCGGCTGATCCGCTGCCCCACCGTAACGCCAGCCGAAGGCGGGGCACTGCAACTTCTTGAGGCACTCCTGACTTCTGGCGGCTTTGAATGCCACCGGGTTGACCGCAACGGCATCGCCAATCTCTTCGCTCGTTGGGGACCAAAGGGTGCCAAGCGCACCTTCGGATTCAATGGTCATACCGATGTGGTGCCGGTGGGCGATGCAGCGGCATGGACACATGACCCGTTCGGTGGGCAGATCGTCGACGGGGAGCTTTGGGGCCGCGGGGCGACCGATATGAAGACAGGCGTTGCTGCCTTTGTCGCGGCAGCAGTAGACTTTGTACGGCAGGCCAGCCTTGGTGAAAATGCGATCATCCTGACCATCACCGGCGACGAAGAAGGCATCGGCGCCGATGGTACGCGCGCCATCCTTGACTGGATGGAGGCTACGGGCGAACGGATGGATGTCTGCCTTGTGGGCGAGCCGACTTGCCCCGAGCGCTTGGGTGACATGATCAAGATCGGCCGGCGTGGTGCCCTGATGGTGCGGATCACAGCCACGGGTGTTCAGGGCCATTCCGCCTATCCTCACCGCGCGAAGAATCCTTTGACCGCGCTGGTCCGGCTTCTTGACGGGCTGGCCGGCCATGAACTGGACAGAGGAACAGCGCACTTCGACCCTACGACCCTTGCAATCACCACGATCGATACTGGCAACACGGCTGACAACGTGATCCCCGCCCGGGCAGTGGCCAAGGTCAACATACGATACAATGACGCCCATTCATCAGCCAGCCTCGATACTTGGCTGAAAAGCGAAGCGGCACGGGTGACCGCAGAGACCGGAATCAGCTTCGAGATCGCGCTGGACGTATGGGGGGAGAGTTTCGTTACCCAACCCGGCCCCCTTGTCGAGCTTGTCGCAGCGGCCATCAAGGCTGAGACGGGTCTTATGCCCGAGCTTTCAACGACCGGAGGCACGTCGGACGCGCGCTTTGTTCGCGGCCATTGCCCCGTGGTCGAGTTTGGACTTGTCGGAAAGACCATGCATCAGGTTGATGAGCGGATCGAAGTGGCACAGATCGTGTCTCTAAAGGCGATTTATGGGCGGATACTTCGCGACTATCTCGAAAAGGCCGCCCCGACGGGCGCGCAAACGCCATGACAGGCAGGGGGTAAAGACATGGATTTGGGTTTGAAAGGCAGGACAGCGGTTGTCTGTGCCTCAAGCAAGGGGCTCGGCAAGGCCTGTGCCACGGCGCTTGCAGCAGAGGGAGCGGATGTTGTGATCAACGGCCGGAATCCCGAGACTGTCGCCGCGGCGGTCAAGGAGATCTCTGCAGTTGCGAAAGGGCGCGTTATCCCAGTTGTGGCCGATGTGGCGACCGAAGACGGGCGCGCCCTGCTGCTGCAGCCGATCCCCCACCCCGACATTCTTGTCACCAACTGCGGCGGTCCGCCCTTCGGCAATTTCCGGGACTTTGATCGCAACGATTGGATGCGCGCGATCGAGGGGAACATGCTGTCGGCCATTGACCTTATCAAGGCGGTGATCGACCCGATGATCGAGCGGCGACATGGGCGGATCGTGAACATCACATCAGTCGCAGTGAAGGCACCTATCGCCGAACTATGCCTGTCGAACGCGGCCCGCAGTGGTCTGACCGGTTTTGTCGCTGGCCTTGCACGTGAGGTCTCGCGGGCCAATGTGACGATCAACAACCTTTTGCCCGGCACTTTCGCGACAGATCGCATTCTGGAACAGGCCCGCCACGCGGCCACGGACATCAGCTTTGAAGAACAGGTCGCCCTCTGGCAGGCACAGGAGGTGTCGGGCCGGATGGGCAGGCCCGAAGAGCTTGGTGCCCTTTGCGCTTTCCTCTGCAGCGACCATGCCGGCTATGTCACCGGGCAGAACATCCTGATGGACGGCGGGGGCTATCCGGGGACGTTCTGACCCTTAGGCCAGACCCAGATCCCGCGCCTGGGCGTCGATCAGCGCCCGCTGCAGGTCGATGAACGGGGCAGGGGGCTGCTGAAGCATCTGGTTGTCTGCCACCGGGTCGACGACATCAGTCCGGCGCCCCAACAGGGTTTCCACGACAGCCAGCCCGCAAAAGGGCACCATAGCTTCGGAATACCCCCCCTCGTGGGCGCAGACCAGACGCCCGCCGCAAAGCTCTTTGGCCAGCGACAGCGTCCCTTCCGCTAATGCACGGAACGTGTCCGACGTGGCCAACATCCGCCCCATTGGGTCCAGCCCATTGGCGTCATAGCCGCAAGCGACAACGATCAGGTCGGGTGCAAAACGCCGCAGTGCAGGGGCGACGATCGTTTCGAAGGCATCGAGGTAGCTCTGGTGGCCCCCGCCCGGCATGAGCGGAATGTTGATGTTGAACCCTTCGCCCGCGCCGCGACCCCGATCTTCGGCCTTCCCCCGTGTGACGGGGTAGTTCGCCGCTTGGTGGATCGAAATGGTCAGCGTATCGTCGCGATCATAGTAGATCGTCTCGGTTCCATTGCCGTGGTGCACATCCCAGTCGAGTACCGCGACCCGCAGATTACCTTTCTGGGCACGGGCAGCCTCCAATGCGATAGCGATATTGGCTAGAAGGCACAGCCCCATGCCTTCCCCGGGTTCGGCATGATGCCCCGGCGGTCTTGCCAGCGCATAGGCGTTACGAATTCCACCTGACAGCACATCCGCAACCGCCCGCTTGACCAGCCCGGCCGAAAGCGAGGCCGCCTCGAAACTGTGACGCACCATCAAGGATGTCTTGCCGGGTGCTGCCATGCCACTGGCCGAGGTTTCGCGGAAAAGATCGACATAGTCCTTGGTATGAACGCGCAGAATGTCATCAAGTGTGACCGGTTCTGCCTTGCGCACATCCAGATGGTCCCAAAGGCCGGATACCTCTAGCAGGTTCTTGAACCGGCGTTTGGTCTCAGGATTCTCCAGATGGCTGGTCCCCGCTGGCGGCTGAACATAGCCGCCGACCGGCAGGGTCAGAACTGCTTCCCCCCAGGAATGCCAGAGGCATCGTTCGTCATGGTAGAACGCTGTCGTCATCTTTCTCTCCTGTTCCAAGCCGGCGTCAGCTCGCTGGACTTTTCACCCCGGTTTCCCAGTCCTTCAGGCGCGCCCGTCTGAGCCGGCGCCGGCTGCCGAAATGTCATGGGCAGTTTTCGATCCTGAGCCCTTGATAGCAAGATGGAGTTTTTCTGGCAATAATTGACTCAAAGACAGAAAAGCTCCATTCTTGACCTCTAACATTGCAAAGGGATCGAAATGGCGGACGAATCAGCCCCTATCGTGGCTCTTCGGCAAGTGCTGGAACAAAGCCGGGAAAGCGCTACCCCTGCGGAACGTGCGATTTCCACTTACATGATGGAAAACCTCTCCAGCTTGCCCTTCGAGACAGCAGCGTCGGCTGCGCGCAAGATCGGCGTGTCGGAGACCACATTGGGGCGCTACTGCCGCGCCCTCGGGTTGAAGCATTTCAAGGACCTGAAGGCTCGGCTTCAGGCCGATATCGGCACCCATGCTTGGCTTCCCAGTGACCGGTTGCGCGACTTCAAGGAACGCTCACGTCGCGGCACGGTCGAGGCGAGCCTGGCGCTGGAAAAGGAAATGTCGGCTATCCTGACCGTACATGAACTGGCCGCATCTGCCGGGTTTTCGCGGGCCGTCAACATGCTCGCCACACGCAGGGAGGTCTACGTTGCTGGCTTTCAGGCTGAACGTGGCTTTGCGCATTATTTTGTTGACAGCCTGGTTTATCTGCGACCGGGCGTGCGGCTCGCTTCCGCGGCCGACGGGCACTTTGCTGATGTCTTGACCGCAAACCCGAACGAGGCCTGTCTCGTCCTCTTGGATGGTCGGCGCTATTCCCGTCTGACGCTGGAGCTTGCGCAATCCGCCAAAGCGCGGGGGATGCCTATAATCCTTGTCACGGACACCTATTGCGATTGGGGGCGCGAAGTTGCGACCGAGGTTTTCGCTGTGCCCAGCGATCTCAACCACTTCTGGGACGCGACCACGCCAATGGTCAGCCTGCTTGGGTTGATGCTCAACGCCATCTTCACCGTGCTTGGCCCCGAGGTGGAAGCCCGCATGGCCGAAGTGTCAGATTATTACGGCAAGTTTGTGGGCCACACCGGGCCCAGCCGAAACCAGAAAAAGAAATCCAAGAACACATCTTCAACAGGGGAGAAGGAATAATGACGAGACATCACCGACATCTGTGGGCTGGCCTAGGGCTGAGCGCTATGCTCAGCTTCTCGGCACCGGCTATGGCGGACGAGTTGGTCGCAGCGCTGAAGGGCGCCGAAGTTGGCGTGTCGACCTACGACATGCTCAAGGCCATCAACTCGAACGTTGCAAGCACGCTGATTTACGACTCATTGATCGAACAGGATGCCAATCACGGCTATGTGCCCGCTCTGGCGGAAAGCTGGGAAGAAGCGCCGGACGGCCTGCAGTGGACTTTCCACCTGAAGAAGGGGGTCAAGTTCCACAATGGCGTTGACTTCAATGCTCAGGCGGTGGCCGACTGGCTGGCGATGTTCAAGGGCACCGATTTCGAATACTATCTTGGCGCGGTTAAGGAGATCGTCGTTGTCGACGAATACACAATCCGCCTGGACATGACCCGATCCGACCCGAACCTGCTTTACAACCTGTCCACCCCCTTCGGCGGTGTCATGGAACCCGGCGCCCGGAAGGCCGATGGCGACAATTACGGTTTGACTGCCGCAGTGGGCACGGGGCCCTACAAGCTGGAAAGCTTTGCCGTGGGACAAGAAACCGTTCTCGTCCGAAATGACGACTATACTTGGGGCGCCAAGACGGCGACCAACACTGGCCCTGCCAATATCGAACGCATCCGCCTGCGCGAGATCGGCGAGGCCTCGACCTCGTTCCTTGAGCTTCAGACGGGTGGCGTCGACATGCTTCTTGGCGTACCGCAAGAGTTTCTGTCAGAGGCTGCGGGCCTGCCGAACATCAAGCTGATGACGATGCCTGAGCTTGAAATCTACTACTTGGGCATGAATGTCACCGCCGCGCCCTTTGACGATATCCGGGTGCGTCAAGCGGCGGCCTTGGCCGTGAATCAGCAGGCGATCAAAGACAACCTCTTTGGCGGGGCAGGAAATACTCCGTCGACTTTCATGATCGCGTCCCTGCCTGAAGAGAAGGTGGCCGATCAGTTCCGCATCAAGTTTGACATGGATAGGGCGAAGGCCCTTCTGGACGAAGCGGGATGGGTGGCTGGCGCTGATGGAATCCGTGCCAAGGATGGCCAGCCGTTGAAGATCACGCTCTGGACGCAGTCGGATTCTAACTTCCGCCGCGTGACCGAGGTGATTCAGGCGCAGTTGAAGGATGCAGGCTTTGCAGCTGATATCGTGACCTTCGACAGCGCAACCATTCGTGATCAGTATAAGGCCGGCACGCATCAGGCTGCCGTGCGGTCCTACTTCTATGACAACGCAACTATCCTGGATTGGTTCTTTGGAGGGGATCGTCTTGGATATCCGAACATCTCGATGCTTAACGATCCCAAGGCGGAAGAGCTGCGCAACACGGCGATGACAGGCTCGAAGACCGGCGAAGAGTTCACAAAGAACTTCATCGCATACCACGAATACATCCTGTCGCAGTTCCCGTTTGCGCCGATCTACGAACCGGTAGGCAATGTCGCCTATAACGCTGACCGGGTGATCATGCCCGAGACCATCAATTCCCCAGTCTTTCAGCGGGCCGCGGTCATGGACCTGAAGCTGGCGAACTGAGACAAGGAAACGGGGATCGGGAGATGCTTGGCTTTACAATCAAGAGAAGTCTTCTCCTGATCCCCGTATTCTTTGCGGCGTCGATCGTCGCTTTCCTTCTGATCCACCTTGTTCCTGGCGATCCGGTCGACAGCCTTCTGACTGTCGGCTCCCCGCCTGAGCAACGGCAGATACTCACCGAGCGCTACGGCTTGGACAAGCCGCTGGTCGTTCAGTATGGCATCTGGATCTGGGGTGTCCTGCAAGGGGACCTTGGCACTGCCATCATCATGCGCCGCCCGGTTGCCGACTTGATGGCCGATGCGCTGCCTCACTCCATCGCCCTTGGGGTAAGTGCTTTTCTATTCTACACCGTTGTGGGCGTAACGCTTGGCGTGACTGCTGCGCTTTTCCGTGATCGCTGGCCAGACCGGGTGATCATGACCGGCGTCTTATTCGGATCGACCTTGCCCAGTTTCTGGCTGGGGCTCTTACTGATGCTGGTCTTTTCCGTCTGGCTCGGCTGGCTGCCCGTTTCCGGGGCGCGCGGTGCTAGCAGCCTTGTGCTGCCGGTCCTGACCATCGGTCTCGGCGGCACCGCCCTTGTGACACGCATCACCCGTGTGGCCATGGTGGAAACCCAACGTAAGGATTTCGTGATGCTTCTCCATGCCAAGGGCATGCATCCGCTGCGCATCCAGCTCCTGCGCGTGTTGCACCATGCCCTGATCCCGGTCGTCACGATCCTTGCCCTCAGGATAGGCTTTGTCCTTGGCGGTGCCATCACGGTCGAGATCGTCTTTGCCCGACCGGGTATCGGCACGCTTCTGATCAGGGGCATAATGCAGCACGACTACCCTGTGGTGCAGGCCTGTCTCTTGATGCTGTCCACGGCTGTCATCCTAGGCACCTTCTTGGGCGACGTGCTGCAGGCACTGATGGACCCCCGGGCGCGGGCGAACCTGTCATGATGCGCTGGATTGCCCCCTTTCGCAGTGCGTTTGGTCGGCCCATGGGGTTCGTTGCCGGCTCTTGGCTGGTGTTTCTGATCGCCGTCGCCGTCTTTGCGCCCGTGCTGACCCCCTACGACTACGATGTTCAGAACCTCGCCAATGCCAAGATGCCCCCCGATGCGGCGCATTGGATGGGCACGGACGAGTTCGGCCGAGACCTGTTGACGCGTATCATCTATGGAGCGCGGACCTCTTTGACCGTATCCACCGTTTCGATTGGCCTGTCGCTGATGGCAGGACTAACCCTTGGTGCGGCAGCAGCCTATTTCGGGGGCTGGTTCGACCGGATCGTGACTACGGTGGTCGACCTCACTTGGTCCTTCCCGGAAATCCTGATTGCCTTGATCCTTGTGGCCATCATCGGGCCCGGGACAACAGGCACCATGGTTGCGATCGCGGTGGCGTATCTGGCCCAATTCACCCGTTTGACCCGGGCGCAGATCCTGTCTCTGAAGTCCGAGACGTATATCGAGGCTTCCCGCAGCCTTGGGGCTAGCCACAAGCATCTGTTGTTCCAGCACCTGATCCCCAATGCCTTGGCACCTGTGCTTGTGGCCGCGATGCTGGCCACAGGCGATGCGATCATCCTGGAGGCGACGTTGGGTTTCTTCGGCCTTGGGGCACAGCCGCCGACGCCCAGCTGGGGTGCCATGATGTCGTCGGGGGCAGCCCAGCTGTTTACGGCGCCCTGGATCATCCTGCTGCCGGGCCTTGCCTTGACCATTACCGTGATCGCAATCAATCTGTTCGGCGATGCCCTCATTTCGGCGCTAGACATCCGAACCAAGCTGAGGGACGCCTGATGCTGTTGCAGGTTCAGGATCTTCGGGTCTCAATCGGCAGTGTCACGCCGCTGGACGGGGTCAGTTTTGCGCTGGATCGGGGGCAGATCCACGGGTTGGTCGGTGAAAGCGGGTCCGGAAAGTCGCTGACGGCCATGGCGATCATGGGTCTTCTGCCCCTGATAGGCGGTCGCATCACTGGTGGAAATCTGGCCTTCGACGGTCATTCCCTTCAGCGCCCCGAGGCGGAACTGCGCAAACTGCGCGGACGCCGCATTGCCTTCATCACCCAGAACCCGATGACTGCACTTGACCCGGTCCGCCACATTGGTGGCCAAGTTGATGAAGTGGCGATGATGCACTTGGGCCTTGATCGCAAAGCCGCGCGCGAACGTACGATCGAGATATTGACCCAGTTGCGGATTTCGTCGGCCGAGACGGTCGTCCAATCCTATCCCCACCAGCTTTCGGGCGGGATGAAACAACGCATCGTCATCGCCATGGCACTGGCGGGTGAGCCGGACCTGATCGTGGCGGACGAACCCACGACCGCGCTCGATGTTACCGTACAGGCGCAGATCATCCACATCCTGACGTCGCTGGTTCGGGAAAGGGGTCTGGGGCTTCTGCTCATCACGCATGACATGGGCGTCGTGGCACAGGCTTGCGATCTGGTGACCGTACTCTACGCTGGTCGCGTGGCAGAGAAGAGCACCACCGCCGCACTGTTTGAGGCACCGCGCCACCCCTACACTAACGCCTTGATGGCCAGCGTTCCGCGCGAGGACATGGCGCCTGGGGCGTTGAAGGGCATTCCCGGTTCGGTCCCCTCGGTCGCTGGCTATCCGGCAGGATGCCGTTTCCATCCACGTTGCCCCCGCAAGACAGAGGTCTGTGTCGCGACCGTGCCGCCGCTTGTTGCAATCAACACAGAGAGTGCGCTTGCCTGCCACAATCCGCTGGAAGGAGCCCGCCCGTGACCGAGATCCTGCGGCTTGAAAACCTGACCAAAGTTTTCACGCAGCCCGATGGGGCCTTTGGAAAACCGCGTCAGATGACGGCGGTGCGTGATGCATCTCTGTCGGCCAATAGGGGCGAAGTCGTGGGCATTGTGGGCGAATCCGGTTGCGGGAAATCCACCCTTGCCCGCCTGATCCTGCGCCTTGTCGAGCCGACGTCGGGCCGGGTGCTACATGGCGGGACGGACATCACCCAACTGTCCCATCGCGCGCTGCAAGAGGCACGCAGGAACATGGCCATGGTCTTTCAAGACCCCTATTCCAGCCTCGACCCCCGCTACACCGTGGCCGATTGCCTAGCCGAGCCCTTTGTCGTGCAGGGTGTCGAGGTGCCGAAAGGCCGGATCGAGGCGCTGCTGGATCAGGTTGGGCTGTCGCGCGCCATGGGGCAAAGCTATCCGCACCAACTGTCAGGCGGGCAACGCCAGCGGGTCGGCATCGCCCGTGCGCTTGCCTTGTCGCCCCACCTGCTAATCTTGGATGAACCGACCGCGTCTTTGGATGTGTCCATACAGGCCCAAATCATCTCGCTTCTGCAAGAGCTGCAAGCGTCAATGGGCCTGACCTATATCTTCATCAGCCACGACCTTGGCCTTGTCCGCTATTTCTGCAATCGGATTGTCGTGATGTATCTGGGCTCGGTGGTGGAAGAAATCCGCGATCCCAGTTCGCCGCCGCAACATCCCTACACCGCCACCTTGATGGCATCAACTTTTGCCCCTGATCCAAGGCACCGCAAGGATCTGGTAGCCTTGGAAGGTGAAATCCCATCACCGTTCAACCTACCGACGGGATGTGCGTTTGCCGGGCGCTGCAATCGCGCCTCGGAACGCTGTCGGTCCGAGCGGCCGACGCTGGCGCCTGCTCGGGAGGGGCAATTCGTCGCTTGCTTTGATCCTATCACGACGTAGATCACGTTCACTAGTTATTCAGTCCGAGGACGCTCGGCGGGATGTCGATGTCGCCATGGAGTAGTATGTCGAACGAAGCCTTCCCCTTTGTGGATCGCGCGACCTTACTAGGTGTTTGATCCCACGGTTTGCTGGTTGATATTGGAGAACAGAGGTTCTTCGGGATCAGCCTGATACAGCATCTGGCTGTTTCGTTGGAGCGGCCGCTTCGAATGACGGCAGCGCCATGCAGGTATCGTGAATGCGCTGAATCGTTGGATAGGGCGACATGTCGACCGCGAAACGGGCATTGTTGATGACCTGCGCCGCAAGGCAAAGGTCCGCCAGACCCGGCGTATCACCATGACAGAATTGGCCAGTTTCAGGCTCATGCGTGAGACGGGCTTCCAAGGCGCGGAATGCCTCGCCCACCCAGTGACGGAACCACTCGGCCTGTTGCGCCTCATCCGCGCCAAAGGTTTTTCCCAAGTACTGAAGGACGCGCAGGTTATTGATCGGATGGATATCCAGCGCGGTGATCTGTGCAAGGCTGCGAACGCGGGCCCGACCCCAAGGGTCGCGGGGCAGCAGTGGTGGTTCAGGATAGACCTCGTCCAGCCATTCGATGATGGCCAGCGACTGGGTGAGAATGCCCTCGGGGGTTTCAAGGCTAGGGACCAGGCCCTGAGGATTCACGGCCAGGTAGACCGGGCTGCGTTGCTCCCCCTTGCGCAGGGCATAGGTCGCCTGATCAAAGGCGATGCCCTTGAGGTTCAGCGCCGCCCGAACCCGGAATGAAGTCGAGGAGCGGAAGAAACTGTGCAGGCGGAAGGTCATTGGGCCGGCCCGATGGGTGTGCGGATCTCGGCCAGACCGTCGATGCCCCCGGTGATCACGTCTCCGGGCACCACTGCCCCAACCCCGGCTGGTGTGCCAGTCATCACCAGATCGCCCGGTTCCAGTCGCATTGACTGCGACATGATCGCGATGATTTCGCGCACCGACCAGATCAGCTGCGACAGGTCGGCCTCTTGCCGTGTCTTGCCATTGACGGTCAGCCAGATGCGACCTGCGTCCAGCGAGGCGATACGACCCATTGGCACCAGCGGCGCGATGACAGCGGATTGGTCAAAAGCCTTGCCCCAGTCCCAGGGGCGGCCCTGTTCGCGGGCAGCCAGTTGCAGGTCACGGCGGGTCAGGTCATTGCCGACCGTGGCGCCCCAAATGTGGTCCATTACCTTGTCTTGCGGGATGTTCACCCCGCCCTTGCCGATGGCCACCACCAGCTCGATTTCGTAGTGGAAATCCTGCGTCAGCGGCGGGTAAGGCACGGTCACGCCGCTATCCACCACGGCATCGGCCGGTTTGGTGAAGAAGAAGGGTGGGTCACGATCCGGATCCTTGCCCATCTCGCGGGCATGGGCGGCATAGTTGCGCCCAACACAGAAGATGCGCCGGACCGGGAAACGTTGAGCGCTGCCCGAAACGGCAACAGATGCCTGTGGCGGGGCGGGAATGATGAAATCGGTCATTGTACCTCTAGTGATTGCCGCGCTGTTCGCGGTGAAGGCCAAGCTTTTCCTGAATTGGCCTGTCCGAGAAGGCGAACAGGACCGAATCCTCGGCTGGATGATGGGTGACCTCGTGCCAGGAGGGGACGATGAACACATCGCGCGGACCCCAGTCGATGCGCTGACCCGCCACGATGGAATGGCCGCGCCCTTCGACCGCGACAAAGCCCGTGGCATCGGTTGAACGGTAAGCTTGGGTGTCGAAGCCCTTGGGCAAGAGTTGCAGCGTGGTCCCGATGGAAGGCATCGCCCAATCCCCGTTGACCGGGTTGATGTAGCGCATTCTTAGCCCGTGGCAGGGGTCCCATTCGTTTTGGTGGCGCATCGCATCAAGTGCTGCACGCGAACGGTCGTAGGGATAGTTGAAGATCGGCGAGGCGGGTGTGTGCTTTTCATAGCCCAGCGGCAGCATATTGGCGCCATAGCGGGCGAGGCTGTCGCCTTCACTGCGCGAAAGCTTTTGCTGGTCAGCACCCATGCCTTCCGCAAAGGAAGCATCGAAGAACTGAACAATCGGAATGTCCAGAACGTCCAACCAGAAGATCGGTTGATCGCTGTCGTTGCCGTGGTCATGCCACTGCCAATGGGGCGTGATGATGAAATCGCCCATTTGCATCTCTGTCCGCTCTCCGCTGACAACGGTCTGCGCGCCCGAGGATTCCAGCACGAAGCGCAGGGCAGACTGGCTGTGACGGTGCGCTGGGGCAACCTCGCCCGGCATCACAAGCTGAATGCCGCAGTAAAGGGAGGTGGTGATCTTGGACTGGCCGCGCATCCCTGGGTTTTCCAGGATCAGCACCCGACGTTCGGCCTCTTTTGCGGTGATAAGGCCAGAGGCCTCCAGCAATCGCGCGCGGATGCTGTCGTAGCGCCAGATATGCGGCAAGCAGGGGCTTTTCGGCGTGGGGGTGATGATGCTGCCCATCACGGCCCAAAGGGCGGAAAGGCCCTCGGGCTCGATGGCCTTATAAAAGGCGCTGCGTTCGGGCGTGTCGGCGGGTTTTTCAAAGGACATGTGCGTTCCTATCGATGGGGCCGGGTCAACCCAGCGGCACGGTCAGCGGATCGTAGTTGTAAAGCCAAAGACCCCGGTCTTTGGCCGGGTCCTTGGCGGCGAAGGCATCTCGAAAGGCTTGCGCCGTGTCGTGGTGGTACAGTTTTGCGTGTTCGGTGGATTCATCTACAATGCGCGCCGTGCGGTCGATGCGGGCAGCCTCATAGAGCTTCAGCGCCGTGGGGACCTCGGCCTTTTCAAGCGCGCGTCGCAGCACCGCGCCGTCTTCGATCGCCATGACCGCGCCCTGAGCCATGTAGGGCAGGGTGGGGTGTGCTGCGTCGCCCAGAAGCGTGACGCGGCCCGTGCTCCAAAAGGGCAGTCGGGGCCGGTTGTTCAGGGCCCAGCAATAGCATGCCTCTCGGTCGGCAGCATCGATCATGGTCTGTACATCGGGGTGCCAACCCGCGTAGTCGTCCTTCAGGTCCTGCCACGGGGCCCGAACCGCCCAACCTGTCTCGCGCCACTCCGGCTTTTCGACGCAGCCGACGAAGTTCAAAAGCTCGCCACCCCGCACCCAATAGACCACCATGTGCTTCTTGGGGCCCATCCAGTTGACGAAGATGCGGTCCATGAAGTTTTCCGGCAACCGGTTGCGCGGCACCATCACCCGCCAAGCGACGTTGCCGGTAAAGTTGGCGGGCGTGTCCCCGTGCATCTGCGCCCGGACCACCGACTTGATGCCATCGCCCGCGATCAAGAGATCGCCCCGGAAGCTGCGCCCGTCGGCGAGCGTCAGCGTCACGCCATCGGCGTCCTCGGCGTAGCCGCGCACGCCGGCGCTCAAATGAATGCAGTCGGGCGAGGCTTTGCTGACCGCATCGACCAGAATGTTGTGAAGATCGGGGCGGTAAATGTGATAGTAGGGCGTTCCGAAGCGGGTTTCATGCGCCTCACCCAGAGGGATCACGTTGACGATCTCGGCCGTGTCATGCAGGCGAAATTCGGTGCGAAGCGGGCGGACGGCGACGGCCTCGATGGCCTGTTTCAGGCCAAGGTCGATCAGGACGCGGCTGGCATTTGCGCTCAGCTGGATACCTGCCCCGACCTCGCCCAAGGCTGGCGCCTGTTCGAAGACCTGCACGTCATGCCCGGCCCGCAAAAGCCCTGCTGCAGCAGCAAG
>Ga0078894_10002195_pt1 | contig 14710 bp, 17 predicted proteins | sample LauGreSu1BDMLBSD_2_FD_67506 | JGI IMG/M metagenome (GOLD analysis project Ga0078894, IMG submission 67506) | Freshwater lake microbial communities from Lake Michigan, USA - Su13.BD.MLB.SD (version 4) (version 4) | ecosystem: Environmental > Aquatic > Freshwater > Lake | place: Lake Michigan... | reverse complement strand
TTAAACATGTGGCACATAAGAATATTAAACAAATAAGTGAATGGACTAAGGAGCATCCTGGCTTTAATGATCCAGATTCAAAAGTGAATGATAGGTATTTAAAGATTGTTAGTGAATCAATGTCAGGTTCTACAGAAGATGAAACTAACAAAAATTACACAAAGATAATAAAGAATATTGTGAAGGAAACAGTGATTGACAAGTAATGGGTGTTACGGTATTACTACGGTACTATGTGTTACGGTATTACTACGGTACTATGTGTTACGGTATTACTACGGTACTATGTGTTACGGTATTACTACGGTACTATGTGTTACGGTATTACTACGGTACTATGTGTTACGGTATTAGTACGGTAGTCTGTGTTATAATACGGTACTATGTGTTACGGTATTACTACGGTACCAATAAATGAGTGACAAAATGAAGAAATGAGTGACAAAATGAAGAAATGAGTGACAAAATGAAGAAATGAGTAATATCATTTTTGTTAGTTTAAACATTTAAGATTTAAAATTGGATCCACGGCTTTAGCTGGTTATAACAAAGTAAGAAATAAAATTCATTTAAGGAAAGGTTCGGAAAACCTGGGTTTTCTGATAAAAAATTGAATTTATTTTATTTTATTCTATTTTACATTACAATACATTATATCAATTATATACGCAATCATTTCAATGAATCAAGTTCTTACAAATCCTGATTTATTTACCAATATATTATCATATATTGATAAGAAATCATTAAAGTCTATTGTTCCTAGCTTTAAAAAATGGCTTCATTATGATTATATTATTCCTGAAAATCATATATTACTATATGGACAAGTACAATCTGGAAAAACTAGTAAAATAATGAATTATATAAAAATATATAAACCAGATATAGTAAAAATACTTATTATACAAAATAGTATCAATATGCAAGAACAATATGTAAAAACATTGGGAAATCAAAGTATCAAATATAAAGTAATAAATACGAATGCATTATCTACTACTTATAATAATGAGCAAGTTCTTATAACTATTTACAATAAATATAGAATGAATGTGTTAATGACATATATGATGCATAATAATATTACGAATTATTGTTTAATATTAGATGAAAGTGACCAATATTTAGATAAAATAAAAACAAGCAAATTATTTAATTGTTGTTCTAAAAATATATTGCATGTAACTGCTACACCGTTTAAATATGTTAATAAATTCAATGTTGATGATGTTATTCAATTAAATCCATCATCTAATTATATTGGTTTTGATAAAGTTGACATAGAATCAGTTAATTTATTAGGTAATGCAGATATACTGGATGCAGATACTGCATCATATGTGGTTAAAAATAAAATAATAGATATATTGCGAGATGATTTCTTGCAAAAAGATGAAGGATTTATGTTAATTAATTGTTTTAGTCGCATTAATAAGATGAGAAACGTAGCAAACGAGTTATCAAATATATATAATAATGTGCCAATTATTGTATTAAGCAGCACGACATATATAACAATAAACGGCGTAACTGAACGAAGAAAAACCAAAAATATTCAACATCTAATTGATTCTTTTAATATGCATCCACATGTAGTATTTATTGCCAATAAGTTATCTAATAGAGGAATTAATTACACAAATACGAATTACTCGCGAAATATATCACACCAAATATCGATGGCAAGTGCTAGTAACTATACGGGGTTTCTACAAAAATGCAGAATATTTGGCATACGAAACGGCGAAAATGATAAGCCGAATCCAAAGATTTATTGTTTAGTAACAAAGGTGCAACATTTTACGTTTGTGAGTAGGCTAAAAAAAAAGATTGACGATTTATTTACAAACCTTGTAAATCAACCAACTATTATAGAACTAAATGTAAAAATAACGGTAAAACAATTAAAGCAATTATGTAGAGAAAATAGAGTAAAAGGCTTTTCCAAGCTTAGAAAACAAGAACTTATAGAATTATTGCAAGAAAACAGTATAAATATTAATTAAAAACAGTTAAATAAACACGGTTAAATATTATTATTATTAAAAAAATGATTAATATGCTTTTGGCTCCACGGCTTTAGCAGGTGGAAAAAAATTGAAATTATTTTTTTACCATTTGTCAGGTTATACAAACAATTAATTTACAACAATGTCTAAGCTTACTTTCAACAACATTTCCCTCTACATTAAGCGTGCTGAGTTGCACATAACAAGCAATTTTATTATTAATGCGTTCAATAATAATAACATTGGCATCGTAAAGGAGGTTAAATTCACAAAAAAGACGGATAATTCAGGCAAAGAATACAATGGCGCGGTTGTTATATTCGAGCGCTGGTTTACTAACACAAAAGTCAATAAGTTATTGGATGATATGAATAATTCAGAAGATGGTTCAACTAAATTTATATATGATAAATATAATCATTACTGGTATATTAATATTTATAATGCAGTACTGCCAGAAACACAACAAGTAGCATTAGTGGATGCCTCGTTGCCAGATAAACAGCGTATAATTGAGTTAGAAAAATTATTACAAAATATGACTACACAGATGTATTATATGCAAACGCGCAACGAATTTAATGAACGCCAAATGATGGAATATGAACAGAAGCAAACGCGTCATTATTTATGTAATGTAGAAATGAGAACATTATTAGAAAATAAAGAAGATGAATTAGAAGAGACAAAACAAAATGTAAATAAGGATTTGGAAGGAGAGATTTTAGTGTTAAAATGTAAATTAGCAAATATGGCGATTGATTTAGTGCGAAAAGAAGAAGAATGTAATCAGTTAAGACAAGAATTAAGTGATGAAAAATGTATTAATAACTATCTTACTTCTAACAAAGGAGATGATATGGATATTGATTTACCAGAGGATATGTATATTGATTTACCAAATATCTCAAAGATGTCGCTGGATGAATTGAAATAATATATTTCTAAAGCAACTTAAAGAAAAATAATATATTAGAAAGCAACTTCATAACTTGTGAAAGAAAAAATAATATATATGAAAACAACTTCATAACTTGTGAAAGAAAAATAATATATTTTCAAAATAATGTTTGGCTCCACCTTTTTTAAAGGTGGAAAAAATTGAAATACTTTTTTCTCTATTTGTTAGTTTTATAAAATTGATTTACGATGGATAATAATTGTCCTATTATTACAAAATTAAGAACACTGAAATTATTCAAAAATTGTACACCATATTATGATACCAATCAAGATTATATTCAACAATTAATATATCTTCTTCAAAGAGATAAAAAAACAAATGAGTTATTAGAAAAAGGGGATGCATCTAAATTATTCACTCATGAAATATCAGATATTATTTGCGATTTATTCTTAGATGCTCAAAGAGATAATGGTTTATGGGAAACCGAAGAAGAATTGGCAGAATTCGCAATGGTAGAGTATAATGAAGACGATGATGAATATAATATAGCGTACAAATTTATAGATAAAATTAGAAATAGTTTTATAAAATAATTTTCAAAATAACTTCATAACTTGTGGAAGAAAAAAATAAATAAAAAAATGTTTGGCTCCACGGTGGAAAAAATTGAAATATTTTTTCTCCATTTGTTAGTTTATATAAATATAAACGAATTAAAATGGATAATAATTTACCAGTCGAGCGTCCCAATAAACAGACAAATTCATTGCCGAGACGGCCGTGTTTTAGGTCTTATTGTGTTGTTACTCCAGACGTGTCTATTAAAGAACTCGCAAGTTCCGAACCTGAATTTGTTTCATTAGAACAAGAAATTGCATATTATAAAAGAATTCAAAAGGCAGAAAAAATCTCTAAATCAAGAAAAGAAAACAACAAACAGAAAATTATAAAAAAATTAAAAACATTAAAATTATTTAAATTTAATAATAAAGGATATATTGAAAGATTAATAGAATTTCTAGAGGACAATGAAGAAACAAATGAATTGTTAAACAAAGGTAATGCTTCCAATTTATTTAATAATAACCTTTATCGTACAATAAGTGACTTATTTGACGATATACAAGCGGATGGTAATATGTGGTGTTCAGAAAAAGAACTTGCTAAATTTATTATGATTGATTATACTGAAAATGACGACGAAGATTATTATGACTCATACAATATTATATATTTAAGATTTATAGACAAAATTAGAAATAGTTTTGTGTAAAAAGGACTTAAAGAAAAAAATATATTCAAAAAATTTATTAAAATAATGTTTGGCTCCACGGCTTTAGCAGGTTATAACGAAGTAAGATAAAAATTGAAATACTTTTTTCATTTGTTAGTTTATACAATTAATAACAAATGAATCAACGAATTTATATCCAACGTTTAGCAATAATAAAGCCAATAACGCTTTGGGAGTGTGTTATGTGTCCAATTCATCTCATAGATAATAAAGAATTTAATAAAAAACAAGATATGTTGTACATAGAATATAAAAAACAACAAAGATTAATAAACGAGGACGAACAAAATTATTGGCATAAATTGCCATCAGACGAATTTTATATAAAGTTAAAAGAACAATGCAGTGGTGCACGCGAAGAACTTGCAAGATTTGTAGGACACCCTAACTGGATTGCAAAATGTGCTAAAAGGATGAATATGGATGAAAGTGGTTATATTGATTTATTATATAATTGCAATGTAATTTAATAATTGTAATTGTAAAACGGTTTGGAAAAAATTGAAATTTATTTTTTTACCGTGCCATAATGACATAAAACTGTTATTGAGAATGAACGCTGTTTACGAATACGAAAAGTATATTACGAATGTTGATAATCTGAAACAAACTTTAGAAGAGTTTGGAGTTGCGATTATTCCAAGTGTATTAAATGATGCCGAGTGTGCAGAAATGGCTAATGGTATGTGGGACACATTAGAACACTGGACTCAAGGCTGGGAAACACAAATGAATCGCGCTAACCCTGATTCTTGGAGAAATATTAGAGACTTATTTCCTAAGCACTCGATGCTTATTCAACAATATGGACTTGGGCAAGCACAATTTGTATGGAATTTAAGACAGAATATGAAATGCGTGGAGCCTTTTGCTAAACTGTGGGACTGCAATCCGGAAGATTTACTTGTTAGTTTTGATGGAGCATCATTTCATATGCCGTCGGAAATTACAAAAATTGGATGGCATCGTAAAACATGGTTTCACACGGATCAAAGTTATACGCGTCCTGGATTTGAATGTATTCAGAGTTGGGTTACTGCGTTTGATGTAAATGAAAACGATGCGACACTGGCATTTTATGAGGGAAGTCATAAATTTCACAAGGAGTTTGCTGAAGAATTTCATAATACAGATAAAGCGGATTGGACTAAATTAAATGACGACACACATATTCAATTTTATCAAAGTAAAGGATGTACTGAGAAATATATACGATGTCCTAAAGGCTCGATGGTTTTCTGGGATAGTCGCACGATTCATTGTGGGGTTGAACCGAGGAAAGGTCGACTGAATCCAAACTTTAGATGTGTTGCTTATTTATGTTATATGCCACGCCAATTATCGACTGCTACACAAATTAACAAAAAAATTAAGGCGTTTGAAGAAATGAGAATGACAAGTCATTGGCCGTGTAAAATTAAGTTGTTTCCAAAGAATCCACGAACATATGGCGCTGAAGTAAAAGAAATAGTTGAATTAGATAGACCGATTGTAAATGAATTGGGGCGTAAATTGATTGGATATTGATTGGAAAAGTTGTATAAATATTAAGTTATTAATTTGGCTTTATATTGTTTTTATTATAATTAATATATTTTTTCAGTATAAAAATTGAATCTGTTTTTTGTTTGGCTCATAAAAGGTTATAACGAAGTAAGATGGAACAACAATTTATTCAAGTTTGTATAAGTGGCAATTTAGATAAGGCAAAGGAGTTGCTACGATTGTATCCAAATATTAATATTTCTGAATTGGCGTTTCGTTGGGCTTGTAAAAAAGGACATTTAGAAGTTGCTAAGTGGTTACTCAATGTGAAACCAGACATTAATATTTCTTGGGATCATGATTGCTCGTTTCGTGATGCTTGTTTTAATGGATATTTAGAAGTCGCAAAGTGGTTACTAATTGTGAAACCAGACATTAATATTTCTTATAATAATGAAGCAGCATTTCTTAGCACTTGTTATGAAGGACATTTAGAAGTTGCCCAGTGGTTAATCAGTGTGAAACCAGATATTAATATTTCTGCTTTTAATGAAGTCGCATTTCGTTATGCTTGTGAAAATGGACAATTAGAGGTCGCTAAGTGGTTATTACGTGTGAAACCAGATATTAATATTTCTGTTGATAATGAATCTGCGTTTCGTTGGGCTTGTCAAGAAGGACATTTAGAACTTGCAAAATGGTTACAGAGTCTAAAACCATATTTATATGTTATTATATATGATGATAATGGAAACTATGCTGGTTATAAAATTAGAAGCAAAGAACAAGCAAATTGGGAAAAGCGGAAATGCGCATTACACTTAGCGTATCAAGAAAACACAAATATACTATATCATTTACCAATAGATATTGCCAAGTCAGTTATACAATTTGTTTAATTATTAAGTTATTAAATTGCCTTTATTATAAAAATTGAAATTGTTTTTTGTTTGGCTCTTACTTCGTTATAAAAAGTGGAATGGAAGGACGATTTAATAATTTATGTAGAATAGGTGATTTAGACGGAGCAAAAGAGTTTCTAAGATTAAATCCAGATATTAAGATTTCTGCGGAAAATGAATTTGCGTATAATTTGGCTTATGCTTGTGAAAACGGACATTTGGAGGTCGCTAAGTGGTTACTCCAAATCAACCCAGACATTAATATTTCTATACATAATGAAGATGCGTTTCGTTGTTCTTGTGAAAACGGACACTTAGAAGTTGCAAAGTGGTTGCTCCATTTAAAACCAGATATTAATATTTCTGCTATTAATGAATGTGCGTTTCGTTGGGCTTGTGAAAACGGACATTTAGAAGTAGCACAGTGGTTATTAAGTGTAAAACCAGATATTAATATATCTGCTGTTAAAGAATGTGCATTTCGTAATGCTTGTTATAACGGACATTTAGAAGTAGCACAGTGGCTCCTCAGTGTAAAACCAGATATTAATATTTCTGCGAAAAATGAACAAGCATTTTGTGGAGCATGTGAAAACGGACATTTAGAAGTAGCACAGTGGCTCCTCAGTGTAAAACCAGATATTAATATTTCTGCTAATAAAGAATCCGCATTTCGTGGAGCATGTGAAAACGGACATTTAGAAGTAGCACAGTGGCTCCTACAAGTGAAACCAAATATTAATATTTCTGTTGATAATGAATATGGGTTTCGTATTGCTTGTGTTAAAGGATATTTAGAAGTTGCTAAGTGGTTGCTACGTGTGAAACCAGATATTAATATTTCTACTAATAATGAATATACGTTTTGTTGGGCTTGTTATAATGGAAAATTAGAAGTTGCTAAGTGGTTACAGAGTCTAAAACCATATTTATATGTTATTGAATATAATAAAAATGGGAAATGTATTGGTTATAAAATTAGAAGCAAAGAACAAGCAATTTGGGAAAGACGAAAATGTGCGTTACATATGGCTTTACAAGAAGAAACAAATATACTATATCATTTGCCAACAGATATTGCGAAGGCGGTTACTCTATTTGTTTAAATATATAAAATTGAAATTCTTTTTTGTTTGGCTCATCCAACAAAGTAAGATGGAACCACAATTTATTGAATTCTGTAAAACAGGTAATTTAGATGAGGCAAAAGAGTTACTACGATTGTATCCAGATATTAATATTTCTGAATTGGTGTTTCGTTGGGCTTGTGAATATGGACGTTTAAAAATTGCTATGTGGTTACTACAAGTGAAACCAGATATTAAAATATCTTCGTGTGATGATTATGCGTTTCGTTGGGCTTGTGTTAATGGACATTTAGAAGTTGCAAAGTGGTTACTCAGTGTGAAACCAGATATTAATATTTCTGCTAATAAAGAATTTGCATTTAGTTGTGTTTGTGCTAAAGGAGATTTAGAAGTTGCTAAGTGGTTACTCCATGTTAAACCAGATATTAATAATTCCGCACAAAATGAATATGTGTTTCGTAAGGTTTGTTTAAGCGGACATTTAGATGTTGCTCAGTGGTTGCTCCACGTGAAACCAGATATAGATATTTCTACATATAATGAATTTGCATTTCGTTGGGCTTGTTATAAAGGCCATTTAAAAGTTGCTAAGTGGTTACAGTCTCTAAAACCATATTTATATGTTATTGAATATGATAAAAATGGCAACTATGCTGGTTATAGGATTAGAAGCAAAGAAGAAGCAAATTGGGAAAAGCGGAAATGCGCATTACACTTGGCTTTACAAGAAAAATCAAATTTGCTATATCATCTACCAATAGATATAGCAAAGTCAGTTATACAATTTGTTTAATTATTAATTTATTAAATTGCCTTTATATCATTTTGCAAATAATTAATATATTTTACCGGATAAAAATTGAAATTGTTTTTTGTTAGTTTAAAGTTAGATAATAAACAACATGGAAAAAAAATTTCATAAGTTATGTATAAAAGGTGATTTAAAAGAAACAAAAGAGTTTCTAAGATTAAATCCAGATATTAATATTTCTGCGATGAATGAAGAAGCGTTTCTTCTTGCTTGTTATTATGGACACTTAAAAGTTGCTAAGTGGTTATTAAGTGTGAAACCAGATATTAATATTTCTATATATATTAATCACGCGTTTTATAATGCTTGTCAATGCGGACATTTAACACTCGCTAATTGGTTATACAAAATGAAACCAGATATAGATATTTCTATAAATAATGAAGAATTATTTCGTAATTCTTGTTCTAATGGATGTTTAGAAGTTGCCAAGTGGTTACTCAGTGTGAAACCAGATATTAATATTTCTTCAAGAGATGATTTTGCGTTTCGTTGGGCTTGTAATAGCAAACATTTAGAAGTTGCTCAGTGGTTACAAAGCCTAAAACCATATTTATATGTTATTGAATATAGTAAAAAAGGAAACTACGCTAATTATAGAATTAGAACAAAAAAAGAAGCAAATTGGGAAAGACGAAAATATGCGTTACACTTGGCTTTACAAGAAAAATCAAATTTGCTATATCATCTACCAATAGATATAGCAAAGTCAGTTATACAATTTATTTAAATATTTATCTATCTGTTTTTTTGTTAGTTGTAATTATTTCCTATTTTGAAACCAGTATAGTTTCCATTATCATCATATTCGATTACATATAAATTATCTTTTAGACTTTGTAACCACTTGGCCATCAACAAATGGCCATTTTGACAAGCATAACGAAACGCCTCATCATCTCTTGAAGAAATATCTATATCTGGTTTTCTTTTGAGTAACCACTTTGCGAGCGTTAAATGTCCGTATTCACAAGAAATACGAAACGCACTTTCATTATTCCAAGAAATGTCTATATCTGGTTTTCTTTTGAGTAACCACTTAGCGAAGTCTAAATGTCCAAAAGAACAAGCACATCGAAATGCAAATTCATAGTCATAGTCAAATGCATTTTTCATTTTTATTATAAGATATTAATTTGCCTTTATATTGTTTAATTAATGTAAATAAGTTTCGCCAATTATTTTTTCATCGGTTTCATCCTCATTTTTTTGCATATTTCTATACATACTAACAATTTTCTCTTCTTCTACAACAGGAATAAAATCAAAATCATCATAAATAGAACCCAAAATGACGCTTAATTCATCATTAGAATTAACAATCCAGTAAGATGGATAACTATATTTTTGTTCTTCTATAGAAATACATCTAAAACCAACCATTAAATACTTACGATAATCATCTAAACTTTGAACAAATCCACGTAATAAATTCTTAGCAACAAACGCGGGACGACCTGTATTATCATCTGCATACTTATAGTTTGCCTCGTAAAATCTAAATGGATGTTGTTTAATAAGTTTATAAGATGCATCATATTCTTTGGAAAAAAATGTGCGTTTGATTTCTTCCATATTGGTAATCGTAGAAAATACTGGTTTTACTTCTTTAATTGGCTCGTCGTCATCTGGTTCCTCTATAGGTTTTGGTTCAACTATTTTAGGAGTAGGTGGTGGTCTTATTCCTTTTAAATAATTATTGTATTGTTTTAAAGCCATTAATTCGGTTTCTGGATCTACATTGTCAATCGTTAATTTGGTAAATTCAATGCCTTTTGTCTTAAAAGATGTTTCCATGCCTTCATTTTGTTTTTTTAAGTTGGCAATTTGCTTGTCCATTATATAAATATATTTATTTCTCTTTAAATTGTTTTAGAAATAAATTAAAGTGGAAAAAATTGAAATACTTTTTACAATATACCAAAGACTAATAATTGTCCAAAGAAAAATGTCAAAATTAGTAATTCTTTTAGAAAAGCACGAACACTTAACCAGAGTTTTAGATAATGATGAAATATTTGATAAAAATGTTTTAGAAGATGACATCGATACAGATATAATATATGAAAAAATGCATTTGAGCGGATGGAAAATATCAGCCAATGTTAATGCTGACTGGTATGTTTGGATTGAGAATTTTACAGCAGTACATCCAACATTTGGAACTCTCAACGGATTTTTAGATAAACATTACATAGAAGTTGAAACGTATGAAGCTTATGAACATTTCATCAAAAATCACTCAATAACTTTTACAGATTTGGGAGACATTTAAGTAAAAGGAAAATCACATTGTTTTAATTTAATACCGCAATAATAACATCCGTCATCATATAATTTTTTATGTATTCCTAAATCTTTTAAATATTTTGATAATCTCACTTTAAAACAATCATCTGTTTCTTTATTAATAAAATTACTAACAACAGTATGTAATTCAGATAGTTTTATTCTATCTTCCTCATTATTATTTAGTTCGTAAAATTTCTTTAAAAACTCTTTTATTTCTACTTCTTCGGGCTCATATTTGCCATTATTATAATAATTATTTTTTATCAGTTCAATCATTTTAGCTGTATTTATTAATTCTATATTTATTTTTTCTGCACTATCAAATTTTACTCCATCAAAATTTTTATATATTGTTTTTTCAACATCCTCAATTTTAAATTTCATTTTAAACAATTCAATAAACCCATATTCTGGATATTTAATTATTATGTCAAATACATCTGAACTTGGATTAGTTATAACTACTGTTTGCAAAATAAGCGGATTTAATAAAACTATTATGGTTTCATCCTTTTTACTGCCATAAAATTCAGAAATATCTTTTACAACATCTAGCCTTAGAGCATTATCAAATATACTATGCTTTAAAGCATTATACTCAAAATTATATGGCTGTATATTACATTCCGGAAACCTACCACTAATAAAATTTTCAGTACTATTAAACTTTTTAGTTTTATGAAGGTCACTTGCTGCATTATAATAGTCTTGAATGGTTGTTTGATTAAATGGTGTTACTATTGTTATTGGAACAGGCGGTTCATCACGAAGTTGCAAATTTGCATTTCTTATCGTTTTTCTATCAGATATTTTTTGTTCAGTATTTTTTATTTCTATACCTGTTATTTCATTTGGAATATTAATTCCTAAACTTGTTAACGATAACATTTTTACTACGGTTTCATCTGGATTTCCAACTAGATTATCAGTAAAAATAGATTTTTCAATATCTTTTATTTTATCGTGTATTGTTTCCATAGCTAATATTTCAGGAATATATGAGTTTATAAATAATTCTTTGTTTTTATTATCAATATTTCTGTATAATATTTTTTTCTTATTTGCATTGCTTATTTTGCTCGGTATTGATATAGAACTGTATTCTATATGTATCATATAGTCACATTTTTCATACCACGATTGAATAATATCAATATATTTTTGGTCTATGTTAAGAACTGTTCTAAATATTTCATCTTCCAATTTTAATAACACTAAGTTATCGCTTTTATCTTCAACAGCTCTTATATGATTATCCATTCCTAAATAAATCCTTATTATACTTAATAAGTTGTTTTTAAACGCATTATAATTCTGTATTTATTTGACAAATTCCACCCATTTGAGTTGGTTCAATCTCAAATGTAGGACATACCAAGATTCTATTCTGATTTAATAATTTCAATCTATTGCAATACACACTTTCAACATGTGGATAAAAATATCCACGGTCATCTGATAAATTTAACTCAAATATAATATTAAAAAATTTTTTATGCACGCCTAATATTTCACATCGTTGTTCATTCTGCTGTCGTAATCCAAGTATCATTGTATTATAGTCGATAATTCCAACATTACGTATATTATTTGCAATATTTTTTTCAATTAAAAAATTCTCAAATTGTTCTATAAAATACCTAGCTGTAATTTTAATAATAAAATTGACAGAATTCTTAAATTTACTATTATTGTATGCATGTATAATAGAATACATTTCGCTTGCTCCTTTAGAACAGTTATACATTAAATGTCTATCTGCTTCTGGTAAATTAAATTCATCAATTGTTATAATTTCAAATCTATTGCTAAACTGTTCAACATATTCGTTCAATTCAGGAAAAGTATAATTAGAATTTTCTACAAGACATATTTTTAAGTTTGTTTTTTCCAACCATTGTTTTACAGATTTTAAATAGCAATCTAATCTTTCTTTGGGATTAGTTTGATATAAAAATTGTTTTGTAGGATTAATATTCACAGTACTCGTTAATATAATTAAAACATTGCTCATAAATATATTAATACATTTAATATATTTATATGATTTTTAAAATATATAAATTATCGGTGTGTTTTAACTGCTAACAAATGTTGACCGCATCGTTTAAAAAATGCATCCAATTGCAACGGTTCGCTACCAGTAATTGAATCATCTGGAATATAGCTTGTATTTCCTTTTTTATAGCATAGAATTACTGGAATACCATTCACCATTTTTTTACTTTTAAAATAAGCATATAAATCATACGATTCGTCTACATCTATTTCACAGCATATTACATTATCCGGCGAAGATGCAAAAAAAGCATCAACCACTGGCTTAATTTTCTTGCAAGGTCCGCACCAAGTGGCCCCTAATTTAAGTATTACTAAGCCAGGATTCTTTTCTAACAAACGCAGAAAATGGTCTCTGCTTTGAAAAAAGGATATTATTGTCTTTTGCGACATTTTATACACCTTTAGAAAATATTTTATTTATGATTACGCAAATATATATAATGTTCAGCCTTTATGAATACTTATGCAAAAACGCCATATGATTTATGGTATTGTTCTAATCCGTCTCGTATTTCAGATGGTGTCAACTTCTGTTTAACAGCAATGTTTACAAATTTTTCTATTTCTGCCTTTGAGAAAAATTCATCATCATCCATATCGGACATAAAATCTTGTATTTCAGCACGTGCATTACGAGAATGTTCATTTGGACTTGCGGATTTTGATGCGGTTCTACGTTGTTTTTTTGTATATCTTCGCTTAATTTTAACGCATCTGCCATTTACTCCAGTGGGTGCTTTGCCTGCATTACATCTTTTAGAGCCTTTGGGTTTGATGCATCTCCCTCTTACCCCTTCGGGCACTTTGCCGTTTTTACATGTTTTTGAACGAGCCATTATACTAAATGTTTAGAAAAAAAATTGAATTGATTTTTGTTAGTTTATGTAAACTAACAAACAAAAATGTCGTCTAATTTAAATCCATTTCGTTATTATCAAGCCGAAGCAGACGATGCCATATCCGAAGAACTTCTAACCAATGACAAATGTCTTGTTAAAATGTTTTGCGGAACAGGCAAGTCATTGTTAATGAAAAAATGCAAAGCAATAAAAAATTCAAAATTACTCGTATACGTATTTCCTATTTTAGCATTAATTCAGCAATTTTACACGGAATATTTGTCTGACATGCCAAAAGATAATTTACTTATTATCTCATCTGATAAAGCTGACATTAACGTTAAAGATAATAAATATTATGTTCCCACTACTGACATATACATTATTTCACAATTCCTTTCAAAACAAACTAACAAAATTATTTGTATTACCTACCAAAGTTTTGAAATATTAGTTCATTTGTTAAATGGAACCGGAAATAAAATTAATCACTGTTTATTTGATGAGGCACATCATGTTGTAGGAGAAACATACTGTAAACATATATTTGAAACCGATATTTTTGAAAAACAAATATTCTTTACTGCAACACCTGTTAATAACAAGGACGTTATTATGTATGATAGAAATAATCTGGAAAAAAATCAGTGTGGTAAATTAGTATACGACTATTCCTATTTACGAGGCATGAATGAAAATTTCTTGAATCCATTCGAAATCAGAATTGAGTTTTATACTGAAAATACAAACAAATCTTTGTATGAAACCATTGCTCGTGCCATTTTGGAAACTGGAAATAATCGTGTGTTAACATTTCATGCAGACGTGAATACCGACAGAGATTTAGCCGTCAAAAACTTTGTAAACAATTCTAAATTTGTCCGTGTATTTAATAATATCTTAAAAAAAGAATTTCCAGATAAATTAAACTTCTATAAAAAAGTTAAAATGATTGGATTATATTCGGAAATTCCATCTAATGAAAGAAAGAAAATATTAGAAAAATTTGACACAACTCC
>Ga0078894_10002194_pt1 | contig 14711 bp, 13 predicted proteins | sample LauGreSu1BDMLBSD_2_FD_67506 | JGI IMG/M metagenome (GOLD analysis project Ga0078894, IMG submission 67506) | Freshwater lake microbial communities from Lake Michigan, USA - Su13.BD.MLB.SD (version 4) (version 4) | ecosystem: Environmental > Aquatic > Freshwater > Lake | place: Lake Michigan... | reverse complement strand
TAGCAAAAGTTTCAAGTGACATAGCAGCATCGTTACCAGATACTCCAATATCTCTTGCATACATTTCAAACCCACTAGCAGCTTCTGCAGTTAAACCCAGATTTCCTTGTGCAAATGCTTGAAATTGTAACATGTTTTTTTTCATGTTAGCATTCATTTTGTCAGATATTAGAAATCCGCTAGTAATTCCTTTTAAGTCTTCTGCATATTGTTGCATTTTATCATCACCATATCCGATAGCTATTCCTACTTCTCGAAGTGATTCTGCAAAATCTTGTGCGGCACCTGATGATATTCCGTATGATTTATTTAATGCTGAATTATGTTCTTCTAACCATGTTAAGTTTGCAGTTAATGATTCAATTTTTTTATTGAACACTTCATGCATTCCAATAACTTTACCCAGACCCATTGATACATCGTATTGGGTATCTGATAGATTTGCCATTGCCGTGTTATAGTGTGTCATGATATCTGTTAATCCGGGCATTGTCCGTTTTAACTCATCTAGCATATCCTGCATTCTGGTATTTTCATCACCAGCTGTTTGACCTATTCTAGATTTTGATCGTAATCTATTAAGAAGTATATGTGGGTATGCGTTCACGAAATATCCTTTTTATATAAATATTTTATATTTTACTTTTTGATTGTTCAGCTAATTGTGCAGCTCGTTGTTCTGCTAATTGTTGTTCTGATGGTTCTGGGTTTTTAATTTGATTGTATTTTTTTATCCAAAGGCGTTTAATATGCACAGGAAGATTGTATACAGTATCCCAGTCCCACCGACCATCACCGTACCAAACTAAATCAAAAAGTTGTTCGTGAAGTAGTATTTGATATGCAGGATCAAACCCAAAGAATCTCTGGTCCAATTGGAAATCGAGATACGAAGGCGCTCCCGGGTGTCTCACCTTCAAACTCAATATTAAAATCTAAGCCATACATATTTTGTGCAATATAGTTTCTAAATTTTTTAGAATCTCCAGATTTTAATATGTATTTGATATATTCATCTATGTATGATCTGTCTCGATTGCCGTTTACTTCTTGTACACTTTTAGTTACTAAATCTGATATTGGGTGTTCTGGATCTATTGACTTTGCATCGCGTAAACATAAATATTTAAATTTAATTGCATCTCCTGTGCTTTCTACGGTATAATTAAATTCACCATTATCATCTGGTTCTAATTTAAATTCGCGAGCTTGCAACGCAGATAAATCAATTTCTCTTTCTAATACGTTTAAACTAGTTGGGTGTTTTACTTGTACCGGATATAATTTACCATAACTAAATATACGAGCTGTAATGCATAATGCTTCTAAATCCGGATTAGATAAATCAGTTGCACTTACGCCTTCTGTTAATAATAAAGAATCAATTAATCGTTCTAGAACCGTTCCGTCTTGTATATAAGCCGAATTTGCTAATAAATCTTCATCGTATGATGTCATATGTCGCATTTCGACAACTCCCGCTCTCAATGGAGATGATTTAGGATATATTAATCCAAAGCTAGGAAGTACTGCGGTATATCCGGGTACTTTAGCTCGTTGTTGTTTTTCATATTGCTTTTTTGCAAGTGCAATCATGTTTTGTGTTGATACTTGATCGGTAACTATACTCATATGTATTTCCTTTTTATAACTTTATTATAAATATAAAGAACACAAAAAATGGGAGCAGTTTTGCCCCCATTCCATAATAATATAATTTCGATTAGTAATTCAAGAATGCCCAATCGTAACGAAGTGTTACTTCAATGTTAACTGCATCTTCTGTACTCCAATCCAATGAACCGAAGTTTGATTCTGTGATGAATGTTCCTTTTAAAGTCCACTCTTCAATAATTTCACCTAATGGAGATAATTGGTGCAATTTAACATCTTTTTTGTAAAATGTTGAATACCCATCTCTACCTGTTGCAGATTCATGGTGCAATCTCATCCATTCCATTACTGCTTGTGCTCCGGATGGTACAATTGCATCATACATCGTTATTCCGATTGTATTCCAAACAGTACGTCCTTTAACGTATCGTTGAACATTGATATGATCTAATGCAACTTCACCATTACTGAAACTAGGTTTTGCTGATGCTTTAACTAAATATGCTGGAATTCCATCAATTAACATGATGAATTGATGTGCTTTTTTCGGTTCCCACTGATAAGCGTTTTGCCAAAAATCTGCTTGAGCTCCGTAATCGGTTAATTTTTTATTTACTTGATCTTGTAATGCCATTTTAAAATACCCTTGTTATTTTCTTATAAATATCGGCAAAGTAAAAAAGGCAGAGCTAAACTCTGCCTAATTTATTTGTATTGCAAATTTTATTCAGGGAATGCAGCACCTGTTGGTTGAATATTGAAATCTAATATAATAAATTCAGCCGTTCTTGTAGGTTGTAAAAAGATTTGACCATACATGATATTTCTATCAATTAAGTCTGGAGTATTATTAGTATCATCCATTACGACTTTAAATATAGTTAAACCTTGTTGTGCACGTACTGATTCTAAATATGGATTCACGATGTTTAAGAAACGATTTCTAGTAGCCACATTTGATTGTTCGAATACTAAATATCTTGTTGCAGATGCAATAAATTTCTTAACCGTAATTAACAATCTACGCACATTTACGCGGTCTAACGCACTTGGTCTACCTTGTAATGTCTTTTGACCCCAAACAACTACTCCGTCATTAGGGAAAGTAGCAATAGGGTTTACGCGAGCTTCATACAATGTATTACGTTGTGCTTGTGATAATGGAGTATATGCTTCTAATACAGTCGGCAATCCTCCTCGGTTTAAACCAGCTGGCGCATACCATGGTGCAGCAAAACGGTCATTAAATGTTAATGCTCCTGGCACTACTACGGATGGCGGAACCCAAACTGGTACATTTTTTTCTCTGTTCAATATACGAACCCAAGGCCAATAAGTAGCAGTGTAATTGTTATCTAATGTTGTTACTTGATTAACTACATCTGTAATTGATTCGTTAACAATAGCCGGATCCATTACATAAAATGCATCTTGACGTGAAGTACACAAATTTCTAGCTAATCCAGTTACTACGCTATGTTTACTGTCAATAATACCAGGTGTAATTAACATGTTAAAATCATAGAAATCAGCATTTGATAATATCGAGAATGCTTTGTTATATGATTTTGTTCCTGGTGATGAGCTATTTGTACAATCAAATCCGAATGTGTTAGCTGACGTAATTTTTGCACCACTAAATTTAGGTAAATTTGGACGAGATCCATCAAATCCACCTTGTATCGGCAACATAAATTTACGAGTAGCTACCGCTACATCTGATAATGCTCCATTTGCTGCAGCATATGTTGATGTAGATGTTAATGAATTTTGAATACTACCTGAGTATGCTGCTGTTAATGTTGGATATGCTGCGTCTGCATCTTGCGATACATCACCTAAATAAAAATCTGAATTGCTTCCTGTTACTTGCCCTACATTTGGTAATGGAGCTAAATAATTCAAGTTATTTCTATTAGTAAAATCAAATCCTAAATATGTATTTGAATTATATGTACCAGAAACTTGTGTTGTATTATATGTGATTGGTGCTAAATTAACACTACCAGATGCCATTGGTATTGGAGAAGCTGGTGCTCTAAATCCGAATGGTACTAATGTTTTTTCATTAGTTTTATTTTTTACACCATCTGCTGCAACTACGCGAATATATTTTGATACATTTGGATAATCACCATTAATTACAATATCACCATTATCAGATACGCTAATATATCTGTCACCAATACGGCGTACGATATAATTTGAAGAATCTGGATCTAAATTTACATTTAAATATGTTTCTACGATATCAGGTGTACTATCTGTATCTTGAGATGAATATGGGGAGTTAGGTATATTTGATGTATTAATTCTTCTTACTTCAACTGTAAATTGTCCATATCCATTTGGATCAGAAACTTCAGATGCTAATTTAATATCACGTATACCAACTTTAACATCAGAGTTAACAGCTGTCCCGTGAGATAATGTAGCAAACTTAAATAAGTTTCTAACTGCGGTACCAATTTTTTGTGATGTTACATATGGTGTTTCTGCTGCTGCATAATCTGTCGTAATTGAATAGTTACTAATAATACCTAATGACATAGTAACTGCACCTAAATTATTAAATAAAGATGTTGCACTAGGATGTTCGTATTGAACATATACTGGATAATCAATTGATTTTGGCGATTTTCCAAATATTTTAGTAATATAGTTAGTTGCTGAACTATTAATTGATGCTGAATATGCAGTACCATTAGCATATGATGTTACGCCAGATACGTCTGTATTTGCAGTGTACGAACCTGATAATATTAAATTAAAACTACCAGATGTTGATGTGGTTACTACTGATGTTTGAAGAACGTCTGTAGCATTACTAATATGTTTTAATCCGACAGTTGGATGTAATACGTGTGTTACATATTTAACTGACGCGGATTCTGCCATGATAGCTAATGATCCGTTTGATAATGCATATCCATCTTCATATAAAAGACGAACTACTGTTAATGTATCTCCATTTCTCAAATATTCCTCTGCTGTAAATGGTACATACGATTCATCAGTGTATGATCCAAATATTTGTTGAAATTCTGAGTATGAAGAAATAGTTGTTGGTACAAGTGCAGGTCCTTTTATGGTAGGTCCTACTACTACCGCACCGATTGCTCCGATTGCTGCCGGTAAAAATGATTGATCTACCTCATTGGTAAATACCCCCGCGGACACAATTCTTTCTGCCATTAATTACTCCTTATAATTTATTTATATATAAATATGATTGAATTATTCCTGACCTAAGTCTGTTGGTATAAATGTGCCGTCTGCAATGTTAATTTGACCATCGCCGTAACGTTCTTTTAAGGATTCAATTAATTTAGATTCTTGTTCTCTTAGTTCTACGAATTGTGTTAACAATGTTGCTTTTCTTTGTTCTAATGATTTTTTTTGTGTTTCTAAAAATTCTAATTCAATTGTAATTGATCCAATCATATTAGTATTTTGTGTAAATTCATCTCGTAGTTTATTAATTTCATCTACGTGTTCTTTGTCTAATTTTTTAACCATGGTTATAACTTTCTTTTTTTAATTAATGTATTTTTATTATATGTATTTTATTTTAAAATTCAAACCTAATTAATTACATGATCTATATTAATTAGTTCATATGAATACGTAATAGTATTAGTATTCATTTGTGTATAATATTGTGTTAGTTTATCCATAGCAGATTGATCTGTATCTGCTTCAACGAATTTAATCTCCATTGACTCCGTTTTTTTTTCAAATTGATCTGTTAATTCCGTTATCAATTTTCGAATATTCATTATGTACAACATAATTTTAAACTTTCATATTTTAATTAAAATTATTTAAAAAATCTTTCAACTAATACATGTATATCACCCCCGTATGTAGTATTACTTCGGAACCATGTCATCCTATAAAACGGCCAATCTTTATCAGAACCAGCACTTATTGTACAATCTAATCGCTGATCTGAAAGTATACCGGTTGTAAATATATCAGTTAATGTATTAGTTAATAGATCGACGGTTGTTTTAGTTGACGTACCAGTTGGTTGTATTTGAACTTGAATACGACCGGCTGCTGGTGCTGTTAATATAGTTAATTCGGGGTCGGTTCCTGATGTATCATAACTAATTTGTATGTATTTATCTGTATAAATATTTGTTTGGTCTGCTAAATATGAAAATGAAGTAAACTTTGAAACTGCTACCCCCATATGAGTTTTACCAGAAGATCCGGAACTCAATGGTACAATGATAGAGCTAGATAATTCACTACTTCCAGTTATTGTTAACGATCCAGTAATAATTGTGCTACCATTAACATCTAATGTTGCATTCGGTGTTGTTTTTCCAATACTAATACGACCATTTGCAGAAGAACCACTTAGTGGATTAGACACCATATCGGAATTTGTACCAGTTCCGAATAATACTCCCCCAATATTTATACTATTTCTACTACCAGATGGTAACATTAAATTATTACCAATTATTATATTATTCGATCCTAATACCGGAACTACATCTTCATATCCTGCCTGATATCCTATAAATATTGAATATGATGCATTAGTTGCATAACCACCTGCAGCCTGGCCGATAAAGTTCGAGTATGCTGCATTAGTTGCTTCTATACCCGCAGCAAATCCTATAAAATTCGAAGATTCTGCATTTGTTGCAGTATTACCAGCTAAATACCCGATGAAATTTGATGCATCTGCGTTAGTAGCATTTTTACCAGATCCAGACCCTATAAATATTCCTTGTGCGGTACTAAATCCAGAAGTTGGTGGGTTAGTTGAATATAATGTAGTTCCAGATGTTGCAATACTACCACCGCCGCCACCAGCAGCACCATATGATAATACGCCAGTTGTTGCATTATAGTAAACTGCATCTGCGGTTGTAACAGAAGGTAATGAAGTTACTGTTAATGAACCGGTAATAATTGCATCGCCATTAACATCTAATGTTGCATTTAATGGAGTGTTACTACTATAATCAGTGCTAGTTTTATTAATACCAATCCAGCCGGAACCGTTAATAACAAATCTCTGTGTGTTTACATCTTCATCGACTACTCGAAGTAAATCAGTATCACCAGCACCAAATATTGCAACGCCATCTTCTGTTATTTTCAATCCGCCGACATCCTGGATACTAGTTCCGGCTGTTTGTATGATTAATCCATTGTAATCATTACCACCATCACCATATGTCCAAACTGCTGATGTTGTTCCTGGCGCTAAAGAACCACTAATTGGTCTAGGACCGGCGCCGGTAAATATATTTGAATATGCATTTGGTGCACCTATAATATTAAAATTTAATGATCCAGATATACCAACAGAACCTGTTACGGCTAATGATCCGGTAATTTGTGCAGAACCAGTATATGGAAATGCATTTCCGCTGCCTACTGCGCCATATGTTAATGCTCCTGTAGCTGTATCGTAATAAATTGCGTTTGCAGTTGTGGCTGATGATAATGTCGGTAATTTTAATGATCCGGTTATTTCATATGATCCGGATAATCTAGTACTCCAATTGGCAGATCCACTTGAATCCTGATCCACTAATACTTTACCAGCAGCTTCTGTACCATCTTTTAATTGAACTGAATAATTAGATCCTATTCCGGGATCGCCGGCAGCTTCAAATTTACCACCCAGCCAGATTTGACCATTAAATCCAGTATCCGCAGCTTCAGCACGACCATATACACCTATACCAGTTCCAGAACCATCAGTCGAACTAATACCATATACGCCAGCATACCCAATTGATAAAGCATTACCAACCATACCATGATTATTAAATCCAGTACTTCGTATACCAGTCCAACCATTTGTATCGGCAACTACAATTAATTTAGTGTTAAATCCAGACAAACTATTAGTACCAATTCCAACACTACCGGTAGAATCGATTATAAACGGTGTATTGTCAGGATTTGAACTATCTTCTATTACAAATGCATTACCCGCGCCTGTTTGAGTAATTCTAACCAAATTATTTGATGATGCCCCGTTAATTAATAATCCAGATGCGGTGATATTAGTTGTTACTTGTAATGATCCAGTTATACCTAATGAGCCTGTAATTAATGCAGATCCGGTATATGGAAATGCATTACTAGTTCCACCGACACTACCGCTAACTGCAGTTGTGATTATATTACCAGACGTGTCGAATGCTAAATACCCAGCCGGTGTACCTGAAAATGATTGTGAATTGGTATATGCTGGTAACTGCATTTGAAGTGTATGCATATTCCAAGTAGCAACTTCGCCAGTACTACCTGCATTCGTACCTTTTAATACACGTAAACGGTTTTGGTATAAATCAATGAATGATGCCGAAGGATATGTTACTCCTGGGGCGTTAAACCCTATTTGCCCGCCTTCATTTACTGCGTCTCTTGCTCCCAATGTTAATGTGTTTTCATTAGGTCCTATAGAACTAGATGCGACAGTCATCGTGCCTGTTATTAATGTCGATCCTACTACGTGTAATGGAGCAGATGGTGTCGATGTACCTATACCTACATATCCTTGTGTACTACCAGATCCTTGTATATGAATATCAGGTGTAGTTCCATTTGCATCTTTTCCGGCATAGAATCGTATATAATCTTCTTTAGTATTATCACCATAGTTGATAATATTCAACCCGTTTGAATAATTTGATGCATATATAAATGAATCAGTTACTTTACCATATCCAGGATATGAAGCTTCGATCGGTCCTCGAATACCAAATTGTAAACTAGCTTGCAATCCGGCCGAGCCCGTCGGTGTTGTTATTTGATGTCGAATTAATTCATCTGACGACCCAGATAATTCTAATAGTTGTCCAGCTGCGTTATTATCATCATATAGTAAACTTCCACCATTACCTACTACATGTAGTTTTCCGGCCGGTGTCGTTGTACCGATTCCTAAGTTTCCATTAGCACGCATTGTCATTAATGCAGTTCCGTAATTATTCCATTGAAATAATGGTCTAGTTACTACAGCAGCTGCAGGGAGCCTTGAATCAAATATAGATATTGGAGTTGTACCGGTATCTGTAGTACTAATACCTACCGCGTATAATCCAGCATATATACTCGAATTCCTACCTTCTATAGTTGGAACATAAACTGAATCTATAGTAGTACCGTTATATATTCTAAGATAACTACTCGTATCATCGGCAACTTCAAATCTTGCTATAGATTCTTGAGTTGCAGTTACGGCCGGAGCCGATACAGTTAACATTGATGGTGCACCGGACGTACCTATACCAACAGTACCAGACCCGGATATAACAACAACTGGTGTGCCTGAACTATTATTTGCGGTACCTTTGGTAGAAATTAATAAACTTCCACTTAAATTACGCATTGATATATCATTACCAGATCCAGATATCTTGAAGAATAATCTAGTTGATTGCATATCATTGCCAGCATTCGCATCAGTATCTATTGTAACTCCAGAGGCGCCAACTCCTCTTACTGTTAACGGACCATATGATGATGTAGTGCCTATACTCGTATTACCAGCATTATCAATTATAAATGGGGATGCATCTGGGTTGGTAGAATCGTCTACTAGGAATGAATTATTAGTAGATGTGTTTTGTATGTGTAGTGATGCAGATGGAGTTACTATACCTATACCAATACGACCATTTGTTATAGGAGTAGTTAAATTGTTACCTGATGTTGTACCATATGTACCAGATATGAATAATACTCCTCCTATATTTGCATAATTAGAATATCCATTTGGCAATGAAATATTTGTACCTATTATAATATTATTTGTACCTAATGCGCCCCATGATCCAGATCTACCAGATGCATAACCAATAATATTAGAATATGATGCAGAATATTGTTGTTGTCCTGCTAGATAACCAAAAAAGTTTGAGTTATTCGCATATGTTGCTAAGTAACCTGCTCTGTATCCAATGAAGTTAGAATATTCTGCAAAGTCAGCTCCGGATCCCGCACTATGATTTAAAAATGTTGAATATGATGCTACTGTTGTATTATACCCGGCTCTGTATCCAAGTGCAATTAAATATTGAGACCCCGATGACAAATAACCGGCTTCTTGGCCTATTATTATACTACCAGTTAATGGAAATTTACTTCCTGCTGTTGGATCTGCGGAATATATAGTAGGGAAACTAGTAGATCCGGAAGATTTAATTACGGCATATGAAGCCGTACCTTGTAACGAGCCTGTAAATGATGTTGCAGTCAATGAACCAGTTAATCCATATGAACCAGTTAATTGGCGTGAATTAGTCCAGACGCTACCACTTTTAACTAATAAATCGCCATATGATGCAGTTGTAGTTGTGTCAGTAACATCATGCAATTCATTCATCTCATATCCGTTATCTATTCGAACATACATTGAACCATTAATGGACTGTTCTCGAATTATTTGTCCTAATCGTACTGCATGAAGTGGAGCTTGCGGTGCTGTACCTACTATAGAACCTTGTGCACCTAAATACACCAATTGTCCAGATGTAAATGCACTAGTATTGATGCCTGTCAACACACCTTCAGTAGTTACATATCCTTGATTTCCGGATGCAATAGTTTCTGATGCAATACCTAGGGTATTTGCTGAAAATGCGTCACTTTCATATGAAGCCGAAACTACACGCGGGATATCGCTTGAATTTCCTGAAGCTGTTATGTGAACAACTATGCCTTTAGATATCGTATATCCAGATTGATTTAAAACTAAAATACGATTTTCGGTAGTTGCTAATGATAATGATGACGTTGCAGCATATGATGCTGATATTACACTATTTGCGCCCCATGGGCCAAATACTCTAGATGCTGTAATATACGATGCAGTTAATGCAGATGTTGCAGTTGCTTCTACAGTACCTTGACCACTATAAAAAGATAATACTCCGGTAAATCCATTATATGACAGATCTTGTGTATTAACTATTTCAGCCGCTGCGGATGGTGTATTTTGACTATCAACCATAGTCAAGAAATAAGTACCAGTTCCAATTGTATTTTGTACATTAATAGTCGATGCAGTAGCAGCAGTTGTCGACGTTGTGGCAAATGATGCACTAATCGAATTTCGAGACCATGACGAAGTTCCTTGCAAAGAACCAGTAATACTAAGTGCATTTAATGATGCTAATTCGGCGTTTGACCCCGAAAGAATGACTTTTTTCCAAGATGGCATATTTATAATCCTTTAAAAGATGTGGTTAGATACATACACTTATGCCGTGTATATGCCTACTTCCTTTCGGCCTACATCGATAATTTATTATAAATATGTTTGTTATTTTTTTGTAGGTATTTTTTCTTGGCGTTCTATTTGCTGTTGTGCAATTAAACCTTCTAATTTATCTTGTAACATTGCAATTGGTTTTGCATCTTTACCCTGTATGGTAATAACATTTAACGCGTGTCGCATTACTGTTAATTCATCAATTGAAAATAATTCATTCATAACTTATTTATTTTAATTTTAAATATTGTTGTTGTAGTTTATATACTGTGCTATATACTTCTTCTACCTTTTCACCTTTAAATGTAGAATCTTTAATTAGTAACAATAAAAATTCTAATTCAATTTTTGATAGTGAAAATTCCTCCCCATTATCAGGAGAGGAATTCGTTTTATTTTTATCTATAAGTGCCATATAACTAATTTAATATTATTTATGAATACATCCAAATTTCACCAGTATCAGTTGATACCCAAGTATTACCATATCCGGCAGAAGCACCACCATATGCTGGTCCGGTTGCGTCAGATGGTTTAGAAGCTGCTGTACCATATTGTGTGGTATTTGAATATGCGGTAATAGTTCCAAATGCAGTTGCAGTTCCACTCAACGCATCTTGATATACCCATCTATCAGTTGTGTCGTCATATCCAAATGCATATCCCGAACCATCAGCTGCGGATTGTATAACAATACCACCATCGGTAGCCGAAGTTGACCCAGATGCTAATAAAATAAATTTATCTTCAACTAATAAGTTTGTAGTATTAATAGTTGTAGTAGTACCGTTAACTGTTAAATCTCCAGTAACTGTTAAGTTATTTCCGATAGTTACATCATTTGGCAATCCAACTGTAATAGTTTGGCCAGATACTGATGTTTCTACTTCATTAGCAGTACCAGCAATAGTTAATGTTTGCGATGCTAATGCTACTGTGCTAGGTCCTCCCGATCCTGCATCAATATTTAATGAAGATACCAATCCTGTTAATCCACTACCATCACCTTTAAATGACCCGGTAAATGAACCAGTTAATGATGACGCAGCTCCTGTTAATTGTATTGAAGATGCTCCAGATACTATAGTACCATTATCAGTTAAACTAGATACGGCAAATTTATTTGCGGTATTATCCCATTTAGTAATTGCATTTGCTGTTAAATCTGCAGCTCCTGATACTTGTACTGTTACGGCAGCTGAACCATTAAATGTACCAGTCGATAATCCTTCGCCGAATGTCAATGTATTAGCTACTTGCGCTGCGGTTGCTGCAGCTGACGCTGATACTACACTATTAGAACCATATGGTCCGAATACTCCAGATGCTGTTATAAATGATGCTGTTTGTGCAAATGATGCTGAATTAATTAGTCCAGTAAATGATCCTTGAAATGAACCACTAAATGAACCTGATGCTGATAAACCAGTAGCTCCTGTAGTTGCGACGATATTACCCGTACCATTGATTGCAGTCGTTGATAAATTGGCTGTACCCCCACCTATAACAACTTGACCTAATGTTAAGTTATCAACGGATAGTGTAGTTAAATTTGCATTACTACCAGATACTATGACCTTTTTCCATGATGCCATTATTTTATTCCTATATTAATATTACTTTATCTTTTATATAAATATACGTTAGTTATGTTTCCAGCCCGACAAAAAATGAGCCGGATGTAAAATACATACCACCAACTGGCGCTGGATCTGTTAATTCTACACTTTGTGTTGCTAATACTATAACGCCAGATTGAGTAACTCGTAATATTGTTTGGCCGGCATTCTTTATCAAAAATATATCATTTTTTGTATTTACTTCTGCACTAATACTTCCGGTAATGATTCTGTAATTGTCTGGCGAATTTAATGCTGTTATTGCTAATGAAGCAGTAATATCATATAATCCGGATTTTAATTGTCCTGGTTTAAATTGTCTAGTATTACTCATTACGACCACCTTCCATTAATTACGATTAAATCTGCAGATTCTATAGTATATCCTAATGCGGTTGTATCAAATATAATAGTTTGAGTAGTTAATGATTCTGGAGACCATGTATATGCTGCTTTATCAATATATTGTCCGTTGATATAAATATCAAATTCATTAACAGTTGCTGGTTGTGATGTTACAGGATTGATTGCTGCAGTTGCATTAACTGTTACTGTTGTTGAATTAACATATGTTGCTATTTGGTCAGTTAATGATGTTATATACAGCATAGTTGCTGCATTTATTGTAGTACCACCGCCACCTGACTCAGATGCCCCTGGCATATTAATTTGTACCGGAGTTCCGCTAAATATCTGTTGAGATACATTTTGTAATACTAATGGTACTGTAGTAGATTCGAAAACATTAACATCCACATCTAATACCGTATCATATACCACTTTTTTAATAGAATACATTTTTTTCAATGTAGATACGCGAGCTTCTTGTTCTGATAATAACGTTCCTTGAACCGTTAATGGAATTGTTGCTCGAACTAAACGATCTTCCCCGGCTGTATTAATCGTTTCAAAACTAATACTGCCTATTGCAGTTGCAAATCGATTACCTTCATTTCCCCATAAATAACGACCATATGGTAATATTTGATCTACTACATCATTTAATTGAGTAGTAAAATCACACCACAACATCATTTCATATTCAATTGTCATATATTTTGGTATATCTACTATGTATATAGTTTCTGATGAAGCTGGTTGTGTTTTTGGTATTGGATATAATTCATCTTCATATCGATTTCTAGGATTATATCGTTGTCTAGTTGCTAAAAAGTTTTGATCTGGCATTCGATTAACATCGAGTGTCTTCATATTATCTCGCTCAACTGCACTACTACGTTTTAACATGATTAAAGGAGATTGTAACATTCCTTTTTCATCTCGTATATATCCTAATCTACGTACATTATCCCATTTCTCCCCATTTGCAAAAATTACTGGAACCGGTATAGTTGTATTATCAGCTATAATTTGAGGACGTATTTCATTATCAATATACCATTTAATTGCAAAATCGATATCATATAATGTGCGTTTTTTTGTTCGTATAACATCGTCATCACGTCGTGTTTGATTAGCTCGATTTAATAAAAGATCAGGAGTTAACCCCTCCGTTATTTCAGGAGATGGTTTATTACTTTTTCTGTCAATATCTTTTTTATTATATCTAGGCATTATTTATTGTCTCTATATCCAAATTTATTATCGCCACCGCGACGAATATTTTTTATACTTTGTGCAGTTTGTCTTGTTGCGTGGGTGTTACACAATACTGATACGCTATATCCATGCTCAGAACCATTAGGCCAAGTTTCTGGATTTTTACCGGCAAAATACTGATTTGCATCTGTATTATCAATTTCGTAATATTCATTATCCCAAAATATAATATCACCAACTTCAGGATAAAAACTTGCTCGCTCTAGTATATCTCTAGTAATAGCAAATTGTGCAGTACGTGTATATGAATGGCCGTAGTCATCCATGCTTGGTGTTTTTTCATCTTTAGTTACTAAACATGGAATTAATATTGAATCATAATAAGATTTAGATGAAGATTCTCCATATATGTTAGAATTGCTAGATTCAACATGTAATTTAAAAAATTCAATTTCTGTATCTATTATTGCATTAATTACTTCCGCATTAACAGATGCTATTAATTTTGCATCTCGTTTTCCACCAAATAGTGCCATCCATTACCCCACATATATTTTTAACGGAACTTTTGCCAATATCTCATTCATTTGAGTAGCTTCTGCATTTTGTCTCGTTAGCATTTGTTCTTTTGTTAATTTATCTAAAAATTCTCGAAGTTGTGT
>Ga0078894_10002193_pt1 | contig 14711 bp, 5 predicted proteins | sample LauGreSu1BDMLBSD_2_FD_67506 | JGI IMG/M metagenome (GOLD analysis project Ga0078894, IMG submission 67506) | Freshwater lake microbial communities from Lake Michigan, USA - Su13.BD.MLB.SD (version 4) (version 4) | ecosystem: Environmental > Aquatic > Freshwater > Lake | place: Lake Michigan, USA... | reverse complement strand
AAGACAGAAAGTGTCAAGCCCCACGTTCTTAGGTTTGACGATTCGGTAATCACCGTACAGTCTGCCCCCACCGCAGTCCTTGTGGATTTCGGCTTCTCTTGTCTTGGACCAGGTAAGACTCCCTGGATTCAGGCAGGTGATGATGTACTTCCAGCCTTTGATGCGTGCCCGAGGGTTGGCCGCGACCTTTTTATGTTGCTAACCTTCCTCCTATGGAGAAAGGATATACAAGAAAGCCTTACTGACGATTATATTGACTTTATAAAATCATCTCTTCGTCTAACAACGGAGAGATGGTCACAGATTCAAGGAATGACTGTCAATCCCAAGGACTGGATTTATAGTATGGTGACCGATTTCGGGTTTCAATGCCCCGCCTTGGACCCTATGACCTGGTTGGAATCTTGTGCGGCGACATTTCCAGCGGTAGTTTCAATCCGAATCCAGTCAGCCTCATAAACCGATTCGTATTCGGGAGGGCCGGCTGGACCGAACCACTTATCGGGACAACAGATTATACGATCCTTATACTCATTAGGATTTAACCAAGAAGCCCACCAACCAAACGACGAGTTTGACAGTATCATATCTTTGAATTGCGTGAGAGCAGTGAAATCAATGTAGGGATTCTCATTTGATAGTACTATATCACCTTGACTACCATCTAATAAATTATTCTTTACCCATTCTACGTCATCAGTTATCCAGCACACAGGTTTGCGACCAGTTCTTGCTGTTGCCCTTGCCCTCGCCCTGTTATAATAATCTACGCCGCATACTAAAAACAACTGTGAATCTTTAACGGTCACATAATCACCTCGGCGCACATGAGCCCCAATCCACTCTTCAGGCATTATTATACCATTTTCTTGAAGATAGGAGTGCGATTTAACAAATAAACTATAGGATGGCTTGAACATGCGCCGTATTTCTTCCTTATCGTCAAAATACTGACTACTCTGGAAATAACCAATTAGAATATATGGCTTGATAATCTTTAATAGAGGGAAGGGGGTATAGGACCATTTCGGCTCTGGTAAAACCGTCCATGGGATATTATAATATTCTTTATTTGGAATTATATCCCAGCATTTTGAACTTGTATTGGTCGTAGGGTTAGGGTCTAGATAATTATTCCATACAGGCAATCTATCAGCAGCATGCTGTATAGTCTCACTAAAGGTCAGCCTGTATCCATTTCTTTTTGCGAGAGAATAGGCGGCAGCAATCTGAAACAGTTGATTTCCTAGTCCTCCCATAAGTTGACAAGCTAATAATTTAGTATTGCCGTCCATTCAATTAATAATCTCTAACCCGAAAGACTTTATACTGCCAGCCATTGACGTACGCGATCCTTGAGTCCAATCTTGAACTTTGCCCAACCAGTCAAGATATTCCTACGATACCCCTCCATCTGCTCAGGATTCTGCTGGAAATGTTGTAACAATCCAGTGGCGTGCCCCCAACTCTGGATTTTTAAGAAAGGTAATTCATTATTGAAAAGCCTGAGCCATGGCTCTAATTCAGGGGATTCTAAGAAGAGTGGTATACACCCACAGTCAAGGGCTTCATAGAAACGGTAGGTCTCAATGTTCTGGCCTTTAGGGCAGGCGATAAATTTAGAGTTCAACATGAGGCAAATGTACTCCTCGTCCTTCAATTGTTTTGGGTCCTTCCAGTTATCAAACCATCTGACGTAATGAGGCTCAATGGATTGTAAGACCATCATTTCATTTGCCCGATTCTTCCAATTAGTACCTGCGAATGACCACATATTCTCGCGGAAGGGGAGTTCGGGTGTTGATAAATGGGGAACATCACGATTACCCCTGAATTGCCGATGATATCCAAGGGGTACTACAATTACTTTGGGGTCCTGAATCAGATCTGGCCTAGGATAGAATCTGAGGACACCGGTTATCTCTGGCCAACTGTAAAAGTCAATAGGGTCTGATGCGAATTCGTCAGATAAGTGGATTATCTTGAAAGTGCGACCTGTCTTTCTTATAGATGACATCCAGGCTAGTTGTTCGGACCATGCGTGCTTTATCACTAGTAAAACTATGTGTTCACAGTCATCTAAATTGGCATCTTGTGCTACTTGCTCAACGATAAATTCCCTTTGAAGTATATCCTCCAACCACTTAGATTCATAGAGTGATGAAGTTGTTACCTTACATACATCTAGACTGAGAAATCTGACACCCTTCTTGGCTGGTACTACCACTGTGGTGGTGGTTGTACTTACTTCATCTGCTTTTACCTGTGGCTTTACCTGTGGCTTTACATCTGCCTTTTCATGAAGGGCCTTATCTAATTCAATAATTGGCGCAGTAATACTAAGTGGGAGATTCTTAAGCAAGTTCTCTTTTACCTCTTCGGGTGAAAAACGGTCATCATTATTCCAGAGGTCACTATCAAAGGTGTCAATCCTTGAAAAATTGTTGAATTGAGCCGTTTTATAGACTGGATCGTCATCTTGAGACGCACCTGCCACCATGGGGTCTAGGACAAAGATATTCATCTTGTCAACGCGATTACAAATCATATGGTCAGCACTTGTCCAATACCCGTCATTTTCAATAATACTCTTGAGAATCTTTTCAGCCCCACGCTTTGACAGTACATAGGCATAGGCACAGAAGTGGAAGTAGGTTGTAGGCCGCTTTTGTCCGAAGATTTGGTTAGGGGCAACACGGGCGAGACCAGGGCCCACGCGTTTTAGTGTAGATGAGAATGTATCTCGGTTGGGTGGTAATACCCCCCCTAGATAGACACAATCCCATTCTTCAGGGAGACTCTTGTAGGCAGTTTCCCAGGCAGTTTGCCACCCAGGTGCCAGACGGGCGTCGTCCTCCATAATCAGATAATTTTGCATTTCGGGGGGCTCATTAATTAAGAGATTCCAGAGTTTGAAGTGACTGAGGGCACATCCCATGACAGACTTTTTCCAGAAGAAATCATTTGTCTTAAAGAGTCTAGTAAGAGAGGGTGTGAGCTCTAGTTTGCGACCATCGTAGGCAGGAAGACAACGTACCTTGCCTTTCATATAGGTATGCTCCTTAAGGAATGATTCCTTTCTATCGGCACGTCTTTCCAGATTAATAATGAAGGCATCATCGATACCAGTTAAGTTTAAGAATGTATTATGACTCTTATATTGGCCGCGATGTACATAGATACACTGGCCATTATGAAAGGTGGTGCGCGCAGATTCTTGGCCATAGACCTTTTCTAGTGGAAAGGTGGGTACATTTTCTCTTAGCCCTATGATACTCAGAATGCTCTGGTCATGACGGTGACCAAAGGGTTTGCCATCAGGACCCGTACCTGACCATTTTTCCCCAACAATAATTTTAGGATTCTGGGCCATCTCATATGCCTGATTAAAAACCTTCTTAGAAAGGGGGTGGCCGGCAACAAAGCTACAGCCACCTGCCCAGATTTGTTGGGCTGCCTTCTCGTTTTCAGTTACATTCAGTATCTGGCAGAAGGACTCATTACACCATTGCCTATTTATCTGCGTAGAGTCATTTAGGAAGGCGAGACCACTTTCTTGACAACTCTTTATCCACTCTTTGGGCCAGCGTACAGTAATAGAGCCAGAATCGGTGTAGTAGATAGTACGACCCTTTAGTGTAAGATCTTCACTAATAACATGGAAAATCCAGAGTTTCCACGCAAAGTGTTGGGGCTCCCAGAAACCTGGAAAGGATTTAGGGGTTTCGGTGGGAAATCTGATAAATTCAGTATCTTTAAATTTTTCCTTAGTTAATGAAATACTGGAATCTGTAACATCGGCACCTACATACACACGTGTAGGCATATTCATTGATTTCATAGAATTGAGCCACATTATTAGAAAGGGCCAGAAGCGCTGAGTGGCACCCGTTACACAGAGAGGCTTTTCATTAGATATGGTTATAGACGAAGTTATAGACGTAGTCATAGACGTAGTCACTGACCAAGTTACTGACGAAGTTACTGACGGAGTCATAGATTCATTTCTTTCTAGACGCAAGGCCTCGGCTTCCGCGGTAGTCTTTGCTCCCAGAAAAGAGGGGAGGTCGCCTGCCAGAGTCTCTTTGCCAGCATTCAGTAAAATTCTACGCACCATTTCGGAGAAGGTACGTCTTACTAGGTCTCTGGAATACGTAGATAAGGCGGGAACGGATGCCAGCTCTTGCCACTTTACGGGATCACTTTCAACAGCATCAACTAGTTCAATAAGATCGGCCTCGGACTTACAGTTATTGGCATTTATGAATCCCTTCTGATTGAAGTCACGACCCACCTTGGAATCGCCCCAATAAATAGGGACGCAGCCGGCGGCCTTGGCATGTAGGATTTTCTCTGTGGTATAACCAGACACTGCTTCATTCTCGTAGGCAATACAGAAACGATAGTCTTTCAAGAATGTATGCTTTTTAATTTCGCCACCACCACCTCCAAGGCCGGCAAATATGACATCTCCTACATTGTTATAGAGGCGACCTGCGCTATCAACTGGCTTATATGTATTTAGTGTCTTGAAAGCGTTATTTCTCGCATGACATCTAGGATTCGTAACAATGAAGGCACAGAATTTAGACCTTTTAGAATAATCGCCTGGGTTCACCTTTGTACAGGTGTCTATAGGCAGGGGCAGGGGGTTTCTTAGCTTCACATGATCTGCTCCGAACCAATCAATCTCAAACATCCACAGGGGCATGCGCAGGTAAGAATCGTCTGATATTTCTGGTAGCTTATAGCCGATATTGAGTTTCACGGAAGGGTCCTTGATAGGCTCAGTATTCTCACCGGTGAAATGTACCTTTGGCCATGTAGGTGGTAGAGCCTTCCAGTCCTCACCGAATGGTCCGAAGATGACAATATCAGGCGTTTGAGTACCGATTGTATCCTTTGAATAACCAGCGACTTTGACCTTTTTGGACTTGAGGCCATTCTCTAGAGCGAGTGTAAACATGTTATAGGAAGGGTTGAATTGGTCCCACATATCAGTAAATAGTACTGTAATTTCAGAAGAATTTGCAGGCGCAGGCACAGCTGTTAAAGGCGAAGCCACAGGCACAGGCAAAGGTGTAGGAGAAGCCATATTCATAACTTTCGTAATTGCCTCACCCCAAGCTTGAATTTTTGCCAAAGGGTAGAACTTTTCTATAATTTTATTACGTAACTCAGACAAGGTATCTAGTTTCGTAGAATAACCAATGCTGCCAGGCGTCGCAAGTAATCTTTGTATGGCATCTACTGCCCCAGTAATACTATTATTTGGATAAAAGGTGTTTTCAAGTCCGCAACCTAGGCTTCGCATGATTTCACTGTTGTGAATAATGGGGATACCCACCCATGCGGCTTCTAGATTTGCCATTTTAATAGGAATAAATCTACTGTGACTCAGTACAATAGAATGAGGGTCGTGTACCCAGTCTATGACACGCTGTCTCCCAATTAAGTTATAGCTTATATCAGGCACGGAAGTATGTTTCAAGATATTTTCATTAAAAAACCTGACACTCTTTAGCACATCCATATTGTGGATTGTAATACGACTAATAGGGTATTTATCACTGCCATGAAGAAGAAGTTGTCTCATAGCGGTCATAGGTATAGTACATGAGGAGCAAGTGGATGTGTTTGTTTCAGTGACATGAATATTCCATGGACTAGCCTTGTCTAATATATCATATGCCTGAGGCCACACGGGACTCTTAGTCTTAGAACGGTAAGCCTCAACAATATCAGGTGTCCAAATCCAGGGAACCTTGCTCACAGGGATCTTGGGGTACAGTGTTTGTAGATAATCTACATCCTCTTCATTTGTAAAGATATTTGCCAACCAAATACTGCTTACACCTTCTAGGTTTCTAGGTTCAGGCTTATTTCCATAGACAGTAGATTCAATATCATAAAATAAGCTGGGCTTGCGATTGTACCAAACTGACTTCTTAGATATAGCGGCCCTATCGGAAGGTGATAGAGTGAAGGTAACTTCAATAAGTAAATCCAACTTATCACCTGACTTTAACAAGTCCCCTAGAAAGACGCGCTTAGGGGCATCTGTCTTCATCTCCTCTACGTCATCCCACCAGTCACGGCCTTCTTGCTTATGAATTAACATGATCTCAGAGTTTGTGGCTTGGAATATTTTAGCAATAGATAAGCAGGCGTTTGCGTGGCCAGCGCTGAACATAGAAAAACGAAGGTCCGTAGTTATACCTACTTTCATTCTTCTTACTGGATGTCTTTAGGAAAGTCGGTTTAGACCGCAGATATATATGATCCTCAAACTTCAAACAGTACACATTTCATCAATATCTTTTTTGAATTGTTCGTCAATAGTAAGACCCTTTACAAATGGTAAAATACAGAGGGTACTGACTTCCGATGAGGGTTTAGGGCTTCTTTTGAATATCAACTCACCCAAATTCTTTGGCCAGACCTTATATAAACCAGAATCTTCTCCATAGGGTTCTAAGAATTTCATTATTTCATCCAGTTGCTCAAAGCTGTACTGGAGAATCATATAACCAGTGTGCTTTATTGTTTTTGATGGCCTTATCATCTTAAGAATCCATTCAGTGATTTCACCGGTCACTTCAATATCAAATAATTCTTCAATCATCTCACGTACAGCGGTACGTTCAAAAGTCTCACCTTCTAATCGGGAACCTCCGAATCCACTGATATAGGGTACATCCTTATTTGGTTGATACCCTCCAAGTATATGAGTCTCATTTGTAAATACACAGCCTGCGGCACTGAATGAATCTATTATTGATTTTTCATTTTGAGTAGTTTGACTATTTTGACTCTTTTTATTAAAAAACATTTCAAGCACTTTCATAGCTATCTTATATATAACAAGTTTCTTTACATCTTAGTTATTCTAACAGCCCCTTCCACGCCCGCTGTACTTCGGGATTGTAAATGGAATGCCTCCACTTGAGCGCCTCCGCAAACCCCTTATAGCGCTCGGAAGTTGCCTCGTGCTGTACCTTAGATCTCGCCAAGGCAGCAGAACCATCGCTGACACTGTGCCCCTTGTAGTAATAGCCTATATCGGACCAATCGGGGGCGTTGTGGATCACGGGGAAGCCGGCATGTAGGTACTCCATAATCATGTAGTTGTATTGATTATTGAACTGGTGACAGATAGCCGTGGCATAGGGATAGTCACGCATGATACTGGGAATGTCATGGCGACCACTGAAGGTAATACGGTTATCTTTTACAAGCTCAAGATTCTGAAAAATTGTGTCAATAAAGAACGGGTTTTTCATGAGTCGCTCTCCATTACCAACGAGTACCTCTATGGGCCTCTTATTCATCCGATAATTCCTCTCTAGAATCATGATGGGTATCAGGGCACACTTCTGGAAACTGATATTTGGCTCTAGAATTACGTACATCTCGGTCTCATTAGGCTTCCTAGACCGCCACTGTAATTTACGCGTACCATCCATACTCAGGATACAGGGGTCCCAGACATAGGGAGCAATCTTCATTGACTTGGGAATGGGCTCTACGTGATTCAGAACTGCTGCGTACTCCTGGTGTTGTTTATAGTGAGGAGATACCCAGATTTCATCAATTTCACCCACAATATGATGGGCAAAATGCATACCGGTATAGAACATGGGTGTTTCAATATCAATATTCAAGATATTACCTAGATAAAGTTTGGCTACCTTGGCACCGGCTGTGCGAAAGAGTCTTCGGAGACTGGGGTCAATGCTCATACCAATTTCAAGATACAGATGGATTGACATGGGAGAACGAATAACGTCTTCCACAGTGAGCATCCTGACGTGTCTCAGAATTGATGGCACGCTCTCGATATCCTTGGGTTTATCATTGACTATGAGAATGGGTGCGTATCCCATACTGTCAAAGAGTTTGTATAGGATAAATACATTTTGGAAGAGTCCATTAATAAATAGACTTCCGTCACTAATTGTTGCCGTTGCGAGAAGGATAATCTTTCTTGATTGAAGAGGTTGCCATGGAATAGTCAGGGCCCTACATGTATCGGAGGGACCCTTTTCACATTCGTTCATACCTGGTAGGGAGTCCATTATCTACGTAGATTAATTGGTTCTTAAATAGTTATAATGACGCATAACACATAACGTAAAGTTAAGCGATAGCCAGCCACTGAAAGGGTGTCGCAGGCGATTTGATTGTACCAGACCAGGAATATACCTTGAATGATGATATTGATATGTTGTCTATAGTCAAGAAATTAGGTAGATAACCAGTTGGAGTCAGGGTTACACTAGGTACGGATGAAAACGTGCTTACGAAAGTAACAATCGTAGAGGCACCTGCGTCAGTAGTAGAAGAACCTTGTTTTATGCTATACGATGGCGTAGTAATAGTGGAAGTGGATGAAGAGCCACTCGTTGTGAGTGTAACCGCGGAACCATTTGAATATATTCCGACGTTACTCAAATTCAATCCGCTATATACATCTATATATGGGTTAGTAGGGGTAAAATTACTGAATGCGTCTGCGTAAATAGTGTGATTACTTGTATTAACCATGGTCTGAAGATTTGCCACTTGGCTTTGGAGGGCGGTAACATCCACTGTACCGAGTATATTGGTAGGTATATTCTGTAGGGGTACGATGTTCACAATGAAGGGGCTCGCGTTAGTGGCCATCTGTCTAGAGCGATGAATTAGAGGTTGGTCTAAACCCGGAATCCGAGAATAAGACAAATCACCCGTTACCGTAGACATGGACTGGAGGGGAATAAATAGTAATTCTTCAGATTCAGATTCCGATTTAGACTCGGAATGGTCAAATCAAATGGACGGTGGTGCGAACTATGCCGAATTCGCCAGACAGCTCGCGTATGATAAAACGGATAACTATGGGAGAAATTCATATTATGCCTCTTATTCTACGAGTAAAGAGCGTGTTATTGATAATACGCTGATTGACTATGATCATAAGCTCCCGGAGGATGCCTTGAAGGGATATGCCAAGACTAAGTTTGAGACGGCAAGGAAGGATCTGACTAGTCTGTTTTTGATTGATAGTAAGAATCGTGACAGGGCTGCTTTCCCTCAGCCCACTAATTTCACCTTGTATCCCCCGAGAGTCTATAAGAATGTGACGAGTATCCAGGTGGTCCAGATTAAACTTCTGAGTAGTTTTTTCTATTTCCGGGCGGCGAAAGGTAATACGTTTCTACCAGTGATTGAACGGGGTCGTGAGTCAATTACTACATATATTGGATTCCCATTGACTAAGATCATCCATATTGAGGAGGGGAGTTATGCAATCGCAGATTTATTGAATGCACTTCAGATTCAAATGAATTATACCCCTCTTTTCTATGATTATCCAAGTGGGTTTTCTGGATTCGTGAATGCTTTCACTACAAATGGGGATTTGAGTGTGAATTTCAATCAGCCAGGTGATACGTATTACGACTCTCTTAATAAGAAATATGTAACAAATCCTACTATGGATGTTATAACATCGTACTATTGGGGTAACCGATACGCTGGGTTATCACAATATACTATTGATCAAGTAAAGGTTGGTTATTATTACCCTGTACTGTATGAGTTAATATTAAATACCACTGACACCGTGGCCTATCCATTTCTAAATCTTAATATACCAGAAAACCTTTTGCCGTCAGGTGATAGTGTTTATAATCATATTATCTTCAACTCGTCAGGTTTGAATGACCCAGTGAATCTATATTTAATCAATCAGAACGTGAATTATCTTGATCTCTACAGGCTACAGAATACATTCCGCTATTCCCTTATTAATCGTTATCAAATTTCGTATGATGCAAACAGCTTACGGGTGAATATAGTTACACTGACGCTAAATACCTCACTCGTGAATCTGATAAATTTAACTAATTCAAGAAATCTTGCCACTGCAATCCAAAACGCGGGATTTACGCTGACTGGATACTCTAATACGTCCAATGCTTTGAATCAGGCCAAGGTTATATACTCGGATATGTACAATTATATTCAGACGCAGATGACAAAGTACTTCGCCATTGATTATGCCACATATGCTGCCGATTATTTCTTAAATACCTCAAATATTATCAATGCGCGGAACGGGTTAATTGCGGCAGATGTGAGAAGTGGTTATACTACCGAATACCTTACTTCGGGTCAGGTACCTATTACATCAACCGTTGTAACATATAGCAATTCTCCTGGTTATTGGCCGAATTTTGTGCCAGGGCCTGGTCAGACACAGGGTGGAGTAAGTTCAGAAGGGATAAACGCTTCTACGTCTATGATTCCCTATAATTTAGGGTCCAGTAACTTTCAATTCGGCCTCCAGGTTATTGATACGAAAAACTACTTTTTCCAGACAAATCGTTCTACACGTAGTGTTGATTCGGTTATCACGATTCAACCAGCTAAATATACAGTGTTCAAATTTCGTTCTCAAACCAGGCAGACTTTAGAAGTTGAGACACTCCCCCTCCCCTATTATTACCGTTTCGCAGGCTATAATCAACGAGGCTTATTTAAGGGTGTTCTTGACCAGAATGGCGAAAATATGCCACTCTCATACTTTTCTACACCGTACCAATTCTCGTATAATAGCACGACGAATTCATTGATGGATAATCCAAACTATTCAACACTGACACTCAATGTAGCCGCATCTTCCACATTTCAGACTAGCTTTTTGTCATCGCCTCCTCTGAATATGTTTGTACAATCAAATTATGCGCAGTTTGAATTCACGGCTCCTTGGCCACCAGGTAATAACACTAAAAGCGGTCTCTTTGCCTATAATACTACTGTGTCATTTGTGCCTACAAGCTTGAGTAATCCCACCATTAGTACTGTATTTGGTACAGGTGTATCAGCCTTTCTTTATCATGACAGGGCTGCGTTCATGGCCGATATTGGCACTCCCTTCATACGTAAGGAAAACCCACTGAACTATATTTCATATGTATCATCTAGCGCGTCTGACTCTGATCTCACAATACAAGTGAGTACCTTTTCAGGACAGAAATACTATGCCATTTTCCGTAGTCAAGGCTTATCGTTTCCTAATTTCCAGTTTAATCCGGTTGTCTATACTGATTCTAATTATGTAAGTATAAAAACCGATTATATGGATTTTAGTCCTTACGCAGACCCCTCTAGTAGATCTAATTTGACAAATTTTCCTTTTGTTTCTAACTACAATCCTGATTTCATACATCTTCCAACTCAATCCACTCTGGCAGGTATTGACCCTTCCAATTCTAAATTCACTATGAATGTAAATGTACAAGGGAAACCAATAGGTTATGATATTTCGGGTGTGAGTAACGATTTGACTGATTACAAGGGCTATATACGTGGGTCAAATGGGTTCATTCCTAATTCGGATTTACGTATTGATCCACTGAATAACTTTGTATTTCAGAAGATTACACCATATGACTCTAATGCGGGTAGTTATTTTGGTTCAAACTCTCAAAATAGCATCTTACAACCGATTACAAATCAAACCTATAGTTTTAAAGGGACGTCTTCACAGCAGATAAAGATTGTTCATTGGTATGATAATTATTATATTCCACGACAGACTGAAGATGGTATAACCACAACGAATACGATTGGATTTTCCTCATACCCTAGTTCAATTCAGACAGTGGTTACTGGATATGCTACTAACAGCTTCGGTAATATTGAACTTGGTAGAGGTATCAATGCGATTGGATTTATGCCGACAGATGGTCTTTATGAAGTCAGCTCATTCACATTCAAGAGCGCAATTTACCCACTTCAGTCAATTTCAACGACGGCTGAGGACCCTAATACTCTTATCAAGCATATTGGTGTATTTAATGGAGGGTATCTGGCAGGTAGTTATATTTCTCTTTCAAGCGCTGTAACCGTGCTAACATTTGCGAAATCCCAGGTGTTTGGTCCTAGTACTCTCGCATTAACTCCAGGGTTCGGGATTGAAAATGGGACATGGTATGAATATAATTACGACCCAAGTTTTGTGGCGGCAAGTAATGTGAAGATTAATGGATATACACAGGCTAGCGATGAACTCCTGAGTTATAATTCCATGTATTATCTTGTACCATTTAACGAGGCGGGCTCCAATATAACATATTCATATTTAACTGGAAGTGTTCTGCCATACCCTCTTACTCAGGTTGTCAGTACTTCATCTAACTATTTTGGACAGACAGTTGCCCCTGTTCCAGGAACGACTGCTCAAAAAATGTATATTATACCATCAACAATAAGTAACCCAGTATCAGCTTATGGACCCCAGGGAGATATATCTTATACGCAATCACAATACGAACAATCTCAGCCGATCACAACAAATTCTATTGGATTTCGTCAATACCAGTACTTGGTGACAAATAGTAATACCCTGTTTCCTTTCGAGACTAGCTTTTCAAATTCTGTAAGTACAATTTCAACTGGATACTTGGGTTTAACTACCCACGTATCTGAGTATTCTGACAACTTCTACTTGGTTAATTCACTGAGTAATGGTACAAATATATCAAATGCCTATCTGGGATTTAAAGGTGCGGCTTACGCAAGCTCTATCAGTACTTCTATTAGTATTCGTGGGGGGACTACATCATCCATGCAGTTCTTACTAAAACCATGTACTATCCTTGGTAATTATTCATTCAATGCGATGTCAAATCAATATAGCACAATCTTATTTGAGCCTATGATTGGTACGAATTCTAATATTACTACACGCAGATATGATATAGACCCGAGAGCCTCGCCACCTGTAATAAATGTATGGATGTGGGGAGGTGGTGGCGCCTCATGGTATGGAAATGGGACTGTGCCTGCCACTTCAAATCAGACAGGTGGAGCAGGGGCCTACGTGAATGCGCAGATTAATACGAAAGTTCTAAGAGAACAATATGGTATATCAAGTCTGTACTTTGTTGTAGGAAAGGGTGGTAATCGTGATAACTTCACATTTAACGGAACTTCTGGAGTTATACAAGGATATGAACAACGCCGTTATGGAAGTGGTGGAACTTCTATTATGGAGGCATCCTATGGATCTCCTGTGACTAATAATATTACCTTACAAGGTGGGGGGTTTTCTGGAATCTTTACAGGCTCTAATTTAGCCACAGCTAATCCAATCTTGGTTGTGGGAGGTGGTGGAGCAGGTGGGGCATTTACTATGGGAGGACCAGGTGGCTTTGGTATAGAACCAGTGGTTCTACCATTACAGAACTACCTGCTTTCTCAAGTGGATCTAACAACTGTGATATATACAAAAGTTAATATAACGAGAGTTATTGATACAAATAGCATATATATGTCACCCAATTCTGGAGAACGAGTTATAGGTAATATTGCAGATATATATAACATCACTAAGCTGAGTAACCCATCTAATAGATACCTCCCTCAGTATTTTCCATATCAGTTTAGCCAAGTTGGTTGGAATCTGAATGGCCCGATATCACCAATTCTTAGAAATCCAGATGGAACCGTAGCCATTACTGATTATGCGAATGATGTATATTCATTCAGTTTGTACTTTAATTCAAATGTATCAACCTTATCTAAATGTAAGTGCTGGTTTCCGTTAACTCTTAATAATGTTCCATCTGGTGTAGTAATATATTCTGATAGGGATAAGCAACAGATCTACTATTCAAACACTGAAATAGTAACAAGTCAAATAGGTGGTATTGTTAGCCAACAGTCAAATCTTAGAGTATTTGATATACCAATGAATGTAACACGCCAAAACACAACATATAATACAAATGGATGGGTAACATGTGGTACCTTCAGTAATGTATCGCAAGCAATTCAATATAGTTATGACGGGTCTAATTGGGCAGATAGTAGGTCACAAACAGGCACTAGTTTTCCAGTGTCTACTGTCAATGCTGTTGTATTTGCCAATCCTGATTTCGCGGGTCCAACTCGGGTCCCTCGTATTAACGGTGGAGGATTCTGGTATGCCTGTGGCTCTAGTAATATTTTGAGAAGTGCGAATGGTCTAGATTGGTCTGCCACTGGTATAACGAACCCCTATAGAGGTACTAGACTTACTACACTCGCAACGGGTCTTAATATAATTGTGGCAGGGGGGGCAGGTGGTAGTATTTTATATACTGCGAATGGTACGAACTGGTCTAATGCTTCACCCACACCATTTACATCCGATGTCACACGTATTCGCTTATCTGGCTTCAACTTTTTCGCAATGAGTCCAACCACGTCTACATGCTCTATTAAATATTCATCAAATGCCACTACATGGTTAAATGCGTCTCCCATTGGTTCAGGCCTAGCGGCAGGTGCAGTAGATATAGCCTTTAATGATACAGATACATATGTGGTGGCAATGGGCTCTGGTGCCCTGCCTCTAAATTCGGTTCTTATGTATGGTATTGGAACTACCACAGAACCCCCAACATCCTGGAGAGCAGTATCAGGAAGTAATCTTTCCAACTTCAGATCATATGGTTTGGCATATGGAAATGGGCTCTTTGTGGCAACCGGTTTCACTACCGATGGTAGTAGTCCAGTAAAATATAGTCTTGACGGTATAAATTGGTCAAATACCGATGTACTTCCAGTCACAAAGACTGCGCGACACCTAGCTCGTACCAATAATGTTGCTATTGATTCTATTCATGTAGCAGGCACTACTATCTTTAATGATCTCGGTGGCGGCATTGGACCAGTTC
>Ga0078894_10002192_pt1 | contig 14713 bp, 21 predicted proteins | sample LauGreSu1BDMLBSD_2_FD_67506 | JGI IMG/M metagenome (GOLD analysis project Ga0078894, IMG submission 67506) | Freshwater lake microbial communities from Lake Michigan, USA - Su13.BD.MLB.SD (version 4) (version 4) | ecosystem: Environmental > Aquatic > Freshwater > Lake | place: Lake Michigan... | reverse complement strand
GTAAGCGGTTTGTGCATCTACAAAAGTATTGAGGGGTTTCGCAAGTTCTTCATTCTTAACGAATGTTTTGACGAATTGCTTTTTTGCGCCTTGAAATGAATCGATGGCTGTATTGATGTTGTGTAACATAGTTTCTCCTATTAAGCGAGTTTAAAAAAAAATTCGATACCCCTAAGGCGTATCATTAATCCTGCTTACTGAATACAGGGGTACCATATCGTTGTACCAGCGTTAGACGCTCCTAAGGTAGAAGAGCCGATTACGTTCCCATCCCTGAGATACGTTTATTTATAAGGCTTAAGCCTGTCCAATCATTCTACGTGAAACAAAATACGTAGTATTTCCTTCTGTATTGGTTGCTGTGCGAACCTTGTAACCGCATTGGCGCAAATCGCTCATACGGGCACGGAGATTCTTAACACCGAACAATGCACGTGCTTGCGGTGCTGAAAGGCAACGACCTGTGCCACGCAAGTAAGAGATCAAGAGTTCAGTTTGTGTTTTGCTAGAATTTACAAATGCCATTTTATATACCTCATCAATTAATGATAAAAAATTTACTAAGATTATTTCTTAGCTTCTGGTTTAGCTTCAGCTTTTTTAGCTTCTGCTTTTTTAGCCTCTGCTCGTTCGGCTTTCTCTTTTGGAGTAATCACTTTGGGACGTGGTTTATCCTTAGAGTCTGCTGAAGGTGCAGGTGCTGGTGCTGTTGTTGCAGGTTTGTCGGCAGGTTTCTTTTCTGCTGGTTTGTCTGCCGCAACGGCAACTAGGGAGAGAGTAGTCAATACTACTGCTGTCAATGCTTTAATGGATTTCATAGAATCTCCTAATTTGTTTTGAGATATTATTATCTCATACCTATTAACGTTTGTCAAGTCTTCAACGTTGACTTGAGCATCCATTGATGTTTTTTAAATGCATCTTGTCGTTCGGCTAAGAAGTTACTCAAACCATGTTGATGTTGTTCTTCGGCAAGTTCATATGCACGTTCAATACTATTTAATACGACTGGAATATCATTCAATAATCTTTGTGCCATTTCCAATGCTGGTGGTACTTCACCCTCATCTTTGACTTCGGACAGTTGAATGAATCTGCTAAAACTTCCTGGTGCGTATGCATCTAATGCACGAATTTCTTCTGCAATTTTGTCAACGCTACCATAGACTTCTTCATAGATTCCACCAAACAAATCGTGGTATTGTTTGAAGTCTGGACCAGTAACGTTCCAATGAAAGTACTGCGACTTGAGATAGAATGCAAAATGATTCGCTAAAACAATCTTAGTTGATTGGATTAATTCTTCCATTAGATTGATTCCTTTTTCTTTCCGATATTGTACTTTGCTGTTAACGACCATTCATCTTTTTCTTTATAAGAAATGATTTTAATCTGTGACAATGGTGCAATTGGTTCTAATGAATTCTTAGTTACAATTTCTATTAGTCCCCACTCAGCAAGTAAGTTTGCAATAGTGTTTCGTCTTGCAAGGTCATTATCTTCAAAATCAGTTGACTTGCCATCTAATGCAAACAATTCTTTGAAGTGTACAATATAGTATTTACCTTTTTTGTGTAATATGTGGCAAGATTGATAGAGAGTTTTATCTTTTCGAGATGCTACACCAATACGTGTTAATGTCTCTTTGACTTTTAAAAAATCATCCTCTTGTTTCAATCTCACTTCCAATAATTCGTCAATGTTCACCGCCATTCTTTTTCTCCTTGGTTTTCAACCCACCTTTTTCTAGTTTTTGTCTCATAATTTTGAGTTGATCGGAGGTTAAGAGATTTTGAACTTGTTTTGCTTTCGCATAGCTGTAACCAAAACATTCTGAAATCACATTAATATCCTCAACTTTTTCATTCTTAAACCACTTGCTATACCGCTTGCGTGATCGTATGGTATTTAGTAAATACAAAAATTGAGGTTTATTATCTAAAAGGTGTCTACTATTCATTTCATTTGCATGAAAGATAGTATCAGGAAAATAAGAAAGTCCTTTGTTTACAATGTACGCATTATATTCCTTTTCTGCTAAATCATCGTTATCAGTACCAACCATAAGATTTTCTTTTGATTGGCTGATTGCGTTAATAAAATCAAATGGACTCAATGAACTCATGCACGACTCGTTGTCAATTGGGATAATTGCTTTAGTGTTTCTTTGTCTGTAATCTTATGACATAGTGTAACACCTTCTTGCTTAATATTCAAGAGAAACATTTGTCTGCCGTGGCGGGTTTGAAATGTGCGCCACTTTACTTTTTTTGGCTCAACAGTATAAATGTTGCCATCATATTCACGATTTGCAATGTCAGTTAAACCTAATGAAGGTACTGCAATGAATACAACAAAATCTGCATTTGCACATTTCAAATATTGATTTGGCTGAATTGTAAATGCTTTCTGCACGTACCAAGGCACTTGTGTTTTCACTTCAACAGTTGCGCCATTGACAGTCATATCTTTCACTTTGTCAAACGCATCAAGCGAAAGTTTAACGTCATATCCTTGAGAGCGGAGAATTTCACTCAATAGAATTTCGCCGTAGTTGCCCAACTTAACTTTCTTTTCAATTTCACTAATCATAATATATCCTTATTTAAATTGACAATCCATCATAACTTCAGTCAAGAACGCAACAAAGTTGATTTCTTGATTCGCAACAAATGCAGATTTGTACTGATAGTCAGCCATATACAGAACCAACTTGGGAATAGAATTTGGTTCAACGTATTCATTAGTAGTTTCAAAAATCTTTTGAAACAAAGCAGACGGTTCATTGTCTAGGTTTTCTGCAACCCATTTTCGAATGCCTGAAAAGTCTTTTGCTTTCATTCGTTCGACAAGAGCCTTGTAATTATCTTGCGAAATGTTAGCAAGAATGCCCGTATCAATCTTACCTGTAGCAGAGTAACGTTGTAGTTCATTAAGAACACGCCTCCAATCAGGAAAGTATTTCATAATAAGTTCAGCGACAACCTTCTGTTCAAACTCTACGTTCTCTTTTTCAAGAATGCCAGTCACACGTTTCATAAAACGACCAGCAAGTTTTGGCTTGTCTGAATTGCTTATCTTAAATTGTACAACGGAACATCGGCTGTGGAGAGGGGCGATGATACGATTAAGGAAATTGCAAGTAAGGATAAAACCACAATTAGCAGAAAACTCTTCCATGAAGTTCCGTAATGCGGGTTGAGTAGATTGAGGATTAAGGTAATCAGCCTCATCAAGAATGACATATTTGCGTCCACCTGAGAAAGATACAGTTGAGGCAAAGTTTTTAATTTCATTTCGCAAGGTATCGATGTTGCCGTTCATCGAACCGTTAATAACAATATAAGTACATCCAAGTTCTTCGAGCATAGCCTTGGCGATAGTAGTTTTACCAACGCCAGGACCGCCCGTAAGAATTAGATTGGGTACGTTCTTTTGGTCAACAAATTGTTGGAACGTAGCCTTTAAGTCTGCCGGAAGAATTGTGTCTTCGACAGTTTTTGGTCGATACTTCTCGACCCACAAGTAATCTTGTAGCATGTGTTCACCTTATCATAACATAAAAATATATTCTAACATAGAACATGTTAGAATGCAAGCGAGTGTTACTTGGCAACACTCTCATAAAGAGTTTCAACGTCATCTTGCTCTTGTTGAATCTCGGTGAAGTTTTGCTTGTGGTAAATCTTTGCAAGTTTACGTGTGTATTTCTTTGGCAGTTCAAAGTTATCCTCAACTGTGGTGAGAATATCTTTAATCAAATCACGCTCTGCTTCAATGCGTGTTAGTGAGTTTGAAATCTCAACCAACGCATCAAAAATTTTCTTACGATCTTCTGGAGAAGATGGAACAATCACATTACTCATAATATTAACCCTCGTACTTAGAACCAGCTTCAGTAGCAACCCAATATTCAATATTGTCAGTCGCATGTTTGAAATGAGAAATACCTTTAGATGAAATTGCAACATTGTATGTGCCAGGAATCATCTTAAGATTTTCTGTGGTGAAAATAAACTTGAAGTTTGCAGATTGCTCTCCAACTTTGATAGAGAAGTTATCTGCATCATCATTCTTAGCATCAAGCGCACAAATAGATACACTCTCGCCATCACCAACAACAGCAATGTTTGGAAGACCCAAGATGCCAGACAGCTTCAATACTTGATTCAAATTGTCTTTTGTTAGTGTAAAATTCACTTCGGCATTTTCGACTTTAATCTCTTTTGCTGGCGGCGCAACAATCATTGCTTCGTCAGAAAGACCATAAGTTGTTTTTGACGTTCCAGATTTAACTGTGAGATTTTTTGTATCGTTGTTAATGACAATCTCTGGATTGTCAAGCGATCCAACCAAAGATAGAAATCGATTCAAATCATAGATAACAAAATCAGAATCGAATGTTTCACTTACAGTTGCTTTACCCAAAACGTTTTGTTGTTTCGAGATTGTTCTTACAGTAGAACCCTGTTTGAATTGCATACCAGAATTGATAGTTGCAAAGTTCTTAAGAACATTAATTGTTGATTCACTTAGTTTCATTTTTAATTTCCTCATTCAAGTCATGTACGTGTAGCATGATTATAGCATAGTGTATAATTTTTAGCAAGTCTTTACGATTACGTCCGTCTTTCTTGCCATATCGTTGTGCGTATTTCAGCACGTTACCAATACAGAATCCTTCACCGTGACCTCCATCGATGATGAATTCTGTTGCTTGGAATTTAGCACGTGAGTAATGTTGTCCGTATGTTGCATCAATGTAAGATTTCAATTCTTCTAAAATCTTATCTTCATTATAACGATAGTCAATCATTTATACACCATTTCCTCGTTTCGGAACATTCTCACCTGCTGTCGGTGATGCACTAATAGCCGCAAGTGCTTGTAGAGAACCACCAAAGATATAAGTGCCTGCATGTTTCAATCGAATCCATGGAAGCAACCAAATCTTTCCACCAGCTTTACGCAACCACTGGCAGAACATATAGTCTTCGGACAGATAACGTTTGCTATCTGGATCAATAACGCAATCAAAGTAAGCCATGATTTCTCTGCTACCATCAAAGTTTACTGTACGTGCATGATCTGGTTTGTAGCTTTGTGTTGGGAATGCTTTGTCAAATTTCTCCAATGCAGTTCGCTTAATCATCATAAAACCAGTACCGCTTTCTTTAACTTGAACAGGCTCATCAAGTCTAAATGAAACAGTTTCTTCTGACGGATTGAAAACGTAGTCACCAACAAACTCTTCGAGACTATTTGGATTCTTGTCTGCAAAACCTTTGTCAACTGCAACCTTAATCTTCTCCCAAGAAATTGCTTTCTTTGGATATGGTCCACAGATAACATCCATATCATCTCTATTGATTGCATGGTGCATCATCACAAAAATGTCTTGTGCTTCAAAGTGAATGTCGCTATCAATAAACATCATGTAATCCATTCCGCTACGAACGAATTCATCTGTCAAATAATTTCTGGCACGTTGTACCAAAGACTCGTTGAAGATAAAAAACAATCGTGCCTCAACTCCATACTTTGTGCAAAGTGTCATCAAGTCTGCGATTGCTTTAGTGTACGATCCATGGCATTGTCCGCCATACATCGGTGTTGCGATAAAAAGTTTTTTCTGTCTTAGTTGCTCAATGTCAATTTCAAATTGCATAATTTCTCCATGCTGTTAATTGTTGTATAATATATGTATAAAAAAAGAGGCTACTTTACGTAGCCTCAAAGGCATTACTGCCAAGGAGATTAGAAAGGAATTTCGTTCGTAGGCGAATCAGTTTTCACTTCTGCGGTAGGATCAATACCAGCATCAATCTTACTGTACAAGTCAAGGAATGCAGTTTTTGTTTCGCCATCGAAACGATTGATACAGTACTTGATTGCTTCCATCTTATCATTGAAGATAGTGTATGCTTCGGCAATGTGTGACAGACGGCGAGTGGAAATCAATTCATCAATAGCACCTTCTTCGAAAGTCTTACGAATGATATCAGCCCACTTCACAAGATTTTCTGCGAATGCTTTGTCATCAATGCCAAGGCTTGCAAACAGCTTAGTCAAAATCTTTGTTTCGATTTTAACATCAGGATATTCTTGTTCAACTGTAATTGGAAAACGCTCAAGGAACGCATCATCAAGAATTGTAGCGGCCATATAACGACCAGTCTCATCACCTTTACCTTTAGTATTGGCGGTAGCGATAACGTTGAAACCCGTAACTGGTTCAACAAATTCACCAGTCTTCTTAACGAACAAACCTTTGCCTTCAAGTACACCTTGCAAGCACATTAGTTTATTTGAACCACGATCAATTTCATCGAGAATCAAAACGGCACCAGACTTCATTGCTTGAACAACTGGACCATCAAACCATTTTGTCTCACCGTCAATCAAACGGAAGCCACCAATCAAATCATCTTCATCAGTCTCAGGCGAGATATTCACACGGAGACATTCTGTTTTCAATTGGGCACATGCTTGCTCGACCATGAAAGTCTTGCCGTTGCCAGAGAGACCAGAAACGAATACTGGATAAAATTTCTTTGATGCAACAATACGTTTCATGTTGTCAAAGAATCCAAAAGGAACGTACAATGAATTCACTTTAGGAATAATTGCGCCTTCTTGCATACGTGCAACTGAAGACATTTTTGCTACTGCCTTTGCAACAGGAGCCATGATAGGTTCGGAGATTGGCATAGAAGGAACTGGATTGGATTTGACTAGTGCAAGTCCAGCCATGTTAACGTTAAATTCTTGGAGGGGCAATTGATACTTGCCACGACCAACTCGGTATTGATCGGCTTCAAGCCAGAACTGACGTTTTGCGCCAGTCTCTTCAGAAAGTGTCACCAATTGTTGGCGGGTTACAATTTCACCAAAACGTTTTGCGGCTTCGGTAACAAATGCAACTTTTTCACTTTGCGTAATCATAATATAATTTGCCTTTCAGTTAAAAATCAATTTCAATACTAGTAGTATAACAGAGTATTCATGGTAAGTCAAGAGTGTTGTTTTTATACAACATCAAGCAATTTCCTTGATTACCTTAGAGAGAAGAACACGGTTTGTCAAACGGTTTTGGTTCATTTTCAAAAATGCGCCTTTCAACTTACGTGAGGAAACATCTTTAGTATCACCAAGAATATCTGAAAGCGAATCATCTTCAGTAGACAAATCTTCGCCACCAGGAATCAAGAAATACTCAGAGTAGCCATATCCGTTAACAGAGAAAAACTTTTCGTTACGGAATTGTTTGTAACCATCTTCTGTCATCATCATGTTGAACCGTGTCATTGCATTTTGAAAATAACGTTTGCTCTTTGGCAGAATGTAGAATCCAATCAAATTGCAACCAGTACGATCTTTTAGAATTTGCAATAGAGTAGGCGTTACACCTTTGTCACTTACACGATAAGTCTTTGCAGAATCTTTGTCTTCAATATATGATACTGAACGGAAGTCAGAAGGACCGATTCGAGTACCACGGTGATCGAAAGATGTAGTCCACATTGTACTGCTATCTTCTCCGTCTGTCAAAAAGATAACATTCACAATTTCAGACCGAGTACGTTTACGAAAATCATTCACTACATTAGATGCAACTTGAATTGTTGCATTCAACGGAGTGCCACCAAGACCCATGCCTTCTTTGATATAATTTGCTTTGTAATTCCTGCGATAGTTTAGGTAAGGCTGATATGCTTCTGCAACATTCAACAAATCATTTGCAAATTTGCGATACGTTTGATTTTTCATACTGCTGGACAAAATGTTCATCAAAGAAAAATAGTCAACGTCTAATTGATTTTCTTCAACATCTACAACAAAACGTTCTTTCCGATTTGTCAAACACTTGTGATATTCAGTAGTAAATGCATAAACATCAAACGGAACATTCACTTTGCGGCAGAAGGTTGCCATTGTAATCAATTGTTCAATTGTGCCAGACATATTATCTGCCATAGAACCAGACCAGTCAATGAACATCACAATGCCGTGATTCTTACCTTGTGCAACGGAACCAATCTTACGGAAGATATCGTCATTGAATTTGTAAGTGTGCAACTTGTTGGTGTCAAGTGTGCCAGTATCAGAGACTGTCACACGGCGCAACTCAGCCGCTTTCTTTTTCATTTCAAATTCTTTGACAAGATACGCAATAGCATTCTTATTCTTGGATTCGAATTTAGTTAAAAGACTAGCATCATATCGGTCAGTCTCTTTCAATTCTTCATTGTCATAAATTGATTCATCGAAAAATTGCAACTCTTTGAAAGGAATGATACAATTATTTAAATTGATGTTCTTTTGACTTATGATCTTGCCAACATTAATTTCTTTCGTTTCTGCAAGACCTTTTAGTGCTTGTTGAAATTTTTCATCCGTTACAGATTTGACTTCATCACCATACACTTTCAATTCTTTAGGCATTGCCTGTTCAAATGTTGGTGTGTTAGAATAGCCATTGTCAAAGCGGTCTTCTGATTCAAAATCATCATCACCGTCATCCGAATTAAAACCAGAACTGTTTGGGTCTTTGTCTTCATAGTCTTCGGCATCATCACCGAAACTATCTTCGGTATCATAACCATAATCTTCATCATCGAATTCGCCATCCTCTTTGCGTTTTTCGAATTCTTGTTTTGCCTCTTCACGTTTCTGATCCAATTCTGCTTTGCAGAAAGCATACAAACGTTCGGTGATATCTTTCACTTGCTCAAACGAATCTGCTTTTTCAACTTCATTAACATAAAGCATTTCTTCGGCATTGAATTTAATGCCAGCAATTGCACCAAGTTTAAAATGCAAATTGATTCTATCAATCAACATAAGTGCATTTACATCTTGACCTTTGATGCCAAAGAAATCACGTTCAGTAAATTGACGATATGCGATAGCCATGGGTTTACGCAAACCAGGATAACGATCCTTCATTCTACGTTCGACCCTTGCATCCTCAATAACATTCAAGAATGTAGAGAATGCAGAACCGCCAGCTTTAGCAGATTCAACGTATGATTGTGGTGTGTCTAATGCGTGACCCACTTCATGCCCGACCAAAAGGTCTGTCATTTCAGGTGTGGTGTCATTCATAATTGGAAGAGTAAGACGGCGATTCACGATATCGAATGATGCAGTCTGCACCTTGCGATACTCTACCGAAATATTCTCTGTAGCAAGTAACTTTGCTAGAGTGGATTTTGAAATTTGTGTTTTAAGCATGTTTATAGTGTAACTGTATTTAACCTGATTGTCAAGCGAATAACAATTTTGCCGCCTCATTAATCATTGCAATACGTTTGCCAAGTTCGGCTTGGCGCTTTGTATCTTCTGAATCAGTTTCATCCAGAGAATCATAGATTTCCATAAGAACCATACGTTCTTCCATCATATTGCCGTAGTCGCAACCGATGTAGGGATTAGCAGTCTGTTTCATACAACCTCTTTTAACTGAACAAGTTCTATTATACACTATTGTCCAAGGCTGTAAAGCGATTTGTACTGCATTGTTGCTAAAAAACAACAAAAAATCCCTTTAAAATCAACAAGTTACGGCTTGTAAAATACAAAAATCGGTTCATACTTGAGCCACATACCATTTACCTTGCAAAAATTCTTTGCTTTTGGCAAACCAGTATCAGGATCAATACGATTTCCGCCTGGCATTTGTGCTAGAGCCATCTTAACGACACCTTTGAATTGCATTCCAAGTGATTCCAAAATGTCTTTGCTATCTTTTTCAAGTGGCAACATATCAGCACCAAACTTTGCATCAGCAATATTCCAAAGCAAGTATCTATCATTACGCAACCATTCAACAGCAGTCTCTAATGTTGGACGCAAGAAGCCTTCACGCCATGCATCATATCCAGTAAACTTTTTGTACGATTGTGTTGGGTCTTCACTATACGCTTCCTTAGCAAAGTAAGGAGGGCTAGTGAACACCATATCTACTGTGCCCTTGTACTTCTGGAACGAACTATCATCTCTGATAACTTCTGAACCAAGTTGAAAAACTTCATAAGTGTTGGACTGTTCGAACAAAACTCCTTCGTTCTTTGCGGAGTTATAGAAATCAGCCAAGTCGGAATATTTAGTACTAGGACTGCCGCTATCGCCATTAATAGTGTGATCGGTATTAGGATCAGTACCCACATAGTGTAAAGGAAGAGAAGTGCGAGAAGCCATAGCACCCAAAATACGCCCACCCCAACCAGAAGAGGGATCGTAAACAACAATTCTATCTTGGCTCTTAACGTGTCGAGTAAATTTTTCATAAAGATATTTTGCAGTCAATGGTGGAAAGTTAACAGCATATTGGCACCACGATACTCGAAATGCTTTTAAGCCAACAGGAAAAATCTTCTGTCCGTACTTGTACATACGCAAACGATATTTCTTCTGGTCATGCGATTTGATATTCATTGTGCATTTACTCGGAAGAGTTTCTAGAATATCTTGTGTTACTTCAAGGTACTTTGCGCCTTTGAGTTCTTCGTTGTATCCAGTATACTCTTCGTCATCATCACGACTCTCTACCCAATAGTCATATCCATATTCTCTAATATTGTTTTCTTCGAACCAATGAACAAAGTCATTGCCATTCTTAAATTTAACATTGTATGAACCAATTGTCACAACTTCATTGACTTTGATTGTGTTTGAATACGCATAGAATGAATCACGCTTGAAATGTCGCTTAGAATACTTCAATGTCTTCTCAAGCAATTCATCTTTCAAAAAGTGGTCATAGATTGAAAGCCCATCATCATTCTTTGTGTAATTAATGCGTGTCTTCATCATGGTCGGAAACCATTGATTAGCCGCATTGCCAACTACACTAGTATTTCGAACAACATCTCTTTCGCCTGTTAGTTCATCTGCATGTTCAAACTCATGTACTGGAAATCCATACATCTCTTTGAATTGTTTTTTAATTGCACTTTCATCCCAACCAACTCTAGGTGGCTGACCCATAGTGTCCCATGAGTGTACAACTGCTTTACGCAAATCAATAAACCATTGACGAAATTCGTCTTCAGTCATCCATTGCACTTCTTCAAATGTCTTGTTCGTTTCGTGGTTCAGTAACCAATCATTACGTTCATAAAAATGTTTTGTCATGTTATTTGTTTTACAGTTATTCCGCATTTATTTAGGAAACGAATACCATCATCATCACGGTAATCTTCACCGTAAAATACTTCTTTGATACCGCTTTGAAATATCATTTTAGCACAATCTATGCATGGAGCGCAAGTGATAAACATACTTGCACCATCACCACTCTCGGTAGACTTAGCTAGTTTTGCTATTGCATTAGATTCTGCATGGAGAACTTCGGGTTTTGTTTTGAGTACAGGACCTTCGTGGGTGTGTCCAACAACTTGTTCACAGTTGTTATCCCATCCACTCGGCATACCATTGTACCCTATGGAAATGATGCGGTCATCTTTAACAACAACCGCACCAACATGCTTACGTTTTGCGCTACTCAATTCTGCAAAGACTCTTGCAGTCTTCATGTATGCGCCTAGATATTTTTCTTTAATCATTCTATAAGTCGTTTTTGATCGAATCGTTTTTCTTGAATTGTTTTTTCGTTAAATACTTTTCTTGGGTTTGCACACATGACGCAATCTGGATTACCGCAAGTGAGTGCTGAATGTTTTGCTAACGTATGAGGTTCATCTACAGGTATGTTATATGCTTTTGCAATTTTTACTTGACGTTTAATGTGACTTTCTTTTTGTAGAAGTCTGCGAGAGTGTTTAACTTTATCTTCTTCTGTACTCATTGCCGTCTCCTTTTGAATATTAATTACGCTACATTCCAGATTAGTGCGCCTGGTTTCCCGCTACTCACTACAAACTGCCAAAGTTTAGCATCGTAGTATTTCTCAGATGGATATGGAGGTGCTTGATCCTCTTCTACTGCTTGGTCATACTTATATGGTGAACGCATTGTCACAGCACGACCCTTTTCGTAGTCACTCATCTTATGTCCAATCTCTACTGCATATGCAGGCACATCAGGAAATGCTAATTGCAATCCACGATTCAATGTTCCACTTGATGCAACAGTCCAAATCTCTGTTGGCTTGATCTCTAAATCTCTTGCAACTTTAACAATTGATGCAAGCACAGATGGATGTTCTAATCCCAAAGGTAAGCATTGTCTATGCTTTACATCTTCTTCTTGATATCGTCTTGCTCTTGCTTTTGTCACAGTAAGCATACCATTGTCAACCCAATGAATAGTGCCGCCAAGGTCAAGCACTCTTTGCTGATGCCATGTAGGCTCTTTGCGTTTAGCCATGAAGAACGTTGCTTTTTTCCCATAGAGATTACACACGTATGTTAAAGAGATTGGACCCCAACCAACTTTGTTTGCACCACCAAAGACCCATTCATCACATGGAGTAGTCTTTACTAGATGGTCAATGAATCGTGTTTTACTTCCATACTCTAACAAGTCATCACGCACAACATGAAAGCCATTGTGCATCTCAACTATCGGTGCAGGGTTTGGGTCTTTCCAATCTTTAATTATATCAGAAATGTCTTCAGGATACAAGCGACTCATACAGTTCTCCTTCAGAAATTGCGTCTATGACTAAGTGAATTCTATTATCTGTTCCGTTGTTAATAGCTTGATGTGGCTTGCGTGTATCTAAGAACCACAAGTCTCCAACTTCCATATGAATCTTTCGTGGATTACCTTTAGTGTCCCACACAGTAAAAATCATGTTTGGATTAGTAATGATTGGTATGTGTAGTCTAGCAAGTTTGCCTTTAGACCCACCAGAGTCTTTATCAACTTGATCGGTGTGTCGTTCAAGTTCTCCACCGCCAGGTTTCAATTGCATGAAACGAACACGATGCACTTCTTTATATTTACTCAACAACTCACGCACTTCAGGAAACATATCATAGAGTGGTGTGTCTTGCAATTCAAATTTTACATCTTTGTTTTTTTCTTTCCAGTCATCACTCATCTCAGAAGGCTTTGTAATGAAATCTGATTCTGGACGATAACCACGTAATGACAATGCAGACCATGCTTTGTCTTTGTTGTAGTTACTATAGTGATTTGTAAATGCGGGTAGCGTTGCTAACTTAGCGGAAACAGATTCGATAAAGTCTGGCGTGATTGCACCAATCTTCTTAATGCTTAGATATTCTGTTGATTCTACTTTAGGGAATGAACGTGGAATAGGACTAGTACTCTTAAAGTAAATTGCGTGTACTTCTCCATATGTTGTAATCTTAGGACCAACATAGCAGAAACCTAACTCTTCAGCCAATGCACAATGTGCTTTGTTTTCTGCCCATACAGTCAACCAAAAATTATTTCCTGACAATACGGAAATTTGTTGTTTGATCGTATTGATGTTACCCGAAAGTTTTCCAATCGATACGTCACCCTTTACTTTAGTTGCGATAACTGTATCACCATGCATTGTAATGTCTGATGCAACTTTGTTTACTGTTACGTCAATCATTGCGTCACCGAGCAAAACGAGAGTTCCTTTTTTCAAAGATTCTGCAATGTTGTTTTTCTTATACTTCGCAAAGGGAGATAACGTATATGCATTGTAGTCTGCATACTGCGCTTCAAGTCCTTTAAGATAGTCTATATCGTATCCATGTTGCCAAGGTTTCATTTCATTCTCCATCATTCGACCCTCTCTTCGTAGACAGTTGTAGGTACATACGGGAATGTAACATAAACTCTGCTTTCACGGCCGGTGAAATGCGATTTGAATTTTTCACCATTTTCATCTGTGTACCACTCCCAGAAAACTTTTCCGTGAATATCATACGCACCGGTTTCATCTTTAAATACTCTACTACATCTTTTGTTCTGCCACATAGGCGAACCGTTTATACTCGCTACATCAGTCCATTCGTCATCCGTACCTTGTAGGGGCGACAGAGGTTCAAAGCGCAAAAGTTTTTCTAAACATTGAATAGCATAACTTGCTGAGAAACCACTATGTCCTTCTTCGGCAAACTCTTCTATCATGTGAAGAATATGCTTTCGCATCATTCCATTCATTTCATCATCGTCAGTCATTCCGATAATGTCAAGTTCGTGTTCTGCGTGTCGTGTCATGTTACTCATTTTTTTACCTTACGTTTTAAAATCATGCGCTTACGTAATGCACGTTGCGTTTCAAATTGTGAAGCCTTTTGAGTATACACTTTTCCAAGCATATGGTCAAATTCATGCAATGCAATTCTGGCAGTCATACCAATGAATCTCTCTGTGTTTGTTTCTCCATGTTCATTTTGAAATCTAATACGAACAGCATCTGGTCGTTTAACATTCAGATACAATAAAGGAAAACTCAAGCAACCTTCTTTCATTGAAATTTCTTTATTGGACATATCAACGATTTTTGGATTGAACATTGCAAATGGTTCATCTCCAGTTCTCATAACAAATACTTTATATGGTATGCCAACTTGATTTGCAGACAATCCTAAACCATCACTCTTAACCATAGTATCGTGCAATGCTTGTGCAAGTTCTTTAGGATCATGTGGTGGGTTTGTAAAATCAAAATCTTTACACTCTGTCAATAGAATTTCAGAATCTTCTGGCACATATTTCATTTCAATCATTTTGCTATCCTCGAAAAGTTATTTACTTTCTCAAATCGAATTACGTTTGAGAATTTGTCTTGAAGAAT
>Ga0078894_10002191_pt1 | contig 14714 bp, 16 predicted proteins | sample LauGreSu1BDMLBSD_2_FD_67506 | JGI IMG/M metagenome (GOLD analysis project Ga0078894, IMG submission 67506) | Freshwater lake microbial communities from Lake Michigan, USA - Su13.BD.MLB.SD (version 4) (version 4) | ecosystem: Environmental > Aquatic > Freshwater > Lake | place: Lake Michigan... | reverse complement strand
GGCTGGGGGCAGTGGCCAGCGCGGCGGGCTTGGATTTCTTCAGCATGAGCGATCGCGGCAAGGCCCAGTTCATTCTTCTGGCGCTGTCGCAGGGGCAATCCTTCCAACTCACCACCCACAATCCCGAAGGGGGGCAAGACGTCGTCACCTGTGACACGGAGCACTGTCCGATCGTGCGGCAGCTGTTCGACGAATCGATCGTTCCCGCCTGGCTGGAGGATGGCGGGGCTTACCTTTCGGTGCGGGAGCGGGGGATCGAAGCCAGCGGCACACGTCCCAACCTGCTGTTCTTCTCCGACCCCGATGGCCAGGTGCGGCCGTTGGACGAAGAAACGGACGGGGAGTGGGGCTGCATCCACATCGCCGAGCAGCAACTGATGGCCGCGTTCTGCCACCAGCTGTTGGGCACCAGCCGCGGCGAGGGAATCCTGATGGGGGAGCTGTGCTTCGGGCTGGAGGAGGGCACCACCTGGGCCGTGTTCCGCGACCGGGAGGGGGGCCTCTGCGGAACGCCGGTCACCAGCCAGGGCACCTTTCGGGAGGTGGTGGTGGATCTGCAACGCAGCCTGGCGGAGGGTGATTTTGACGGGGACGACACTGAGGCCGACGGGGGGGAATCGCGCTGAGGCGGCCCGCTGGGGTCTGCGGCATCGGGCGGGTTTCCCCTCTCGCCCCAGCCAGGCTCGGGCGCAGAGTGGAGAACCGAGTGGGAGAAGCTTGCCAATGGGAGCCGAGCAACAATCGCAGGCCAACCGATCGCTGCTGCGACGCTGGCGAGTGCGCCTTGGGCGGCGACTCCTCCGTTGGGGCGAAGCCCTCGCCCCGAGCCCCCCTCCCCCCACGCTCGCCTCGCCCCTGCCGGTGGCACCTGTGGCCCGCGCGGTACCGGAGCTCAACCGGCCCCGGGCAGCCCGCAGCCCGCTTCTGGCGCCATCAGCCCCAACGCGCCAGCTGCCCGGGATGAGGGAGCCGCTGTCGGTGGAGCAGGCAGTGCGGGGCCGCGATCTCACGGTGCTGCGGCGGGAGGCGGCCGACGCCCTGGCGGCCCTGGGAGCCGCCCATGCCTTGGTGGCCTCCGCACGCTTCACCCAGTTGCAGGATCTGCGGCAACAGGTGGAGCGGAGCCTGGCCACGGAGGAGGATCTGGCCACCATGGCCGCTGATTATCTGGGCTGGCAGGGGGATCAGGTACGCCTTTTCGACGCCCTCTCGATGATCCTGGCCATGCGAGTGCCGCCTGCGCGCGCCCTGGATTTGATCGATCCCTCGGTACGGGGGGCCGCCCAGGCCCACCTGGGCAGCCTCACGGTGGAATACCAGCGACGCCTACTCGACCATCAGTTGGGCGGTGAGACGGCCGCCACTGAGGGGAGCGGCTGAAGAGCGAGCCGGGCCGACTGCGGCCGGGCAGGATGGGACCCGCCCAGCCTCCCGGAAGCCAGGGCCCCATCGTCCCCCATCCAATCCCCTAGGCGCCGAGTCGCGCCTCCTGTCGTCGGGCTTTCCGCTGCCCCCGGCCGAGCCCCTCCCATGAGCCCCGTGAAGAGCAATCCGACACGCTCGGCATCTCGCTTCGAAGGCTGGGACGGCGCCCCGCCCAGCAGTGAGGCGATTGGGGACCACGACGTGCCCCTCCTCTCGGCCCACCTGGGCGGCAAGCGGATTGCGCTGCTGGTGAGCGGCGGCATCGCAGCCCTGCGCAGCCCCGACTTGGCGCGGGCCCTGCGACGCCGGGGCGCCGAGGTGACAGCATTCTGTAGCGAGGAGGCCCTTCTGTACGTCGGCCGGCAAGCCCTGGAGTGGGCCACCTGCCGGGAGGTGGTGAGCCAGCTCACCTGGCGCGCCGAACACCTCAGCGACACCCATCCCTTTGATGCCTGGCTGCTGGCGCCAGCCACCTACAACACCATCGGCAAACTGGCCAACGGCATCGCCGACACGGTGGTGACGGCCGCCCTGGCTTCAGCGCTGGGCAGGCTCGCGCAAGGCCGCACCGCAATCGTGCTGGCCCCCACCATGCATGGCTCGCTGCACAACGGGCTCCTGGAGAACAACTGCCGACAGTTGGCGGCCCAGGGCGTGCGGTTGGTGCCGCCCCGCGATGCCTATGGAAAGCACAACCTGCCCGACGCGGAGGTGCTGGTGGCCTCGGTCTGCCGAGCGGTGAGCCGCAGCGCGCTGAGCGGGCGCCAGCTGCTGGTGACCGGAGGCCCCACGCCGGTGGCGATCGACGGGGTGCGGCGGATCGTCAATCGCTTCAGCGGGCGGCTGGCGGCGGCGATCAGCGAGGAGCTGGTGCTGCGGGGGGCGGAGGTGACCTTCCTGCTGGGGGCAGGCAGTCAGCCACCGCCGCCATGGTTGCCCTTCACCCCAATAGCCGACTACGACGCATACCGGGAGGCGGTGCTCGCAGCGGTGGCTTGCGGGATGGACGCGGGGGTGTTCTCGGCCGGCGTAGCCGATTACCGACCGAGCCGCCCTCTGACGGGCAAGATCCCGAGCGGTCAGCCCTTGCTGCGCCTTGAGCTCGAGCCGACCGCCAAGGTGATCGCCGCGGTGCAGGCAGCCGACGGCGGGCTGCCGATCGTGAGTTTCAAGTACCTCGAGGGATGCAGCGAGGCGGAGCTGCTGGCCGTGGCTCGCTCCCGCCTGGAGGGCTCCACGCTGGTGGTAGCCAACCGGGGGGAGGAGGTGCAGGGCCAGGAGCAGATTGCCTGGCTAGTGAGCCAGGGCGGGGAGAAGCGCGTGGAGGGAAAGCCCGCGATTGCTGCCGCCATCGCTGATCACCTCGAGGGCGTGCCGAGCCGCCACCCCCCCGGCTGACGCTGGGGCCCTTGGGTCAGGGCCTGGGACGCCCGCCCGCGAACAGCCAGAGCGTCACGGCCAGCAAGCCCCACCCCAGCCAGGTGAGGCTGAGCAGCGGGGTAACGATCCGAACGAACGGCTCCAGCAGCCAGTGGTACAGCGTGAGAACGCCAAGCAACACCAGGGTCAGGCCGATCATGCCGGGGAGACTCCCGTTGGAGGGATCGTGGCACCAGAGCGCAGCACCTGCCAGGGCTGCGCAGCAGATCCCTCCCGATCGGGGCACCACGCGAGCACCGTGCTGGCCTGGCCGGATCCAGCGGGCCAGGGCAAGGGCCCCAGGCAGGGAAGCTCCGGGAAGATGCGGGCAGCCTCGGCGGGATCGCGGATGGGATCTTCACCGGAACGGTTGGCGCTGGTGGTGGCCAGGGGGCCGGTGCGCCGCAGCAGGGAGCGGGCCTGTTCACTGGCCGGGACCCGCAGACCCAGGGTGGCTCCACCAGGGTGGAGGCTCTCCGCGATGGCCCCGGATACCGGGAGGACCAGGGTAACGGCGCCAGGCCAGACCGCACCGGCCATCTCCAGCCAGGCAGCAGACCAGGGGTGGTCCAGCGCATCACGCAACTGGAGCAGATCGGCCCCCATCAGGATCAGGGGCTTGTGGGCGGGGCGCGCCTTGAGGGCCCAGAGACGCTGAGCCGCCTCAGGGAGGGCCGCCAGCGCGGGGAGGGTGTCGGTGGGGAAGAGGGCCGCACCGCCCTCGCGCAGGTGGGCGACCAGGGCATCCGGCTCCAGGATCCAGGCACAGGAAGAGGAGCTCACCGCCCTACCTCAGCCCGGCGAGCGCTGGCGAAACGGGCTATCCCCTCGAGGTCGCGGTGGACGCGCATCTCCTCTAGACCGGCCTCGCCAAGGAGCTGCAATACGGCTTCGCTCTGGTCGTGGTGGTGCTCCACGAGCAACATGCCCCCAGGAGCGAGTGCGCGAAGCGCCCCGGCCACCACCGCACGGATCGCCACCAGACCATCCGTTCCGCCGTCGAGAGCCAGGCTGGGCTCGTGGTCGCGAACCACCGGATCGAGGCCCGCCAGGAGAGCGGTGGGGATGTAAGGGGGGTTGGCCACTGCCAGATTCACGCGCCCCCACCAGGGCCGCAGGGGAGCCCACCAACTGCCGTGGTGCAGACCCACCCGATCCCGCAAGCCATGGTGGGCGAGATTGGCCGCGGCCTGCACAAGGGCCGCTGGACTGACGTCCACCGCCAGGCCGGCGGCGGTGGGAAAGGCCCGGGCCAGAGCGACCGCCAGACAGCCGGAGCCGGTGCCGAGGTCGGCCCAGAGGGCGGGCCCATCGGGCTCCGCGCAGGCCAGCTCGATGAGGAGTTCGGTTTCCTGCCGGGGGATGAGCACCCCGGGGGCCACCAGCAAGTCGAGATCCCGCCAGGGGCAGAGGCCCACCAGGTACTGCAGGGGCTCCCGATTGGCGAGGTGGCGGGCCCACAGAGCCTCAAGACCTGGCCGGCCCAGCCGCAGAGCCACAACCCGGTCCGGCTCCAGGCGCAACCGCTGGAGCTCCGCCCAGCCCAGACCCCCGGCCAAATCCAGGAGCCAGTCGAAATCGGCTGGACGGCCGCCGCGGGCGAGCTGGCAACGACGCCAGGCGAGCAGCGCATGACCCCCGATCCGCTCTGCACCCGGCAGGGACGGTGCGGCCGACGGGGCAGAGGGATGCACCATGACGGCAGTTTAAGAAGGGGCCGAGGAAGCTGGTGCCGTGGGCCGCCAGCGCAGGCCGGGCTCGGCCCGGAGCCGGCCGTCCAACTCGAGCTGGAGCAGGTGGGGGGCAAGCTGGCCGGGGGGCATGCCAAGGGCCAGAGCGAGCTGCTCGAGCGATGCTCCTCCGCCCACCGCCTCAAGCAAAGCCGAATCGGCAGGCTGCAGAGGGGGGAGCAGCACGGACCCAGCACCGGGCGGCGAGGAGCCTGGGCGCGCCGCCAGCGGACCGGGCCCGAGCTGCGCCAGCAGATCGGTGGGATCCAGCAGAGGCGTGGCCCCACGGGCCAGCAGCCGATTGCTGCCAGCCGCGGAAATCCGGGCAGCATCCGCAGGGACGACCCAGAGGGGCAACCCTTCGCTCCAGGCCAGATCGGCGGAATGGAGAGCACCGCTGACGCGCGGGCACTCCACCACCACCACCGCCCGTGCCAGGGCCACCAGGAGCCGGTTGCGGCTGGCGAAGTGGCCGCGCAGCACCGCGGCCCCTGGGGCCTGTTCGCTGACCAGCAACCCACGGCGCCCCACCTGGGCCTGGAGGCTGGCGTGGTGGCGCGGGTAGACCCGCTCGAGCGGCGTGCCCAGAACCCCTACAGGGAAACCGCCGCTGGCCAGCGCACCACGGTGCACCTCCGCATCGATCCCCTCGGCCAACCCACTCACTACGGGCCAGCCCGCGCTGGCCAGGGCCTGGCCGAGGCGATGGGCCATGGCCAGGCCGTGGGAGGAGGGCCTGCGGGTGCCCACCACCGCCACCGCTGCCCGGCGGGCCAGCGACGGCCACAGAGAACCATCCCCCCGCCACCACAGCGCCAGGGGGGGACGGGTGAGCCCCGCCATGGCAGGGGGCCAACGGGCATCGCCAGGCACCAGCACGCCCCGGCCACCCCGTAGCCGGACCGCGAGGCGGGGCAAGGGGTCATCCCCCCAACGAGAGCGGAAGGCCTCGGCGGCGGACCGCAGGGAGCGCCCCCAGCCGGGAACGGCCGCCCAGGCCTCGGGCGGTGCGCTCCAGGCGGAGGCCAGGCTTCCGAAATGAGCCTCCAGGGCCCGCAGCCGCACGGGCCCCACCCCCGGACAGCCACTCCAGAGGAGCCACCAGAGCCGGCGCTCCCGGCTCCATGGGGAACCGATGCGCGCCAGCGGCACCCCAGCGGCTCCCAAAACCCGGAGCGAGCCATCTCCCCGCACCACCGGCACGCCAAGCAAAGTACAAATGTACTATGAAAAGGATGGCGGGTGGTCGGGGCCGGAGGTCAGTCGCTGGATCGCCAGCTGAAGGTCGGCCGGCAGCTGCCGCAGCAGACGCCGGCGGGCCGGCCCCTTGGAAAGGTCAACCAGCACGAGCTCCACGCGGGCTTCGGCCGCCACCTGGCCATCTGCCCGCACGAAACGGCTGAACCAGGGGAGTTTCACGCCCCGCCGCTCCCCCACCTCACTCCGGAGTTGCACCACCTCCCCGTGGAGCAGGGCCTGGCGGTAGTCGATCGCCAGTGACACCACCGGCAGCTCAAGGCCACGGGCCGAGAGGTCGCTATAGGCAAGGCCCGCGGCCGCCAGGGCCTCCACGCGCGCCTCCTCCAGCCAGGCCAGGTAAGCCCCGTGCCACATCACGCCCGCGTGGTCGGTGTGCTGGGGGAGGACCCTGCGCTCCAGGCACCAGGACGAGCCTGCCGGCATCGGGGCACGGGAACTGCGGGGAGCGGGCTGCATCACGGATGGCACCAGGTGCGGGAGTGGGCCGGCGGAATCGCCATAGGCTGTCCCTGAGACTCGTTCATGCTCGTGTTCCGAAACGTTCTGATCGCCGACTCCGGCACCGGCCATGTGGAGGAGATGGTGCGGATGTTGCGCGAAATCCCCCCTTGCCGCCAGGCGCGGCTCAACCTGCTGCATGTGATGTCCGAGCAGGGGGGAGCGGATCTCCAGGAACACCGCCAGAAGGCCACCGCGCTGATGGAGGCGGCCGTCGGGCGCATGGGGCTGAGCAGCGGGGATGTCAACGCTCTGATCCGCGAGGGGGACACCAAACAGACCGTGCTGAAGGTGGCCGACGAGATCGACGCGGATCTGATTGTGATGGGATCCCGAGGCCTCGGGCGTTTGCAGTCGATTTTGGCGAACAGTGCCAGCCAGTACGTCTTCCAGCTGTCCACCCGGCCCATGCTGCTGGTGCGGGACGACCTCTACGTGCGAGCCATCAACCGCGTGATGGTGACCGTGGATGGCACCGGCGTGGGCGACGACGCCATCCGGCTGGCCTGCGAATTGGTAGCCGGGATTCCTGGCGGCACCTTGTGCGGGGTGCATGTGACCCGGCAAGACATCACACCCTCACGGGGAGGGCGGAGCCCGGCCGATGAAGTGCTGGAGAAGGCCGTGCAACGGGCCCGTGGCTATGGGGTAACGATGCAGGCGCTACACCGCACAGGCGAGATCGGCCGCACCGTGTGTGACGTGGCAGCCGAGCTGAAGGCTGATCTGGTGGTGATCGCCTCCCAAGACCGTAGGCCGCTGGTGGCCCGAGCCCTAGTGGATCTCGACCGCCTACTGGGCAGTTCGGTGAGCGACTACATCCGGGTGCATGCCCCGGCTCCGGTGCTGCTGGTGAGGGAACCGGAAGGCAGGCGCTGATGGAAGAGCCGATCCGACGGCAGCACCGGGAGAAACCTCAGCTGCCCTGGCGGCTGCTGGTCTGGATGTAAAGGACGATCAGGAACACCGCCGGAACCAGGACGAACAGGAGGCTGGCAACGAAGCCGAGATCGTTGGTTTCCATGGCTGGATCGTGGGTGATGGGAACGTATCACCCGCCAACGGGGTCACCGTCGGGGGCTTCACCGCTCGTTGCGGTTGGCGGGGCCACGTCGCTCCCTGAAGAAGCGGCAGGGAGGGTTGGGGCTGCCCCATCTCCTGCGCCATTCGCTTCGTCGGGCTCCTCGGCGATGGGGGCCGTGGGCCAGGCAACGGGTCCCGCCGGAAGGGGCTCGGCAATGGCGCGGGCAAAAGCCGACTCCCGGTCCGCGAGCCCCACCTGGGGGCGTGTAAGCACCACCAACGACTCCAGCACCAGGGCCTGGCAAGCCAGGCGCCAGGTCTGCGGGCGCCGACGCAGCTTCTGCTCCTCCACCGCCGTCTGGGCACTCAGGGCGCCAGGGGAGGCCCCCTCCACATCCACAAAGCAGGTGATGCATTGCCCGCATCCCCCGCAATTGCCAAGCCTGCCCTTGAGCCCGTAGAGCTCGATGCCCTCCCGCAGGGCCACCTCGCGCAGGTTCTCCCCCGGGGAGCACTCCACGTCGCGACCTTCGCGCAGGAAGCGGATGACGGGCATGGCCGGAGTAGGCGCTGGGGAGCCCATTGTGAGACAGCCGGTTGCGGTCCGTTACCTGAAGCCCCGTGCGGCCATCCGCACCCTCTACCATCGCCGAACGGATCGGCTGTGCCGATCATCACCTCAACCCAGACCTGACCCCCCATGGGATTGCCCTGGTACAGGGTGCACACCGTCGTAATCAACGACCCGGGCCGACTCCTGGCCGTGCACCTCATGCACACCGCTCTGGTCGCCGGCTGGGCCGGCTCCATGGCGCTTTATGAGCTCGCCATCTTCGATCCCTCCGACCCGGTGCTCAACCCGATGTGGCGCCAAGGGATGTTCGTGATGCCCTTCATGGCCCGCCTGGGTGTCACCGGCAGCTGGGGCGGTTGGAGCATCACCGGAGAAACCGGTGTAGACCCCGGCTTCTGGAGCTTCGAAGGGGTAGCCGCTGCCCACATCATCTTCAGCGGCCTCCTCTTCCTAGCCGCCATCTGGCACTGGACCTACTGGGATCTCGAGATCTGGCAGGACCCACGAACCGGCGAACCCGCGCTCGACCTGCCCAAGATTTTCGGCATCCACCTGCTGCTCGCTGGCCTCGGCTGCTTCAGCTTCGGAGCCTTCCACCTCACTGGTGTGTTTGGCCCAGGGATGTGGGTCTCCGACCCTTACGGCATCACCGGACACATCGAGAAGGTACAGCCTGCCTGGGGGCCAGAGGGTTTCAACCCCTTCAACCCGGGCGGCATCGTGGCTCACCACATCGCTGCAGGCATTGTCGGGATCATCGCCGGCATCTTCCACATCACCACCCGCCCACCCGAGCGCCTCTACAAGGCCTTGAGGATGGGCAACATCGAAACCGTTCTCGCCTCGGCCATCGCCGCTGTGTTCTTCTCCGCCTTCGTGGTGGCTGGAACCATGTGGTACGGATGCGCCGCTACCCCAGTCGAACTGTTTGGCCCCACCCGCTATCAGTGGGACCAGGGCTATTTCAAGACCGAAATCAACCGGCGGGTCCAGACCGCTCTTGACAACGGCGCCAGCCTCAGCGAGGCCTGGGCTCAGGTTCCTGAGAAGCTTGCCTTCTTCGACTACGTGGGCAATAGCCCGGCAAAGGGTGGCCTCTTCCGGGTAGGTCCCATGGTGAACGGCGACGGCCTGCCCACCGGCTGGCTCGGTCACATCAGCTTCACGGATCGGGAAGGCAATGCCCTCGAGGTGCGCCGCCTCCCGAACTTCTTCGAGAACTTCCCCGTGATCCTCCAGGATCAGAACGGTGTGGTGCGGGCTGACATCCCCTTCCGTCGCGCCGAGGCCAAGTACTCGTTCGAGCAGCAGGGGGTCACCGCGACCGTCTACGGCGGCGCGCTTGACGGCCAGTCGTTCACCGACCCTGCCGACGTCAAGCGCCTGGCTCGCAAGGCCCAGCTTGGCGAAGCCTTTGAATTCGACCGGGAGACCTACCACTCCGACGGCGTTTTCCGCAGCTCGCCCCGTGGCTGGTTCACCTTCGGCCACGCCACCTTCGCCCTGCTCTTCTTCTTCGGCCATATCTGGCACGGAGCCCGCACCCTCTACCGCGACGTGTTCGCGGGCATCGATCCCGATCTGGGCGAGCAAGTGGAGTTCGGTCTCTTCCAGAAACTGGGCGACCGCTCCACCCGCCGCTTGCCCGAGGGTTTCGTGCCCCCGGCCGGCTCCCCGCTCCGCTGACCGCCGGGCGATTCCGCCACTCCACCCCGAGAACTCCCCATGGAGAGCTTCGCTTACATCCTCATCCTGGCCCTGGCCATCTCAACCCTCTTCTTCGCGATCGCTTTCCGCGATCCCCCGAAGATCGGCAAGTGAGCCACGGGTTTCTACCGCCTTCAGCCCCCGCCCTCCCAGCGGGGGCTTTTCTTTGCTCTTCACTTGCTGCCCCCCGCGCACTTCCCATGCTCCAGAGCAGGAATCTCGAAACAGGCGGGCGCCGCACCCTTCTCAATGCCGATTCTGCTGCTTACACTCTTGAAACACGCCGGGGATCGCGGGCATGCAATGCCCTTCCTGCCAACACACCGACAGTCGGGTGCTGGAATCCCGCGCTGCAGACAGCGGTCGCAGCGTGAGGCGCCGTCGTGAGTGCCTGAACTGTGACTTCCGCTTCACCACCTACGAACGGGTGGAAACGGTGCCGATCACTGTGGTGAAGCGCAGCGGCAACCGAGAAACCTTCAACCGCTCCAAGCTCCTGCATGGCCTGCTGCGGGCCTGCGAGAAAACCGGGCTGGAGCCAAGCCTGCTCGAAACCGTGGTCGACGACATTGAGCTGGCCCTCCAGCAGCGCAACGGCCGCGAGGTGAGCAGCAACGAGATCGGCGAGCTGGTTCTGGAGCGATTGCGCGGCATGAGCGAGGTGGCCTACGTGCGCTTTGCCTCCGTTTATCGCCAGTTCCGCAGCGTCAGCGATTTCGTGGCCACCCTGGAGGGCCTGGGGGACAGCCGGGGCCGCCCCGGCGGGCGCAAGAGCGACCAGCTGGCCGTGGTGGGCTGACTGGGTCAGCGGACACGAAGGGAACGAGGGGTCTGGCTTCGACAGCCATGGCTTCTTGGCGTCGAGGCCCATTGGTAGAGTCGGGGATCGGACGTGCATTGCTGGCGGGCAGGCACGTTGCTTCCCTTCGTCCTGCCTTGCGGCAGCCCGCCCCCGTTCCATGACCGTCACCCCTTCTTCCGAACTCGGCACTGTCGAGGTTCCCTTGGAAACCCTGGCCGGCTCTGACGCCGCTGCGGACCTTGACCTGGCCATCCCGGAGGAGGTGCCCAGCGCCGACAATTCGAGCAGCCGGGGGGCCGGCAGCCGCGACAGCGAGGGGGTGGGCTTCACCCTCGATGAATTCGCTTCGCTGCTCAGCAAGTACGACTACAACTTCAAACCCGGCGACGTCGTCAACGGCACCGTGTTCGCCTTGGAGCCCAAGGGGGCAATGATTGATATCGGCGCCAAGACCGCCGCCTTCATGCCTCTGCAGGAGGTGTCGATCAACCGGGTGGAGCACCTCTCCGACGTGCTCGAGCCCGGCGAGGTGCGCGAGTTCTTCATCCTCAGCGAGGAAAACGAAGACGGCCAGCTCACCCTCTCGATCCGCCGGATCGAATACCAGCGAGCCTGGGAGCGGGTGCGTCAGCTCCAGAAGGAGGACGCCACGATCTACAGCGAAGTGTTTGCCACCAACCGCGGCGGCGCCCTGGTGCGGGTGGAGGGCCTGCGGGGCTTCATCCCCGGCAGCCACATCAGCACCCGCAAGGCCAAGGAAGAGCTCGTGGCCGACTTCCTGCCCCTCAAGTTCCTGGAGGTGGACGAGGAGCGCAACCGCCTGGTGCTCAGCCATCGCCGCGCCCTGGTGGAGCGGAAGATGAACCGTCTCGAGGTGGGCGAAGTGGTGCTTGGCACCGTGCGGGGCATCAAGCCCTACGGCGCCTTCATCGACATCGGGGGCGTCAGCGGCTTGCTGCACATCTCCGAGATCAGCCACGAGCACATCGAAACGCCCCACACGGTGCTCAACGTCAACGATCAGATGAAAGTGATGATCATCGACCTCGATGCTGAGCGCGGTCGCATCTCCCTCTCCACTAAGGCCCTGGAGCCTGAGCCCGGCGACATGCTCACCGACCCCCAGAAGGTGTTCGACAAGGCCGAAGAGATGGCAGCCCGCTACAAGCAGATGCTGCTGGAGCAGGCAGAAGACGGCGAGCCGATGGGCGTCAGCCTCGACTGATCCCCCACCGCGGCCGGTCCAGTCCGTCCTCCTCCGTCAATGGCGCACCTGTTGCTACGGGGGATTCCCCTGGGCCCCCCGGGCTGGGAGATAGAAGCTGTCTTGTTCGACAAGGACGGCACCATGAGCCACAGCGAGCCGATGCTCGAAGGGCTCGCCCAGGAGCGGATCCGCACGTGCTTGCGTCTGACGACGCCGCACCTGGAGGAGCCGCCCCGCTGGACCCACGACCTCCAGGAACTGCTCAGCCGGGCTTATGGCATCCGCGCCGGCCGCATCGATCCGGCCGGCATCACGGCGGTGGCCAGCCGCGACCACAACCTGATCGCCACCGCCACCGCCCTCACCCAGGTGGGGCTGGGTTGGCCCGATGCCCTGGCGGTCAGCGAGCAGGTGTTCGCCCTCACCGATGACCTCCACGGCCAGGGGGTAGGCCACCGTCCCCAACCCACGCCGGGGCTGGCTTCCCTGCTGGCCTCGCTGCGGCAGGCCGGCATCGGTTGCGCCGTGATCAGCAACGACCACGAGGCCGGCATCCGGGCCTTCCTGGCAGCCCATGGCCTCCAGGATCGATTTCAGGGCCTCTGGAGCGCCGATCACCGGCCCGCCAAACCGGACCCTCGAGCCGTCCATGCCCTCTGCGCCGAGTTGGGTGTTGAGCCGAGCCGCTGCGCCCTGGTGGGTGATGCCGACAGCGATCTGCGCATGGCCGTCGCAGCGGGTGTGCCCGTGGTGCTCGGCTACCGGGGGGGCTGGCGGGAGCCGCCACCCCTGCGCGAAGACGGGCCTCGCCTGGGCCACTGGAGCGAGCTGCAGGTTGCGCCCGGCCCCACGCCAGGCAGCTCCCCCGACAAGGAATCAGAGCGCGGTCGCACTCCCGGCCCTGCCTGAGCGAAGGGTGCCTATGGCTTTGCCGCCCCTCTGGGTGTCCACGGCCACCCGGGGGGGAAACGGCAAAGCCATAAGCTCGCCACTTCTTCTCGCCGCCCCAGGGCATGAGCCGTTACGTCTTCACATCGGAATCCGTCACAGAGGGCCATCCCGACAAAATCTGCGATCAGGTCAGCGACGCCGTGCTCGATGCGGTGCTGAGCCAGGACCCCGCCAGCCGGGTGGCCTGTGAAACCGTTGTGAACACCGGCCTCTGCCTGATCACCGGCGAGATCACCACCAACGCCCGGGTGGATTTCAACAGCCTGGTGCGCGGCGTGATCGAGAAGATCGGCTACAGCGGCGCCCGCGCCGGCGGCTTTGATGCCAACAGCTGCGCCGTGCTTGTCGCCCTCGACCAGCAATCCCCCGATATCGCCCAGGGGGTGAATGAGGCCGATGACCACGCTGGCGATCCGCTCGACAAGGTGGGCGCAGGCGACCAGGGCATCATGTTCGGCTACGCCTGCGACGAAACGCCCGAGCTGATGCCCCTGCCCATCAGCCTGGCCCACCGCCTCGCCCGTCGCCTCGCCCAGGTGCGCCACGACGGCACCCTCAACTACCTGCTGCCCGACGGCAAGACCCAGGTAAGCGTGGTCTACGAAAACGATCAGCCGATCGCGATCGACACGATCCTGATCTCCACGCAACACACCGCTGAAGTCGACGGCATCAGCGAGGAGAAGGCCCTGCGCGAGCGCATTCGCGCCGATCTCTGGACCCATGTGGTGCTGCCCGCCACCGCTGACCTCACCCTGCAACCCAGCGAGGAGGGCACCCGCTTCCTGGTGAATCCCACCGGCAAGTTCGTGGTCGGCGGCCCCCAGGGCGACGCCGGCCTCACCGGCCGCAAGATCATCGTCGACACCTATGGCGGCTACGCCCGCCATGGCGGCGGCGCCTTCTCCGGTAAGGACCCCACCAAGGTGGATCGCTCCGCCGCCTACGCCGCCCGCTACGTGGCCAAGGCCCTGGTGGCCGCCGGCCTGGCCCGCAAGGCCGAGGTACAGCTCAGCTACGCCATCGGCGTGGCCCGTCCGGTGAGCATCCTGGTGGAGAGCTTCGGCACTGGCTCCCTGAGCAACGAAGACCTCACCGCCCTGGTGCAGGAGCATTTCGATCTGCGGCCCGGCGCCATCATCGAAACCTTCGGCCTGCGTCAGCTGCCCCAGCAACGCGGCGGTCGCTTCTACCAGGACGTGGCCGCCTATGGCCACTTCGGCCGCAACGATCTGCAACTCCCCTGGGAGCAGGTGGACACCATCGCGGCGACCCTCAAGCAGGCCACCGCGGGCCGCACCACCGCCGCCAGCCCCGCCTGAGACCGGCCCCGCCCCTAGCCCCTGATCCTGCCGGGCCCGACGCTGTTCTCGGTGTCGATCTCGGCAGCAGTGGCCTGCGGTTGGCCTGGCTGGCAGCCGGCTCACCCGAGCCGCTCGTGGAGGAGCACGTCTGCCCCTATCCCGGCCCTTTCCCAGACCCCAGCAGCTGGCGTGACGGGCTCGTATCCCTGGTGCGGCGCCTGCCAGAGGCGAAACGCCGTCGGGTCGCCGCCCTTGCCCTCGATGGCACCTCCGGCACGTTGATGCTCTGCCGGCCGGACGGGAGCCTCCTGGCTGGGGATCTTGGCCAGGCTCTCCCCTACAGCCTGGCCTGCCCCGAACAGATGGGAACGATGGCGGCCTTGGCACTGGAAGGGCCGGCCGCCAGCCCCAGCAGCAGCGTGGCCCGGGCCCTGCGTCTCCTGGAGCAGGCTCGCGCAGCCGGCGAAACCGGACCGCTCTGGCTACGGCACCAGGCCGACTGGCTGATGGGATGGCTGCTCGGCGACTGGCGCTGGGGGGAAGAAGGCAACAACCTGCGCCTGGGCTGGGATCTGCAGCGGCGCCGCTGGGTTGGGCACGTAGGGGATCAGGTCTGGAGTCCCGCCCTGCCGCAGGTCTGCGGAAGCGGCGAGCTCCTCGGCCCCCTGGCCCCGGCGGCGGCCGCTGCCCTGGGCCTGCCGCAAGGCGCCCAGGTGGTGGCTGGCACCACCGACGCCAACGCCGCGGTGCTGTCGGCGGCACCAGAAGACGGGGACGGCGTCACCGTGCTCGGCACCACCCTGGTGCTCAAACA
>Ga0078894_10002190_pt1 | contig 14716 bp, 17 predicted proteins | sample LauGreSu1BDMLBSD_2_FD_67506 | JGI IMG/M metagenome (GOLD analysis project Ga0078894, IMG submission 67506) | Freshwater lake microbial communities from Lake Michigan, USA - Su13.BD.MLB.SD (version 4) (version 4) | ecosystem: Environmental > Aquatic > Freshwater > Lake | place: Lake Michigan... | reverse complement strand
TGCACAAAATCTTGATTTGAATTACACATAAGTTCCTCACTTGTAAGCGCCATCCTAAGACAGTCATACACTTACCGATAACAGGACATAATATTATGATTATTCACTAATATATTGTTGTCTGAAATATCATACAGTCTACTTGAGATTTTTTCAAGTAATATCTTATCTATCTTTCTCAATTCTTTAGGACGATACTTTATTGGTATCCTGTCCAAACTATTAAGAACATAAGAATTAGATATTTGCTTCATCAATACAAACTGATTATTCTTCTCAACAATCCTGAGTGAAAAGCAATTGTTTTGTTTCTTGAATACTTCTAATACTTCTGATTTTTTATCAGCTATTATTAAAATTTCATAATTAGATTTTGTCTTGACAAATGGACAATCTCTTAAAGCATTCCTAATGGAACTTTCACTTTGAAATGTATATCTGCAAATTGTTTCTATGCTTATTGGACGATTGTCATCATATCTAGCTGCAAAAATACTTATGAATAAATTCTTGATACTTTTTGAAGTTTGATTATAAAAAATAGAATTAGGAATTGCTACTGGTTTTGCTCTTGTAACTTCAGGAGCTAGTCTTTTTATAATTTGATTAATACCAAGTAAAGCAATTTTCTTGATACCTTTTTTACCATATGGTTTTCTCCAATATAAATCAACTCCTTTGTTGATTTTGGAATACACATATGTTTTATTAAATCCAAAAACATTAATTGCTACATTTATAAAATCTGATTGATTAACAATTCCAGTACTATTATGATCAACTTGTTTTGCAGCATTCCAAAGACAAAATAAATCATGCTCAGAGTTTTTTATTATATTTGGAAGAAGTTCAGGATTGATTATTATCTGAGGGTTGTTGGATTTGTTCATAATCAGATAGCTTTGATATTTCTTGCAGTACAGTTTGTCTCAGCAGGTATTTGATTATATCTTCTTCTGTGAACTTTTCAAAATAAGATGTATACAAAGAAACTAAAAAATGCATTCTAGCTGCATCTTGTCCAGTAAGAATTAAGTTGACAGGATATTCACTAGGAGCATTTTGTATGTTATCTTTTGTTTCTTTGATCAAATCAAACAGTTTGTCCATTAACTATTTCCTTATATTTATCTTTAGCTTTCTTTCCTATGCTATACCAAAAATTATTTATTTTTTTAAAGTCATTATTTGCCATATCACGATCAATTTCAGCATATTGTAAATCTATCCACTTATCAAAAGAACCATTATTGTATTTTCTGCTATATCCCTTAAGCTTCTGAGAAACTGCAGACAAAAAACCAATTTCAGATAAACTTCCTGGAAAGTTAGAAGTGTTTTCTTTGGTCAATTTTTGATTGATATTTGATGTCAATTCATTGAGTAAATACTTCATATCAAGATTAGTAGTTTCAACATCAATACCAGCAAATTTTGATAGCTTTTCTATTGCTTCAATAAAGTTCAAGCCTTCAACGTCTTGAACTAGTTTGATTAGATCTCCGCTACTATTGCATCCAAAACAGTTGTAAGTATTATTTGTTTGATTTACACCAAAAGATGGATTGCCATCATCATGATTAGGCATAGGACATCGAGTGTTAGCCCAATCACTAGACTTTGAGAATATGAAATCAGCATCATATTCTTTCTCCATAAAATCTACTATATTGACAGTCTTTTGTAATTCATCAATAAAAGGTCTTGAAATCTTTTGCATTTATCCCAATACCCAATCTGCTAAGTCAAGTTCTTCATCATTGGAGATGTCAACTTTCTCAAAGAATTCTTCTTCCTCTTCTTCTTGATTAGCTTTTGGTTTTCTCATAGGAGTTTTAGTTTCTTCAGGTACAGACTTGACAGTACTAACCGTAGAACCAGACAATGCACTATGTTTACCCATAATAGCTTCTTGTTCTTCTTTAGTTAGTTCTTTAATTTTGTTGTAATCTGGATTAAGTGCAACTGGGAATGGTTGAAAATGAGCATCACGCATTTTGACAGGATGCAAAATACAATATCCATGCTCCTTATTAGGTTCCATAGCAATAGCATATGTACAAAGGTGCATCAATACCTGACCACCAGATACAGCTGCTTGATCAAAACTCATAAACTTGTTATTTTCTTTAGCTTTACGAGCATCACGGATAGCTTCTCTGTTTATTTGTTGAGCAGTAATAATAGGAATGTTGTATCTTTTAGCCATTGTAAATAGCTTCTTGATAGCTAAGGATTGAAGTTCATAATCTTTAGCACCTTTAGGAGCATCTCTTACAGTCATGTTACCAATATAGTCAACAACTAAAAGATCTGGTTTACCTTTACTAGCAATCAAATCGCGTATCTTTGAATCGATGTATTCTGGAGTAGGATCTTCCATATTGACATCATATTCAAAATACGGTCCATCTTCTGCTTTCTTCAAACCTTCAGTAATAAACTTAATCTCATCAGCAGACAAGTCTGTTTTCTTGATTTGACTATAAGGTATTTCAAACATAAGAGAAACGTGTCTCAGTAAACACAACCAAGAGTTCATTTCAAAAGACAAGTAAAGAACTTTCTTATTGCAAACTCTATTAGCATGCATAGCAGAGTTCAAGAGCATTACACTCTTACCACCAGATGAAGGAGCTAAGAAAACAACAATTTGCCCAGGAAGCCAACCAAATGTTTTTTCATCTAAGTTGCTAATTCCACAGCCAATACCCTTGAATAATTCAGGATGATTAAGTCTCTTGTTATATTCTTGGTTGAAAAAATCTGATGATTTAGATACATCGAAGTTTTGAACATCATTATGTGTCTCATTCATTTCAGCTTGAATTGCATCAAGCTTATTCATGATTACATTGACAGCATTAGATATTCCCTTATTTTCACTTGGGTTAGACAATTCCGAGTTACTTTCAGTAAGCATGTCTGAAAGTAAACGTAAACACTGCTTATTCTTAAGTTGTGTTACGATTTCATGAAAGTTATTATCATCTGTTTCAGTTTCTAAAACTTCAGTCCAAACATTAAGTAGTTTTGCCTTAATTCTTTCTGAAACACCATATTCAAGAAATTTAGATTCAAGTATGTAGGATGTAAATAAACTACCACCACTTGCTTCCCAATAATCTAATATCAGTTTGAATAAAGCAAAGGTATAGGATTGCTTATCACCAGGAGCGATATGTGTAAAGTGTTCAGCTTTAACATTCCTGGCTAATAATTTTTCCATAGACTTAGCACTACTTGTGATATGAGCTAAGCACATGATTTCTAATTCAAATTGATCGAGTTTCATCTTACGTATGGCAATCTTACAGTAATACAGGAACGAAGTAAAGAGTTCCAACTAGAACCAGAGCTAATAGCAGAAGCGTTTCCATCAGAAAATAATAAAGTTGGTTTTCCTGAATTTATTCTTGCTGCGCATATTCTATCAAGCTGCAAGGAGAATTTTGCATAGTAATCATAATTTTGTATGCAATCTATAGCAACCAAGTCAAGATTTTTAAATTCATCGTAAAGATGCTCAGCTTGATCATTCTTATCAGTTTTAGTTAATGTGTCTATGATGTTTGGAAACTCATAATATTTTGCAGTAAGTCCTTTTTTAATTGCTGACTGTACTAAAACTGCTGCAATAAATGTCTTTCCGCTTCCAATGTTTCCTTCAAACATAACTGAACAAAGAGGTTGTCTTACTCCTCCAGAATGTTTGATTTTAGGGGCTTGGTTTTTGCAGATGTTCAGTAAATGCTTATCGTAAAAAGATATTAAAGCAAATATCTTTTGACTTATTTCTTGTTGACTTCCAAGATCAACACCATTTTTACCATTTCTGAAATCCCATTCTAAAACTGTTTTTTCAATAAATGGAGCAGGAACATTAGCTAAAGCAAAAAGTTCTCTGAAAAACTTTTTCTTTTGACATGAACACATTGAAGATAATCCATCTTCATTTGTTGTGTATCCTGAATAGTCACAAAGAGCACAACCTTTGCCTTCAACCATTCTTTCGGTTCTAGCTTTGTCTCTAAGTTTTTCTATTTTGTCAACACCTAATATATTGTCAAAATCATTCATAAGTCTTCGTCTTCCAAATCTATCTTACCTGAAGGGAAATCAATTGTCGAGGCATTTCTAGCTCTTTCTGTTGCCCAAGATCTAAGTGCATTAATCTCCTCCTTCATAAGTTTAGATATGGGGACAAGATTTTGAATACTAATAATTAAATCTTCGTTAGTAATGTCTCTTTTGTTATCTGAAAAAGCTTCATATAATGATGCTTCAATAAGTGATTCAATTTCTGCGCCAGTAAAGCTTTCAGTCATTTCAGCTAATCTCATAAGCTTAAACTTTTCTGGTTTTCTTCCTCTTTTTTGCAGATGAATTTCAAAAATCTTCTTTCTTTCTTGAAAACGTGGAAGATCAACAAAAAATATTTCATCAAATCTTCCTTTTCTAAGTAGCTCAGGAGGAAGTCCAGTTACATCGTTAGCAGTAGCAACAACAAACACGGGAGCATTTCTATCTTGCATCCATGTTAGCCAAGAACCTAATACTCTGCTTGTTGTCCCACTGTCAGAAGAACTTGATCCTCTTGATCCAGACATACCTTTGTCAATTTCATCACACCATAAGATACAGGGAGCAACACTTTCTGCTATCTTAAATACCTGTCTCATGTTTTGTTCAGAACTACCAACTAAACCAGAAAACACTTTGCCCATATCTAATCTTAGTAATGGAAAGTTCCAGTATGATGATATAGCTTTAGCAAATAAAGATTTTCCAGCACCTTGAATACCTACTAATAATATTCCCTTAGGATTAGAAGGAAGTCCATATTCTTCAGCTTCTTTTGAGAATGCATCTTTTCTTTTGTCTAACCAAATCTTAAGTGCTTCTAATCCACCAATATCATTCATTTCTATTTTGTCATCAATCCAATCTAACAATCCTGATTTGCGAATAATATCTCTCTTTTGTTGAGAAATACTGTCAGGAAAAAGACCTGGATATTTGATCATACAATATGTGCAAACTTGTTCACATTCAGAAATAGTTAATCCCCTGAATGAATTAACAATAACATCTAGTTCTTCATTTGTGTATGAAGTCTTAAACTTTTGTGCTAGCGTTTGTCTTTTGCTTGCACGAACTAGCATGTCATTGATTTTATTTTCTATTTCTTCTTTTGTAGGAAGGGGGAAATCAATAACAGGGACAATTTTTTCAAAGTCAGATGGAAGTTCAAGGCTACTCGAAATAATAATGATGGCTTTGTTTTCCACGCAGAAATCAAAAGCAAGATTTTTAACATGTCTTATAATCCTGTGTTCAACTTGTCCTCTGTAATTACCAGAACCAAAAAATTTGTTATAGTCTTTCAAAACAAGCAAACAAAACTTATTTTTGGGAACCAATAATTTATGAAACCAATTAAGTACTTCTTCTTGATCTAGTTGTTTATCTTGTTCTTTAGCTGGGAGAAATTCTGGAAATGTAGAATACAATCCAGATACAATATCCCATTTTAACAGATCCCAAGAAGTATCAGCTTTGGAACACATTTGTTCCAAAGCTGATATAACTCTGTTTTCTTCTTGAGTAACTACATAAAGAACAGTTCTTTTAGATCTTACAAGTAGCTCTACTTCATTAATTGTTTCTTGGCTATCCATTTTTTATAAACTTATTGTAATCAAATCTTGGAGCACCTGGGTAATCCTCATCTCTCCACCAAGTTTCATCCTTGAATTTGTCTGCTAAATCCTGGAATATTTCTCTCCAGTCTAATACTGCAAACTCTTGGATATAAGGAGATCGTGTTATTGATTTTTGGAATATACTTTCTAATAGCTTTCGATCTTCTATAGTTCCTTCACTTAAGGATTGAAATAGCTTTTGCAGTCCACTAATAATATCTTTCTCTGATATATTCTTAGTTTGCATATAGTAAGTAGAAGCTGCAGGTATTCCGTATTTTGAATAAATCTCTTTTGACTTACCAGCATTAGCAAGAATTACCACTTCATCATAAATATTAATTAGTGGAGTTTTATGATCACTCACTACTACATCTTGATAATATCTATTCAAGAATGATGGTAAGTTCATAAGTAAGAAATGACCATTCTTCTTGATCATGACTTCTTTATTTACAAAGCACCAATCAATAAATTTCTTTGTCCATTCATTTTTCTGAAGATTATTATCTTCCATAAAATCAGAAATAGTATTGATAATTTTGTTGTCAGATGTGTAAGTAACTTTGTAAAAACCACTAAAGTTTTTCTTAAACTCATCTGCAAAATAATCTACAAATGTTTTGGAAGTCCAAGAATTAACATCTTCAGGAAAACCTTTCTCTGTCTTAACAACAATTCTCTTAGATCTTTGTCGTTTGTTAGCAGAAAAGGGATTGCTTAATTCTGATTTATCTGGGACGTGCAACATGTATATTCCTTGAACAAAATCATAGGTGGGATCATTAATTTTTGATTTCATTGTAATCTAAATTATCTTGAATAGATTGATAGTATTCGAGAATTTGAGCACTTGTCATTTCATTCGAAATTGCTAAACCATTTTCTCTTGTTATCAAAAAGTTCTTATTTGCTATCTGAGCAAATCTGTCAGCTCTGTGTGAAATGAAGATACACTGCAAACCTAGCTTGTCAACATATGATTTCAAGAAAGCAACTAATCTATCCATCATTCTATCAGCAGAAACACTAGCTAATGCTTCATCTAACAAAACAATCCCATTATATTTTCTGTAAACTATAAAAGAAAAACGAAGGAGGATGCTTATAATTTCTATTAATCCTCCTCCATTAGAAACATATGGACATCTTTCAACTATTTTGCCATTAATATTTTTGTAGATTTTTGGTGTCAAGTTAAAAGCTGCTGTTTCACTAGCGCTTCCTTCAGTAGTTTTAAACTTAAAAACATATTCTTCTTGAAACATGTATGATAAACCATCAGAGACAGCGTTCTCTATAGTTTCTATTGCTTCAATTCTTGTATCTGCAGCTCTTTGTTTCAAGAAAATAAAAGCAGAGTTAGTGTCACTAGATTGCTTTTCAATATCAGCTAATTTTGTATCAATATCACTAATTTGTTTTTCTAGCATATTCTTTTGAGTTTGCTGAATTAACAAATCATTCTTAATTGATTGAAGCTGTTTTTTGATTGTATCAATATCAGTTTTGGTCATCAGTTTCTACTAATTTGTTGTAATTTAGATTTGCTTTGTTGATAAGTTTTATTAGTACTTGTTCATCTTCTTCAACAGTTGCTTCAAGATCTTCAAGATTGCATCCAAATTTATCAAAGCAGTCATCTCTTACGACTTTGTATTTTTGCGCAAGTTCTTTCTTCTGCTTTTCGTAAGCATCAATCTGTCCTTCAGCTCTATCACGAAGTCTTTTCAATTTTTGAATTTCAGCAGCGATGTTCAATTCTTAACCACCTTTTCGTTGTCATTAACTTGTCGAATAGCTTCTATTGCAATGTTGATAGCATTTTCTGTCAAACCAACATTGTAACCAGCTTCTTTGATAGCAAACAATTTATCATCCAACGTAGTAAAATTCCAGTTAGATGTAGTAATACTCGAAACTTTCAAAACTAAATCTTGAGCATTTTCCTTAAGTTTTTTCTTTTGCTCAATACCAGCTAAATTAAAAATCTCTTCTGCTGGACGGGATTTCTTAAGAGGAATATATTCTTTGTTGATAATAGTCCCATCATCAAGAGTGTATTCTAAAAGTAGAACTTTGATTTGTCTAAACAAGTTGTCTTTTGATGCAGATCTTCTTGAAATAGCTCCTGGATTGATAAAAATCTTTCCATCACTTCTTGTTTCTTCCATAGCATGATGGATATGTCCAGATAATAATATCTTGGTTTTTTCATGTAGTGGTGTATCTTGAAATAAGAAAATATACTCTCCAAATCTATCTAGCTTATCTCCCACAGAAGCATGAGCACAATGAATAATAGCTGGATTATCAAGTAGCTTTCCTGAGAACATTTCGTCATCTAATTGTCTAGTAAAGTGATGAAAAGCAATACCTAAAGATGGATCATAATCCAAGATTTCAAGCAATTCTAAATGATGCAAAGTTCCTAATGCTGTTCTGTCTAAATCATTTGAATGATCTTTGTCATGATTGCCTTCTAGAGCAATTATTCTAAAGTTCCAATTTTGACGTAACAACTTGATAACTGCATTTCTAAGAAGTGGACTTGGTTCAGGTTTTTCAAATAAATCTCCAAGTAAAATTATTGCATCTACATTGTTAGATTTGGCAATTTCAAAGCATTCTTCAAATTCTTCTAAAGTTGCTTGCATGTAATCATCAACTCTATTTTCAGGAGTTGTATGCCAAAGATGCTGATCCCCAACTACTAAGATTTTTTTAACTGGAACACTATTCGACATTAGCTTCTACCTTATATGTAGTAACAAATCCATCGCCATCACATGTTGGACAAACAGATGTAGTAGTCTTTTGTTTTTCTAATAGGATGTTGATTTCTTTGTCGTAATTTTCAATTTCAGATTGCAAGGTGTCAATAGAACCATTTATGCTTTGAGTTTCTTCATCGATAGATGATACTTCATCAAGCATTTCGCGTTTCTCTGAAATCAGTTTGTCAATTTCAACTATTTTATTAACAGTTTGTCCTAGAACTCCATTGACAAATTCATTTGCGACAATTTTATTCTTTTCAATTTCTTCAATTCTGTCAACTAAAGAAATAGCATTATCTATCATTGAATTTTTATCATCTACTACAGATTGTTGATTTTCAATTTCAACAAGTTCAGTAGAAAGCAATTTGTAAACATTTTTGACTTGTTTGAGCCTTACATTGATACTAAGTACTTCATTGTAGATATCACGACAAAATGCTAATGTAGACCGCTTGCGATTTATTAGATCTGACAGCTCTTTATGAAGAGAAATTATTTTATCTAAATCTTCAACAAGTTTTAATTTTCTATCTAAATCTGCATACTGTTCTAAGTCAGTTTCTAATTTTTGCCTGTCAGCTTGTAGGTCTTTAGTTTGAGAATTATATTTGGTAATCTCTTTCTTAAGATTTGAAGCACCTTTTTCAAGATCATCAACTTGGAGCAAGACTGATATTTCTTGACCCAGCGAGAGTTCCTTTTTATCTACTAGAAAAACGTCTTTTTTCTGGAGAGAGAATGGAAGTGGACCATCAGATGTTTCAGGAATATATCCAATAAATTTTCTGTAATCCTCTGGCATGTCTTTACCATAGCTTTGAGCTGTTTTAGTTTCTCCACCAAAAGGTGTCATGGATAAGACATTCTTCTTACCTTTGGTTCGTTCAAAGGTGTCACCATTCATAAAGGTGATTTTTACAGTGTATTCTTTTTCACCATCTCTAATCCATCCACTGTCATGCTTATCAAGTAACACAGAGTACAATGCTCTCATGATTGCTGATTTACCATTGTCACTACTTCCAGTAACAAGGTTTATGCCATCTGCCAAATCAATCTTAGTATTGACATGGTTCATGAAATTGATGAGCTCTATTGTTTTAATTTTACGATCGTTATTAGATAAAATCATATCAACAGCATTGTACTCAAAATATCTGGAAAATGCAACTCCAGAAATTCAGATTTTGCTCTTTCTATTTCAAAATTAACTTGTGTCAATTCAGGGATGACAATTTTATATAATTCAGCCTTAACTATCTTGATAGGAGAATAATTCAGGGGGCAACATTTCTCACTTTTACCATTGTGAAGTTTGTTGCATCTCATACAATAAAACTCTGTGGATTTAAAGTAAGGGATGATCATTTGAGATTTCGTATCTAATTCTGTTTTCTTAAATCTCAAGAATGTTTTGTTAGAAAAATCTTTAATTGGATCGCACATTCTTCTAACAACGAGATCTTTATTTTCAACAGTTATAGTGCTTGGAATTTTAATTTCGTAAACACTTGTAAAAATTATCTTAGTATCAGACAATTGACTAGGAGACGCTATACAAGATAATATATCATTGTTGGTCACTACTAATCGACAAAGCTGAGGCATTAACATAATATGAAAATTCAAATAGACAGAGATATGCTTTTGACAGAATTATACGAGTTAAGAGCACAAATCACAGAACTAGCCTTAAATCATGAAGAAGCAAAAGATTGTCGTCAAAAAATTGATGCAATTGTAAATCTTCTTATGAACGCTCCAAGTTCAGAAAGTAACACAGCATATCCAAAAACAAAGCTTAGGAGAGGGTAATGACACAAAAAAGATTAGATGATTTGATGCAAATGTCCAATGATAAAACTTTAACTATTTCTGATTTAGGAGAAATATGTGGATCATTATTGGAAAGTTCTAGTAGACATTCAAAAGATTTAAAAATCAAAATAAATCATTTAGAGCAAACTATCTTGGAATTAAAAAAAGAAATCCAAGACCTCAAAGATAAAAGTGGCCTTGGATTTGGAGTGATTTTAGAAGACGAGGAAGATTAAGCTTCCTCGTCAAAAACTACTGAAAATGGTTCATCAGTTTTATAACTTGCAAAAACATTAGATGAAATATGATAAACTTCACTGCTTCCTGTGTAAGGACAAGTGATCTCATAATCATTGTACTCAACTTCTTGATTAGTTTCTGGATCTATCTCAGTCTTCTTGACTAACTTTACAGTTCCACGAGACATTTTATTTCTAGATTGTTTTTCAGGAGATGAACCTTCAGTAGTATCATATTCATTGCTGATAATTCCTAATGATCTTTCTCCTTCTTCTGTCAAATCATCATCATCCATGTCATCAAGAAGATCTATATCATCAATTGGAACTTCAATTTCGATAAGTTTTCCATCTTTTTCTACTAGCATCTTTTCATAAATAAACTTATGAGTTTCACTACTAATACCCATCAATTCATCCATTGCAGCTTTAGTTTGTGCTTCAGCTGTCTTTTCATCAGAGATAATTCCACCAACTTTTCTTTCAGACATTATTCACCTATGCGATTTTTTCTTCTTCTAAAACAGATTGTAATGAGAAATCTAATCTGATTGGATAGTTCAAACCTCCACAAGGAATGAATGTAAAAGTTTCAGATTTGTTTTTCTCAACGTTGAAATACATGACATTATAATTTGCGCGAGCTGGAATTAGTTTTGTCATATAAATTATACCCCGATGAGAATAAACTAAAATTCCAGCTCCCCCTCTTGGAGAACAAGAAAGTTTTAATACTCCATTTTGTTTAGGAGTAACAATAAGATTAATGTTTGATCCATATCCTCCTGGAACCATCTGCTCTTCTCTTTCTCCTAATCTATATGAGATTTGTGAATTAAGATCTAATGATATGTTTTTATCAAAAGAATAAGCTGATTGATAAAAATCAAAACTTTCTATCTTATTGTTGGTGTTTCCAAATTTAACTTTTACCCTGTCATCTTTTTTAAACACACCTTCTACTATTCCAGAAATAGTAGTTTCAGGAGCTAAATTAGATGTCATAAAAACTTTAGCATTAGTTTCTTTTGACAGCATAAAGTTTTTAGATGTTAATGCTCCTGCTCTTTCTGGAAGTTCATGAGTATTAAATGATTTCTTTAAATTGCTAACTTGTTTTTGCGTTGAAAATGAAAAAGTTTGATTTTTATCAGTTCCATTTTTAAAATGCAAAAAATATCTTACTCTGGTATCTTTGTCAAACTTTTTTTCATGAACAATCCCAGTCTCTTTTAATGTTTCTGGATTATTCAAGTATAAGAAATAAGACGGTTGCTGGGATACAGCAAACGCACAAAAAGCCAAAAATGACTTAAGAATTATAAAGGTTTTAGAAAGTAACGCCATTGTTATTCCCCTCCTAAATAACAAACAACATTATATATTTATTCTGTTTTTGAAGGGTTAGACACTGTTGCAAAAGAAAATTGACAATAATAATTTCTGGATTTCAAACATATGTTCAATAACAAACGCCACAAATATGCCTTAGACTTATCACAACCTTTTAATCCTGAAAGTGTTCCTGGATCTACTGGTATTGAGAAAATTGAAAATATTGCTCAAATATTAGCTGAAAAAGTTGGACCACTTTTAGATGATCCTGATATGGCATATAAGCTTGTTTCAAACAGTTCATACACTGATGTCAAACCAGAATTGAAATTTCTTGAAAAATACAGTACATCGATCAATAAATTAATCAAAGAAGTTCAAAATATTAAATCAAGATTTTACATCTCTGGAATGTCAGAGATACAAATCCAACAAATAATCATTTCTAAGATGTTAGAAATTGCACAACAAAAATTTATTCCAGAACTTGTTGAAATTATGAGAACTGGAAAAAGAAGCAATTTAGATGTTTTAGGACAACTTACAACATATCAACAGCAAGAAGAAATAAGAACTATTAGAGAATTTATTTCAAGAGAAATTCAAAGAGAAAAAAGAGAGTTCGTACAAAGATACCAAGATATAAAAGAAAAATCTTTATCTATCCCTGGCTTTGGTATTGATCAACTACAAATCCTTGTTATGTATCCAGAATACAACAAAGGTAAGAAGATGTTATTATCTTCAGATCAATTTAGTGCTGATGGTAATTCAAAAAGACAGATTGAAATTATTGCTGATGAAATTAGTCAGTTAGATAAAGAAATTAAAAGACTGCCTCTTGTAAGTACTTGGAGAAAAATATTAGCACTTCAAAATGATCTTCCAGAAAGAGAAAAGTGGATCTCACTTGTTCCAGATCCTATATCATGGAACTTACAATCTTTTATCGGAATGTCTTCTGGACAAACAAATCAAGAAACTGCAGAGCTTAAGAGATCTGATAGTAGAGATCCTGCAATTGCTGTAGAGTTGCAAAAATTCTTTACTCCAAGAACATACTTAACAGGAAGTCAATTGCCATTTATGTCTCATGATGACTTTGATTTCTTAGTTGCTAATTCAGAGTATTTTCCACCCAATACTGATTTTGCAAATATTGACTTAAGAAAAATTAGACTTTCTTTCCCTCCTGGAGTACAAAGAGATCCTCAAGTGCTTGCAAAAATTGAAGATATTGCAAGAAAGCAAGTTTTCCTTAAGGATAGATTTATTCTTCAACAACTTAGTGATTTAGTAACAGATGACTATGATGGACCTAATATTCTTCAAGTTGTAAGAGATAAAAACTCAGAACAATATGTTCAATTATCTGATGAAGTAGGGCAAAAACTTCAGTTCTTTTTTGAAACTGTATGTAGAGGAAAGAAGAGTGAGTTTGCTTATTATCTTCAAAAAATATTTAAGGAAGAAGAAGCAGATCTTGTTCTCGGAGATACTAAAAAACTTCCAGATACCCGATATCAATCTTTTGGTTTTACATTCTTATCTGGAGGAGAGCAAAAAATCTGTAATATTCTCAGAGAAGATTACAATTTAGATGCTGTTCCTATGCCTGTAGAAGTTCCAATTCCTGATGATTGTCCAACTAATACATACAATTTCAAAGTAGACTTCTTGATTTCTGCTCCTGTTTATATGGGAGAAGATGAAAATGGAATACCTAAAATTGTACCTAAAGTTATGTTTGCTGCAGAATACACTGACTGGCAAGGTGGACAAAAATCTACACTACCTAACAAAGGTAAAGATTGGTTAGATCCTGACGGTAATGTAGTTAACTTTACTCCTATTGATCCTGATACTGGTGAAGTGTTACAAAACTGGTCCAATGATGTAATGGTCACTGGAAAACAAGTGTATGACCTTAGAACACAATGGAAGAAAAGAACATACGAAGTTATTGGTCACTTAATTGGTACTGATACTCTTATGTTCACAGATAAACATGTTGAATTTCCATGGAGAATTGGTCAAGAACTTGATGAAAAAAATATAGTTTATTCTTCAAAGTATTGTTCTGGTGATGCAATTCCAGATGTAAATTCTAGTGAAAAACGTAAGTGGAATGCAAATGAGGGAAAATTTGTTTCTAAAAGTGACAAGAAATTAAAAGAAAGATGTTACGGTCTTAGGATGCTTCAAATGAGAGACAGAAAATTACATGAACTCTACGCATCTTCTGACTACAGACAAAATGTTTACGATAATCCTATAGAAATGTGTGTGAGACTTGTTGACTGTAATATTGCTAAAGTAAAAATAGATGAAGGCATAAGACAAGTTAAGAGTGAGTTTACAGGTATGGGTGGTTTTGATGGACCAACTATGAAAGCTCACATGGATTATAGAGATAGTTTAATCGTAAGAAAAAATGAAATCGATAGAATACTTAGTGGAGCAGTTTCTATCAGTAGAGATAAAAGAATACAACTTGATGATGAAAGAGAAGAAATCAAAAAAGAACTTCTCGATTATAGAAATTCTCCATTAGCTTCATTTAAGACAAGATTAGAAGAAGTTATTTCTCAAGGTGCAATTCAACAAAAAATTCAAGCACTAGAGCAAATTAAAACAGAATTAAGATCTGGTGAATTTATTCCTAATCTAGCTCAACTCAGAGTAAGAATTGCAGATATAGATAAAGGTATTCTCCCTTACATAAAATTTGACTAATGATATACACTTCAGACTATGTAGGTAAGTGGTATTGGTTAAAGTATGATGACAAAATTTTACTTGTTGAAAATATGTCATCTGAACTTGAAAGAGCTAC
>Ga0078894_10002189_pt1 | contig 14718 bp, 17 predicted proteins | sample LauGreSu1BDMLBSD_2_FD_67506 | JGI IMG/M metagenome (GOLD analysis project Ga0078894, IMG submission 67506) | Freshwater lake microbial communities from Lake Michigan, USA - Su13.BD.MLB.SD (version 4) (version 4) | ecosystem: Environmental > Aquatic > Freshwater > Lake | place: Lake Michigan... | reverse complement strand
AGTATGGTTTTTGGTGTGAGAGTGGAAAACTAGATGAATTCAAAAAATTTATTGATTTATTTTGCTATGATGATGAACTTAGAATTAAAATGGGAATGAATGGTTATAATAGACTTAAAAATGATTTCAATGTAAACTATTCATATGATCTGATCATGAATCATTTTAATGATTAATATTTTTAATATAAAATTATTTTTATGTTGCTATTAAATAAAACTGCTGTTATAACTGGCTGCAATAAAGGAATTGGGAAAGTTATTTTGGAAATTTTTGCCGAAAATGGTGCAAATATAATTGCATGTACAAGAAAAGAGACGAAAGAGTTTAATGACTATATGGAGTCAATTAAAAATAGATATTCGATTTCTATAACGCCTATTTATTTTGATTTAGAAAATCCAGATGAAATAAAAATTGCGATATCAAAAATAATTTCTTTGAAAATCAAAATTGATATTTTAGTTAACAATGCAGGTTTTGCATCTGGGGCATATTTTCAAATGACACCAATTGTAGATTTAGAACGAATGATGAAAATAAATTTTACATCTCAAATACAATTTACGCAGGGAATTTCTAGATATATGGCTAGATTTAAAACTGGATCTATAATTAATATGGGGTCTACGGCTGGATTATTTGGTGATGTAGGAATGTTAAGTTATGGGTCTAGTAAGGCTGCTTTAATTTTTTCAACAAAAACTATTGCGTCTGAATTAGGTCAATTTAATATCAGAGTAAATGTTATTGCCCCTAGTGTGACAAAAACTGAAATGTTTGACCAAATGGAAGAAAACGCAAGAACAAAATTAATAAATTCTTCTGCATTTAAACGTGCTGCAGAACCTATTGAAGTCGCAAATGTAGCTTTATTTTTAGCAAGTGATTTATCTACCTTTGTAAACGGGCAAATCATAAGAGTTGATGGCGGTATTACTCCTTAAAAATTAATTTTATGAATTTAGGAATATATGGAACAGGTGGTTTTGGAAAAGAAATTTTTGATGTTGCATGCAGAGAAAACGCTAATATTAAAAAATGGGAGAGTATATTTTTTATTGATGATTTTAAAGAAAATGACACTTCTTTTTATCTTAGTAAAGTATACACTTTACCAAATATCATAGCTAATGAAACTATACAAAATTTAGAAGTTGTAATTGCTATTGGTGAACCATTTGTTAGAATTAAAATCAAGGAAAAACTTAAACAACATAATATTAAATTGGGTAAGGTTATTGATCCGAGTGCTTTAGTTTCCCCCACTGCTACTTTATGTGATGGTGTTATAATAACTTCAGATTGTATAATTGCTAGTTCTGCATTTGTAGGTGAGAATGTTGCTATTAATGTTAAGTCAATTATAGGACATGATATTATTTTATCTAATGATGTAGTAGTATCATCGATGGTTAATATAGGAGGAGCTTGTAAAATAGGTACTGGCACCTATTTAGGCATGGGTTGTTTAATAAAGGAAGGACTAGAAATTGGGGAAGAAGTTATAATTGGTATGGGTTCGGCAGTTCATCATAATATACCTGATAGAATGATTGCATTAGGTAATCCTGCAAGGCCTATGAAAGAAAATATTGAAAAAAAAGTTTTTAAATAAAGATATATGAACAATAATGAACTTACTTTATTAGCCAAAAAATCAAGAGTTCAACTCTTAGAATTAGCTTTTAAAAGTGATGGCCCATCACATTTAGGAGGAGGTCTTTCGATGGTTGAAATCTTTACAGTATTATATGGAAATATATTAAATTATGATATTAAAAATCCTGAATGGGAAAAACGAGATAGATTTATATTAAGTAAAGGACATGGAGTCTTACCATTCTTTATTGCCTTACATAATGCTGGATTTATTTCACAAGAGGTATTGTATACGTATAAGAAAAACGAAAGTGATCTAATTTCCCATCCGGTAATGAACTTGGAATTAGGTATGGAGTCTTCAAATGGAAGTTTGGGTCATGGCTTATCTATGGCTGTGGGTATTTCATTAGCACTCAAAAAAAGAAACAATTTTGAAAGTAGAGTATTTGTAGTAATGGGAGATGGGGAATGTAATGAAGGCTCAGTTTGGGAGGCAGGCATGTCGGCTGCTCACTTTAAGTTAGATAATTTAATAGCCATAGTCGATTATAATAAGTTACAAAGTGATGGCAATAGTGAAGCAGTAATGGATATTGGATTACTAGAAAAAAAATGGGAGAGTTTTGGATGGGATGTTATTTCTTTAGATGGTCATGATATTGTTGCATTAAATGATGCTTTGAGTCATAGGGCTAATAATATGAAGCCGAAAGTAATTGTAGCACATACAACTAAAGGAAAAGGAGTTTCGTTCATGGAAAACAACAATACTTGGCATCATAATAGACTTACACAAACAACTTTCGATCAGGCAATTGCTGAATTAAATCTATAATTGAATTACATGAAAATTACAGGAAAAGAAAATAAACAGTGGTCAAGACTTGGTTCAAGGGCAACCTATGGTCAAGCAATATTAATGCTTGCTGAAAAATTAGATAACCTGATGGTATTATCAGCGGATTTAGGCAATTCTTCAGGATTAGATCGTTTTAAAGCAACCTATCCAGATAAATTTTTAAATATCGGTATAGCTGAACAAAATATGATTGGTGTTGCTGCTGGATTAGCCAAAGAAGGTAGTGTTGTTTTTGCATCTTCATTTGCACCTTTTATTACAATGCGCGCTGCTGAACAGGTTAGAATGAATATGGGATATATGGATTTAAATATTAAAACAGTTGCTATTGGAAGCGGAGTTTCTATGTCATTTTTGGGAAATTCTCATTTTGGACTTGAAGATGCTGCAATGATGAGATCAATTCCAAATATGACTGTAGTTAGTCCTGCAGATTGTGCAGAAATTGTAAAAACAGTTTTTGCTGCTGCAGAATATCCACATCCTATGTATATTCGTTTAACCGGGGCTGTTGGATTTCCAGTTGTTTATGAAGATGATTACGATTTTCAAATTGGTAAAGCAGTTGAGATAAAGAATGGCACTGATGTATCTATAGTTGCCACAGGATCGATGGTTTATGAATCATTAGAAGCTGCTAAAAATTTAGAAGAAGTTGGAATATCAGTTTCAGTTTTGAATATGCATACTATTAAGCCATTAGATACAGATGCACTAGATAAATTAATAAAAAAAGGAAAAACAATTTTTACAATAGAAGAGCATAGTATAACAGGAGGCTTGGGAAGTGCAGTTGCGGAATATGTTTCTTCAATACCAAACAGTCCTGTTGTTAATAGAATTGGATTGCCTGATGAATTTGTTATCACAGCTGAATATCGATATATTTTAGAAAAATATGGATTAGTTGGAATCCAAATCGCAAACACGATAAAAGAAAAAATTAAAATTTAAATATTAAATATTATGACAAACAAAGAAAAGTATGACCAAGTTTTTATTGAATCTTTTTCAATAACTGCAGATCAATTAAATGAAAATTTAGTGTATCAAAGTGTTCAACAATGGGATTCGATTGGACATATGGGAATGGTTGCTGCATTAGAAGAGGCATTTGATATTATGATGGAGACAGATGATATAATTGATTTTGGATCTTATAATAAAGGGGTAGAACTTTTGGCAAAATACAATGTAGTTATCTAATTAGTGAATAATGAAAAGTTTTTTTAAAGATTTAGAATACTTTTCAGATTATATAGCACTTACTACACAATCTGAACAAATTACTTATAGTGCTTTAATTGAAGAAATTAAAGCACTATCGATGCATATTCGAAATAGAGATTTGGTTTTTTTAATTTGTGAAAATAGCATAGAATCAATTGTAGGTTATTTAACATGTTTGAGGGAAGGGTATATTCCTTTATTAATTGGTAGTTCAATAGATGAAATTCTCCTTCAAAATTTAATTAAAACATATAAGCCCTCATATATATGGACGAATAGAGATTTTGAATGGGCATTAGATGAATGGAAAACTGTTTATAAAAACAGAAGTTTTCATTTGCTTGAAAAAATTAATAATTTTCAACATATTTTTCATGAAGATCTTGCTGCTTTATTGATGACATCTGGAAGTACAGGAAGTCCTATACTTGTCAGGCTTTCATATGAAAATCTAAATCAAAATGCAATTTCAATTACTCAATCTTTAAGTATTACTAGAGATGACACTCCGATAACCACTTTGCCAATGAATTATACTTATGGTCTTTCAATAATTAATAGTCACCTTTTGAATGGCTGTGAAATTATATTAACTGAATTAAGTATCATTTCAAAGGAATTTTGGGATATAATTAATACTAAAAATGTAACAACATTTGGAGGAGTGCCATATACTTATCAAATGCTTAAAAGGCTCAATTTCGAAAAATTGAACTTAGGCAAAATTTCAAAATTAACACAGGCGGGTGGAAAATTAGACACAAATTTAATTAAATATTTTTCAGAACACTGTTTTAATAAAGGTATTCAATTTTTTGTCATGTACGGTCAAACCGAAGCTACAGCAAGAATGTCTTGTTTGCCAGCAAATGATTCTATGAGAAAACTTGGAAGTATAGGTTTGCCAATAGCTAAAGGTGAATTCTTTTTGATAGACGAAGCAAATAAAATAATTTCAGAACCCGAAGTAGTTGGTGAATTATATTATAGAGGACCAAATGTTTCAATGGGATATGCATATAGTGTTGAAGATTTTAAAAAAGGGGATGAAAATAATGGAGTTCTTGCAACTGGAGATATGGCTAAGAAAGATTCGGATGGGTATTATTATATAGTTGGAAGAAAAAAAAGGTTTATAAAAATTTTTGGTAATAGAATAAGCTTAGATGAAATCGAAAATATTTTATTAAAAAATTATATTACAGCTGTTTGTGCAGGTGTAGATGATAAATTATTAATTTATACTACACAGGAAAGTGGTTTAAACGATATCAGGTTACTAATTTCTACAAAAATTGGAATACATCAATCAGCAATTTCTGTAAATTTCATACCTGAATTTCCTCGTAATGAATCTGGTAAAATATTATACTCAAAACTTCAAGTCAATTAAAATGTATACCTTAGAAGATTTGGATCAATATCAACCTTACTCTTTAGATCATAAAAATAAAAATCTAATATTGGGAGATATATTATTTGGTTTAGAAAAATTACATAATAATAAATGTTCTGAATACCATAAAATAGTTCAGAATTGGATGTTTAAATTTTCTGATGAATCAAATATTGAAAATTTACCTTTTATTCCAGTTAGATTATTTAAAGAACTTGAATTATTAAGCATAGAAAGAGATGATATTAAAAAAACATTAACTTCATCTGGAACTTCAGGACAAACTCCATCTAAAATATTTTTAGATGCCACAACTGCATCAAACCAGACAAGAGTTTTATCTAAAATCTTATCTAGTTTTATTGGGAAAAAAAGACTTCCAATGCTTATTATTGATACCAAATCTGTTTTAAAAAATAGAAATAGTTTTTCAGCGAGAGGTGCCGGAATCTTAGGTTTTTCTATGTTTGGATATGATGTCCAATATTTATTAGACGATGATTTTAACCTAGATTTTGATTTACTTCAAAATTTTCTAAAAAAACATGAAGGAGAGAAAATTTTATTATTTGGCTTTACATATATTGTATGGGAATTTTTTAATAATGCAATTCAAAAGTATGGGATTCCGATTAATCTAGAAAATGGAATACTAATACATGGTGGTGGATGGAAAAAGATGATAGATAGTGCAGTTGATACTCATGTTTTTCGTGAATCTTTATATAATAAAACAAAACTTCAAAATATTTATAATTACTATGGACTTGTAGAACAAACAGGTTCAATATTTATGGAATGCGAGGCTGGTTTTTTGCATGCTTCTAATTATTCGGATATAATTATTAGAAACCACAAGGATTATTCTGTTGCATCAATTGGTCAAGAAGGGCTAGTTCAACTTGTTTCAGCTTTACCATTAAGTTACCCTGGTCATTCAATTTTAACAGAAGATTTAGGTACCATTTATGGGATAGATAATTGTACCTGCGGTAGACATGGAAAATATTTTAAGATAAGCGGTAGGATAAAAAATGCTGAAGTAAGAGGTTGTAGTGATACAATACAAAAATAATATTAATGGGAATCCAAAATATAACCTTACCTAGTAACGAGAATGTTGAATATTTGGTTGGTCATCCATCTTATACCAATCAAATCAGTATTATTAATCCATTTAATGATACTGTCATAGATTTCCTATCTGAACTCTCTCATTCTATTTTAACGAATCCTCTATCAAAAAAATACTCAGATATTATCACATTTGGTTATTGGTGTAGGTCGGCGAACTTAAAAAAAATTAAATTAAGTTATCCGAAGGTTGATAATAGAAAAGGAGTTGGTATTGTATTTCATATTGCACCCTCAAATGTGCCTATTAATTTTGCTTTTTCTTATGTATTTTCTTTGTTATCTGGAAATGTTAGTATTGTTCGAGTTCCTTCAAAGAAATTTGATCAAATATCAATTGTTTCATCAATCGTTAACAAGCTATTCGATAATCCTAAATTTAATACAATAAAATATAACACATTTTTTATACGGTATCCACATGATGACTCTATTACTCAAAGTTTATCTGCAATATCAAATGCAAGATTAATATGGGGCTCAGACGAAACAGTAAATAAAATTAAATCTTTTAAAACTCCTTCTAAATGTTTTGATCTTCCGTTTTCAGAAAGGTATTCATTAGGAATTATAGGTGTAGAAGAGATTTTAAATTTAAATGAGAGTGATTTGAAAAGGCTTGCAACTGGTTTTTTTAATGATACTTATTTAATGGATCAAAATGCATGTTCTTCGCCACAGTTATTATTGTGGTTCTTTCAAAATGAAAATTTAATAGAAAAGGCCAAACAAATATTTTGGAATGCAGTCAATGAAAAAGTTTTAAACGATTATGATCTTTCACCTAAAAGTTCAGTTGATAAACTAACTTGGATGTGTTTAGATTTAGTAAAAAGAGATGATGTTATTGAAGTTAATGTTTTAAAAAATAACATAAATCGAGTGCAAATAAATTCTTTGCCAAAATCAATTTTAGAACTAAAAGGAAAATATGGATACTTTTATGAATATTCAACTTGTGATTTAGGTGTTATAGAAACATTAATGGATACTAAAATTCAAACATTAACCTATTTTGGGGTAGAGAAGTACAAGTTATTTGATATAGTATATAATGCTCGTAATATTGGTATTGATAGAATTGTTCCAATTGGAAGCGCACTAGAAATGGGGATTATTTGGGATGGCTATGATATGATTTATAATTTGACAAAAATTATTGACTTAAAATAAACAGTATAATTATGGAAGGATTTAAATTGAATTGCGTAGAGTTACAAGAGTATCAACCAAACCGATACCCTTTTTTAATGATAGATCATATTGAGTGGGTTGTTCCAGGTAAAAGCGCTAAGGGACATAAGAATTTAACACTTAATGAATGGTATTTTCCCAAACATTTTCCAGGTGCTCCAAATATGCCAGGTGCTCTTCAGCTAGAAGCAATGGCACAAATGTTAACTGTTGCAATTACAACTTTACCTGGACTTAAAGGTAAAGTAACACACGCTCTTCAACACACTGTAAGATTTAGAAAAGAAGTTTTACCTGGACAAACACTTCATATAGAGACAACTGTTATTTCATGGAATAGGGGTATTTGTAAAGGGAAAGGTGTCGGATACACCGATGGTGAAATTGCATGTGAAGCTGATATGTTAATCACTATACCTGATATTTTGGATCTCTATTTACCTAAGAAAAAATAATCATTTTAATAAGATACTAAAGTGAAAATTGAAAATCCAGATGTACTTATAATTGGAGCAGGTGCAGCAGGAGCGGCAGCAGCATGGAGCTTGAGTCAAACAAAATTAAAAATTGTTTGTTTAGAACAAGGTGGTTTTATGAATCCCGATGAATATCCAAGTACTAAGGTTGGTTGGGAGGCAATGAAATACGATAAATTTAATGTGAGTCCAAATGTTAGAAATTTAAAATCTGACTATCCAATTAATGATTCTGAGTCTCCAATTGCTATTGCAAACTATAATGCAGTAGGAGGATCTACTATTTTATATTCTGGACATTTTCCACGTTTTCATCCTTCAGATTTTAAGGTAAAAGATCTTGATGGAGTTGCGGATAATTGGCCCATGAGTTATTATGATTTAGAGCCTTTTTTTAACTTAAATGATAAAATGATGGGAGTTTCAGGATTGTCTGGTGATCCTGCTTATCCTACTATTGATGGAATGTTTCCTCCTATTCCATTTGGTGAAATGGGAGAAGTTATGGCAAAAGGTTTTAATAAATTGGGATGGCATTGGTGGCCTTCATATAGTGCAATTATTACTAGAGAATATATGCATAGGGGTAAGTGTATAAACTTAGGGCCTTGTAATATGGGATGTCCTCAAGGAGCAAAATCAAGTACAGATATTACTTATTGGCCAATAGCAAAAAGGAATGGCGTAGATTTGAGAACAAATTGTCGTGTTAGAGAAATTACTGTTGACATTAATGGGAAATTAACAGGGGCTATTTATTATGATGAAAATGGAAAAGAATGTTTTCAGTCTGCTAAAATTGTTTTAGTCGCTTGTAATGGAGTTGGAACACCCAGACTACTATTAAATTCAAAAAGTAAGTTCTTCCCAGATGGTTTAGCAAATAGAAGTGGTTTAGTTGGAAAAAATTTAATGCTACATCCTTTAGGATATGTGGAAGGACTATTTGAACAAGAATTGAATTCTAATTTAGGACCCCATGGTTGTTTAATGCAAAGTCAGGAATTTTATGAGACAGATAAATCGCGTGGTTTTGTAAGAGGGTATACTATGCAATTATTACGAGGACCTGGACCTATTGAAACTGCAATTTCTGCAGTAAGTAGAAGAGATATTCCTTTAGGTTTAAGCCATCATGATGCTTTACAAAAAACATTGGGGAAGAATATAGGTATAGGAATAATTGTAGAAGACTTGCCAGAAGAACATAATACAGTAACTCTAGATCCTAATATTACTGATTCAAACGGTATTCCTTCGCCTAAAATTAACTATATCTTAAGTGATAATAGCAAAAAGATGTTAGTACATGGAATTAAAAAATCAAAAGAGGTAATGATTGAGGCTGGTGCGTATAAAACTATTAGTTTTGGGCCGGTTAGAAATACTGGCTGGCATTTAATGGGTACAGCTAAAATGGGTATTGATCCAAATACTTCGGTTGTTAATCAATTTGGAGAATCGCATGATGTTAAAGGTTTGTATATTGTTGATAGTAGTGTTTTTGTAACTAGTGGTGGTGTGAATCCTGCATCTACATTGCAAGCAGTAGCATTATATATATGTGATAAAATAAAAAATAACTATAAAGTTGTATAAATCAGATGGAGATATTTAATAAAAATGAATTAGAAAAGTTAGATATTATTTTAAAGTTGATTTTACCTAATATCAATACAAATATGCCTGATGCGAATTTAATATTAAATGATTTAGACATAAATAATAAAATTCATTATAAATTCATTGAGGCTTCTAAAGAGTTATGTTTTAAAATAGAGAAGATTGAAAATCAAGAAGACCTAGATATACTTAAAAAAAGAAATTTTCGGGACTTTTCAAATTTTGTTAACTCTTCTTTGATTTTATATTATAGTAATAAAGAGGTACTGAAAAATTTAAAAGTTGGATCAACTCCACCCTTCCCGGAAGGAAATTATGTGAAAGAAGGTGACATTTATTTATTAGAACAAGTTTTTTTAAAAGAAAAAATGTATACAGACTAACGTGGATAAAATTTATATTAAGTATATTAAAAGAATTTTCGATATTTTTATTTCCATTTGTATTTTAATTCCGACATTCCCAATATTAATCCTTGCTATAATTGGATTGATGATTTCCAATAAATCAATGAATGTTTTATTTTTTCAATTAAGACCAGGTTTTAACGAACGAATTTTCAAGCTTGTTAAAATAAAAACAATGAATGATCAAGTTGACCATAATGGCAATTTGTTACCTGATGAACAAAGAACTACCACTGTTGGTAGAATTCTTCGAAAGTATTCTATCGATGAATTGCCTCAATTATGGAATGTTTTAAAAGGTGATATGTCACTAATTGGTCCAAGACCTTTGTTGGTGGAATACCTTGAACATTATACTTTAGAACAAAAAAGACGCCATGAAGTAATGCCAGGAATTACTGGTTGGGCTCAAATACATGGAAGAAACTCACTACAGTTTAATGAAAGATTTAAATTAGATGTGTGGTATGTAGATAACGTATCAATTAAATTAGATTTATTTATTTTCTATAAAACAATAATTAAAATATTTAGGTCAGAAAATGTATTAATGCAAGATCCAAATAAAATTACTGATAAATATTAAATTTGATTTATTGGAAATTATTAAAAAATACGTTTTTAATAAAAACAAAAAAGATACAATCATCTTAATTCATGGTTTATACACTTCCTCTGGATTCTGGCTTTCATTCTTTAGATTATTTAAAAATTATAGAATAATTGCTTTTGACATTAATTATGAAAAATTGTTAAGGAGTGAATACAATAGAGAACTTCTTAAAGCCTCATTTGAAGTAGATGGACATATTGTTGGTATAATTTCTCATTCTTTTGGAACAGTAATTTCTGATTTAGTATTTGATTATGAAAATGACAAAACTCATAAAATTTGTCCTGTCGCTTTTTCAAAAAGAAAAGAACCTAATAATTTTGTATTAGATATTTTAAATAAAACACCATTATCGGAAGAATCAATAATTCAAAATATAAAATTAGTTAACAGTTTCCTTTCTCGGATGAGAGATTCTTTAAATTTTAATGGTCATATCTATATTCCAACTGATGATTGTTATTTTTTATATGATGTACCACATAAAAATATAATTCAATTTGAAGGAGATCATTTCAATATTGAGATTGCACTGAATAATATTATAAATAATCTATAAACATTTAGAAGACAAATTAAACAAAAGTACTTTACAGCCAATTAAATAATACAATATAGCATGAAATCTAAAATATGGCTTTCTTCTCCTCATATGGGAGTTAATGAACTTAATTATGTGAATGAGGCTTTTGAAACAAATTGGATAGCTCCATTAGGACCTCATGTAAATTCATTTGAACAAGGTTTGCAAGAAATAACTCAAACAAAACATGCTGCAGCATTATCATCTGGCACCTCTGCAATTCACTTAGCATTAATTTTATTAGGGGTTAAATCAGGTGATACTGTTTATTGTCAATCAATTACTTTTTCAGCATCAGCTAATCCTATTGCATATCTAGGGGCTATACCTGTGTTTATTGATTCTGAGGAGGACACTTGGAATATGGATCCTATCTTATTAAGAATTGCATTACAAGAGGCTAAGCAGAAAGGAAAGTTGCCAAAAGCTATTATCCCAGTTCATTTATATGGTATGCCAGCAAAAATGGAAGATATTATCTCAATTGCTGAAGAATTTGGAGTTCCGGTTATTGAAGATGCAGCAGAGGCATTAGGTGCAAATATAAATGAAAAACCTTGCGGAAGTTTCGGTGAATTTGGGGTGTTAAGTTTTAATGGAAATAAGATTATCACAACTTCAGGAGGGGGTGCTCTACTTTCAAACAATGAAGAAATGATTGAGAAAGCGAGATTTCTTTCAACACAAGCTAGGGACACTGCGCCACATTATCAACATTCACATATTGGTTATAATTATCGAATGTCAAATGTATTGGCAGGAATAGGTCGAGGTCAGTTGGAAGTTTTAAATGCTCGTGTTGAAGCTAGAAGAAATAATTTTCAAAGATACAAAGATTTTTTTTCTAAGTATAATAATGCAGGTTTTAATATTAAATTTCAAGAAGAACCAACCGGGTATTTTTCCAATCGTTGGTTAACATGTATTCTTGTTGATCCAAATTCTAATAAAGGGTTAACTCGTGAAGATATTAGATTAGCTATGGATGCAGAAAGTATTGAAACAAGGCCCTTATGGAAACCTATGCATCAACAACCAGTTTTTGCCACAACAAAAAGTTACTTAAATGGTAATTCTGATAAATTATTTGAAAATGGTCTATGTTTACCAAGTGGTTCAAATATGACAGAAGAAGAGTTTGAGAGAATTTTTAATTGTTTTGATATAATTTTTAAAAAATTATAAACTATCCTTTATAAAAATTTAATTAATGAAAATAGTAAATATTACAGAACCTCAAATCCCGGGTGTAAAACTGATTAATTTCGAACGTTTTACTGATAAGCGTGGTTTTTTTACAGAAACATTTAGAGTTTCTGATTTTATCAATAATGAACTAAAATGTTTCCCTAATGGTATTATGCAAGCCAACGAAAGTTATTCTCGTCGTAATGTATTAAGAGGATTGCATTTTCAGTGGAATCCCAATATGGGAAAGTTAGTGAGAACCATTACTGGACATATGGTGGATTTGGTTTTGGATTTAAGGCAAGGTTCGCCAACCCAAGGTAAAATTATGGCTTTTAATATGCCAGCTAATTCAACAGATGGAACAACAAGTTGGATCTGGGTGCCTGAAGGATGTGCTCATGGTAATTTCTTTCTTGAAGATTCTTATATAGAGTATTTCTGCTCTGGTTCTTATAATGGAGAATGTGAAGCAGGGGTATCGCCATTTGCTGAAGATATTGATTGGAGTATCTGTGATCCAAAATTGAAAAACCTATTTGCCGATTTAAAAGATAGTTTTATTGCTACTTCAAAAGATATTAATGGTTTATCTGTAAAGCAATGGCTAGATAGAGAAGATTCAAAAAACTTTACTATTTAATGAGTAGTTCAATTTTAATTACTGGCGCTGCAGGTAAATTAGGCTCAGCAGTTTTTTCATTGATGCCTGAAGCGATTGGAGCTACAAGAGCCGATTTTGATTTATTCAATGCTGAACAAATGAATGCTTTTTTTGACAAGCATCCTGGCATTACAACCATACTGCATTGTGCTGCGATGATTTCTCCACCCAAGATTAATGAAGATATTGCTCAGGCTATTCAGTCAAATATTATTGGAACATCCTTATTAGCGGCTGCTTGTTATAAAAGAAATATCCGTTTAGTATATATTTCTACAGACTATGTATTTGCTGGAGAAAAAGGTATGTACAAAGAACAAGATGAGTTATTGCCTCAAAACAAATACGCTTGGTCTAAACTAGGAGGCGAGTGTGCAGTTCAAATGTTGGATAACTATGTAATAATTAGATTGTCATTTGGACCTGACATCTTCCCTTATAAAGCTGCTTTTACAGATCAGTATACTTCTAGAGAATCTGCCTCTGTTATAGCTAAAAAGATTAAAAATATCGTAGTTTCGGATTTCAAAGGAGTAATTCATATTGGAGGCACTAGAAAATCTGTATATGAATACGCTTTGAGCCTTGGTGCAGAGAATATCGATAAAATTAGTATTAAAGATATGTCTGTTAAAATGCCAACAGATACTTCATTAGATTGTAGTTTATATAACCAACAATTTAATAAAGATTAATAAAAGAGAAAACCATAGATGATGAAGAAAATATTATTAGCAGGTGGTGCAGGTTATATTGGAACAGAACTTTGTAAGCGATTATTAAGATTAGATTACAAGGTAAATGTAATTGACGATCTATGGTTTGGAAATAATTTAGATCCAAGAGTAGAGCTCATCAAAAAAGACTTATTTGAAGTAACTCATAATGAATTAAAGGGTTATGATTCCGTGATTTTCTTAGGCGGAGTATCTAATGATCCTATGGCTGAATTCTCTCCTTCAGAAAACTTCGTACAAAACGCAGCTTGCCCTGCTTATTTATCATATGAAAGTAAAAAAGCTGGTGTAAGAAGATTTGTGTATGCTTCATCTTGTTCTGTATATGGATATACGGTAGATGAATTATATGATGAAAAATCACCAACTACTTGTGCTTATCCTTATGGTATTTCAAAATTGCAAGGAGAGAATGGGGTAATGCATTTAGCAGATGACAACTTCTCCGTAATTGCTTTAAGACAGGGTACTGTTTGTGGCTATAGCGATAGAATGCGTTTTGATTTGGTAGTCAATACTATGTTTAAAAACGCTATGACATTAGGAGAGATTACTGTGAACAATCCGTCTATTTGGAGACCAATTTATCATATACAAGATGCTTGTACTGCATTTATTAGATCTATACAAGCACCAGATAATATTTCAGGGGTATTCAATGTGGCATCTGATAATTATACCTTAGGACAAATTGGAGACATAGTAGGTGCTGAAATGTCAAAGAACTTAGCCAAAGAGGTAAAAGTGCATATAAATGATGTACAAGATTATAGAAACTATAAAGTTTCTATTCAACACGCTAGATTAGCCTTGGGCTTTACCCCACAATATGGCATTAAAGATATCATCAACCAATTGTTTGAAAACAAAGACAAATATGGTAATTATGATGATGACAAATATTATAATATCAAAATATTCAAGAGTCTAGGAAAATAAAATATTCTAATAAAAAAAGAGTCCCAATTTTGGGACTCTTTTTTTATGCTTTATGATGAGCCAATACCCA
>Ga0078894_10002187_pt1 | contig 14720 bp, 13 predicted proteins | sample LauGreSu1BDMLBSD_2_FD_67506 | JGI IMG/M metagenome (GOLD analysis project Ga0078894, IMG submission 67506) | Freshwater lake microbial communities from Lake Michigan, USA - Su13.BD.MLB.SD (version 4) (version 4) | ecosystem: Environmental > Aquatic > Freshwater > Lake | place: Lake Michigan... | reverse complement strand
TCATCCGGTCAAGAAAACTTCTATTTCCATATGGGTGCCACAGATTGCAGCGGCAGCGTCGAGGGTGGCTTCACCTGCGCCTACGACAACGAGGCCGCGATCAGCTTTGCTGCATTCGATGCAAATACACAGGCGGTCAATCTCGATGTGAAGACTCTTTTTGCTGGTAGCGACCTAGATGCGGCAACCAACACTCAGGCTGGTGACTTTGTTAAAGGCTGCATGGCTTTCCCCGGTGATCCAGAGTGCAAGGTTATTTTTGAAAAACTAGGTCTAGTCTTTTCCTCTAAGGAGTCAGGTACTGCGCAGACAGCTTTCACCGTTGTGACCAAATAATAGGGAGACAGCTCATGAAAATTAGTTACATCTTCTTCACGACGGCCCTGACCATGTGCTTCGCTGCGGCCTGTGGTAAGGAACAGGATAAATCATCAAGCGTCGCTGCATGCGTCATCGGCGAGGACTGTTATGTCCGAGACAAGGCGGCATTGGATGTTAGCAATGTGAGTGCGCCCGGCGGCACCAAGAGTCATAATGTCGGCCAAAATTGTCTTGGCTGCCACCAAGATAAGGGACCGGGCAAAGGGCTTTTTGTCATTGCAGGAAGCCTCTACAAGAGCTCGGACACGCCTTGGGTGGATGGAGCCACCGTTAAACTTTTCAGCGACAAGGCCAGAACTCAGCTAGTGACGTCCGTCAGTGCTGACGCCCTTGGTAACTTTTACTCCACCGACAAAATTACTGTACCGGCAGCTGGTCTATTTGTATCGATCTTCGATTTAAATGATCAAAAGCTTCAAGACATGGGATCTCCCAAGATCTCATTTGCATGTAATATTTGCCACGCTGGATCGGCCAAACTTGTGGTTAAGCCAAAGAGCTGAAAGTTACCCCTATGATCAGACGATGGCTCAACTTGGCAGTGACGGCAGTGGCGATCATTATGGTCACTGCCTGCGGCAAATTTAGATCAGACGCTCACGAGCGCGAGACTAGCAATGCGGCGCCCCACCTACTCGAGCTAGGTAGGCAGTTATTCTCGGAGCCCAAACTTTCGTATAGCGGCAAAATGTCGTGCCAAAGCTGCCACAATCCTCGCTTTGCCTTTACCGATCGCAGGAGTCTGCCACGCGGCGTCACTGGGCAAGAGCTCCCACGCAATAGCCCGTCGGTTCTCTACGCAGGCATATTCACCAAGTTGACGTGGGTGAATCCAGTGCTCGAATCGCTTGAGACGCAAATTTTGGTTCCGCTCTACGGCGAGAATCCCCCCGAGCAGCATGTGGGCCCACGAGAGGAGGTCATCTTCCGCGACATTTTTGCAGGCGATGCCCGGGCCACGCTAAAGACTGAGGCAGAGGCAGAGCTAGGATCAGGCGCAGGTACGAGAACTCTTGTGGTCAAGGCACTCGCCACCTATGTGCGTAGCCTTAGTCCCTTTGCCAGCGCTTATGACCGCTACCTCGCTGGCGACGGTGGAGCTCTCAGCGTCAGGCAAAAAGAGGGATTGCGACTCTTTGAGGGTAAGGCCAACTGTGTCAGTTGCCACAGCGGTCCGCTGCTGAACGGTCAGGAGCTCGCGAGGGAGAGCCAAACTTGGACTCCCAACATCTTCCGCCGCAACGGCTTAAATGCAGAGCGACGCAAACCGGATCAAGCCTTGGGACTGGCCGAGTTCACTTTAAATCCCGATGACTGGAACATGTTTCGCGTCCCGTCGCTGCGTAATGTCGCCGATACAGCTCCCTACCTACATGACGGTTCGAGACCAGAGCTTTCTCTCCTCCTCAGCGAATATAACGCGGCAAGAAATCTCGGCCTCGACGCAGCAGAGCTTGAAGCACTTGAGGACTTCCTGAAATCTCTTTCCGATGCGGCTCCCTCCTGATGTGATGCCCGCATGACGCTGGCATGATGCTGGCATGATGCTTGCTTCAAGCTGCCTAGAGGCAGGAGGTTGCTTATGTTCACGCACCAATATCTTCGGGCTTTATCTCTAATCTCGAGCGCATCACTTAGCGCATGCCCACTCGTTCTGACTACGCCAGCGTTAGCCGAGAGTTGGACTGGCACCAATGTTCACACCAGTGATTACGAGACGCCTTGTATCGTGACGCTCGATAGAGATAACGAAGGCAAGGTCGAACGAATCACCGTGAGCGGCGCGGCACTGCGAGTCAGTCACTGGTCAGAGCCTAAATCCGAGGTCGCTGCCAGCCTTATAACTGTGGGCGAATTTATTACGTCACCTGAACTTCATTCGATGCAAAGTTTCGCCTCGGTCCCCTCGCTTGCGCATCTTGGATTTACTCGTGTTGGACTGCAGATTTTGACCGGTAATCTAGATCATCCGTGGCCTGGCTTTCAGGACGTACGCTACGTCGTAAAGAAAGGTGACTTCAGCGAGGTGATCGCCAAGTCTGAGCTCTATATGATGATTCGGATGATACCCCTTGGATCTGATGAAATTCACTGCCGCGACTTACGCGCCAACTAGCCTCGAGGGGCTACCATAAGGCCATCAGTCAAGATCTCGTCCACACCGGCAGCGAGCGAGGCTTCCACCTCCAGCTTATTACTGGGTAGATAGGCTAACACCCGAGCGCCTCTCTGGTGATATCTTGCAACCACCGATGGCCGCATCGTCCTTATACCCTTAAAGCTAAGTAGTAGGGCGTAGGTCACGCCAGGCGTTACCGCGCGCGGAATTGGCAGCCGAAACGCCATGGCTAGGCCGGCTTTGAGACACTCTGATTCACCCGCAAGGCAGACTGCACGAGGAAACTCTGACAACCAAAGGGCTCTTTGCTCATCGCGCCAAAATAGGAATCGGCAACGCCGTAGAAGCTGATCGGCATCTTTGCGGCCCTTAAGCCATTTGGCTAGGCTAACCAGAGTCCTCTCGCCACTCTCAGGTTTAACGTCAAATGTGATAGCCAAATGGCCAAAATGGGCCATGAATTCGTCAAAAAAGAGAAGGCTCTGACCGTCCGGCAGTCGCACACTCCGCAGGGTCTCGGCACTGCATTTATCAATCTCGACGCCCTGCCCCGTTAAGCGGCTAAGGTCTGCATCATGCGCCAGTACGATCTGGCCATCGACGGTGCTTCTAAGATCGGTTTCAACATGGGTGAACCCTGCATCGACAGCATCTTGGAACGATCTCATCGTATTCTCGACGGCGTTAGTCTTTACGCCGCGATGACTGATCCAAATCGGTTTTGAGGTCTTAAGTCTGTCTAAAGTCATGTTGCTCCGAGCCGCCATCACCGGTGATAGCCTCTTTATAAGGGGCCATTGTACAATCCTGAAAACTAATATCATCAGGAGAATACCATGGAACGTCGTCAGCTTATTCTCGGCAGCATGGCCACATTAGCAGCGTCCGCATCCGTAGGTCGCCTATCATCCGTGATCGGTAGTGATACTGCATTCGCTGTACCGGGCAAAACAGCTAACATCGACAAAATCATCTCAAGCGCGACGAAATGCATTGAGACGGGACTGAGCTGCCTCACGCTTTGCCGCAAAGAGCTCGCCAAGGGTGATAAGGAGATGGCTGAGTGTCTGCGCACAGTCACTGATATGCTGGCTACCTCAGAGGCAGTTCAAAAATTAGCGGCTAACGAATCGCCACATTTAGTGGCTATGGCAAAAATCTGTGAAAAAATATGCCAGGACTGTGCCAAGTCCTGCGAGCGCCACGCCAAACACATGGCTGAATGCAAGGCCTGTATGGACGCCTGTAAGGAACTCGAAAAAGTTTGCGCCGCCGCCTAAACCGGATGACACGACTGAGCGGAGGGACCGAGGCTCAAACTGGTAATTTGGGTCCTGGCCACCTCTCCGTTTGACCGTCGCCTTAGCTCGCGCTATTTAGCTCAATGTGAAAACTCCCTAAGCGCGAGGACTACCGTGGCCGATACGAAAAATCACTTGCGATTACCGCTACTAGCAATTCTGATCCTGGTCAGTGGAGGCACGTTTCCAGCGACCGCCCGGGCCGCCGGTGCCCAAGCCTTACCAGCAACCACCGAAGAGCGCCTCGCCGACGACGCAGTCAAGACTGCTATCATGGGCGCCCTACTCTTCCTCGACGACACGCAGATTCGTCAGCGTCGGGGGCTTCATGACCCGCGTTTTGATGCCTGCTCGGGGGACGGTTGCCTCCCTCTAGTACCTGGCACTGGCCAAGCCTTGCCACTCCCCCTCCCGTTCACCAACAACCAGAAGGGCGAGTGGGCCAACTTCATTCATATCTTTCCTGATGCACTAAGCCCACATAACGGCGAAAATGAGTCGATCATACAGATCCAAGACTCGAACATGTTTATGACCACTGCGATCACCTATCCGCTCTACCTCTTTGACGAGTCTGGGCTACCCGAGACGCAGAGAGCGGTCACCGATGTGCGCCGCCAAGCAGTCACGAGCATTCGTGGCTACGAGCACGATCACACCTTCACATTTTGGCCAAGACTCGCTGGATCGAGTAGCGATAAGGATCGCGTTGGACCACTTAATATCCCGATGAAAGCTGGTAGCCTCCAGAATATTTTCCCCTCGCGTCGCAAAACGACTAACGACCATTACAACTCTTGGTCGACGGATCTCTTTAACCCAACGATCAACCCTTACGGCGTCGATGCTCTCGCCAATATACCCGCCGATGCGGACGACACTGCGCTGGCCGCCTCCACACTTGAACTTGCTGCTCATTTCGACGGCGACGTTAGGCCGTCAACGGCGCTGAGCGAGGAGCTACTGAGGTGGCGCGACCTTGGCCGCACGATGGACGATGGGCGCGACAGCTGGAAGGGCAAGGATTCAGCTGGCTTCCTGACGTGGCTCAAAGAAGAAAACGTCCCGCGCGAAGAACGCTTCATGACGCCAGAATCGGGAGTGATCCCGCTCGGCGTCAACAATGTCGACTGCGTCGTCAACGCTAATGCACTGCTTTCGCTCGGCCTCCAAGGCCTCGGTGAATCTGCCGCCGTAACAGATGTCGGAGTGCTCATGGCCAAGGCTGTCGAGCAACACAGCTGGCCTGAGTGTGGTCTTTACTATCCGCAGCGGATGATCTTCCCCTACTCACTGACGAGAGCTTATAGGGATGGCGGTATTCGTACACCAGCCATGGCGTCGGCTATGCGCCGCCTCTTATTCGATTTGCTGCGCGAGCAGCGTGACCTAGCCGCTATGAACCCAAAGCACAGCGGCGCTTTCTCGGGCGGTGCCGATCCAACCTACGACCTATCAACGGGCCTGGCTCTTGTGAGCTTGCTGAATATCGGTGCTGACATTGCGGCCGGAGCTGGGGTGCTCAACGAATACCAAAGCGCCATTGCAAGCGCCGTCGCCTATCTGACCGTGCACCAAGAGCGCGTGCAGATCAAATTTGGCACGACGTTTAACCGGGAGAACGACCGCTTCCTCTTCCCAAATCATGGGGACAAAGCACGCAAGTGGGATTCTGGTGTGTTTTTCTCAGCGTCCAACTGGAAGTTGGCTCAGTGGCGCTCCGATGCCTACACTGCAGCTATTGTGCTTGAGGCACTCGCCAAGTACGCCCTCGCCTACGATCAGTCGGACGAGTCGTTTCTTGAAGGCCCACGGCTCAAGGTCGTTAGCTACGGCCGCAACGCGGACGACGCTCCTAAGCGGCTAATCCTCTCTAAGTGATCCTCTCCAAGTGATCCGCACAAGTGATGATTATCAGGTGGTTTTTGACTGGTTTTTTTAAACCAGCGCAAACCACCCATTACCCACCAATCAAGTAATCGTGCGATAGTGCCGATAACAGCCGTGCGCCCAAAGCTAAACTCAGGGCCTTTGAGAGCTGAATGAGCACCGATAAAAAGTCGCAATTACTCACGGGTCTTAGACTAGAGCGAGCGCTTGCTTCCGGGCGTTTTACCGAGGGACGCTTTCGCAACACCGGAGAATTCTATCCGCGCCTCAAAGGTAGCCCCCTACCGCTCATGGGTGAGTATGTGTTCGGCGGTCGTGACCGTGTACCAAAGCAACCCCTGCCGATCGAAAATCCGCTCCCCTTTTGGCTAAACCGGCCAAACTCTAGCATGCGAGTCACTTGGCTTGGGCATAGCACTGTGCTGCTTGAGATTGATGGGTTCCGGGTACTCACGGACCCAGTATTTGGTGAACGCGCTTCGCCGTTTTCGTTTGCAGGACCAAAGCGGTTCCATCCTCCACCCGTTAGGATTGAGGCCCTTCCACCAATTGATTTGGTCATCATCTCACACGATCACTACGACCACCTCTGTTACGAAAGTGTCATGGCACTTGCCAAAAGACAGGTGCCCTTCGTCACCTCCCTTGGCGTGGGTGCGAGACTCGAAGCATGGGGCATACCAAGCGAGCGGATCACTGAACTCGATTGGTGGGAAAGTCACTTAATAGGAGGCGGCCGTATGGCCGTCACGGCTACGCCTGCTCAGCATTTTTCCGGCCGGAGTCTCGGCGATCGTAATGTCACTAGTTGGGCTGGATGGGCGGTCCGAACCGACAATCACAGAATCTTTTTCAGCGGTGATACTGGCCTTACGGAAGAGTTTAGAGAGATCGGCAAAAGACTCGGACCATTTGATTTGATCATGCTAGAGATCGGCGCCTTCCATGAGCTATGGGGCGATATACATCTTGGACCGGAGAATGCGTTAAAGGCGATGACTATGCTTGGTGGTGGACTACTACTGCCTGTGCACTGGAGCACATTTAGTCTCGCACTACATGCATGGCAGGAACCCGCTGAATCCCTGATTTCGCTAGCACCGAAGTACGACGCTAAGGTAATAACACCAAAGTTAGGTCAGGTGCTCGAGCCGAGCACCTTTGGTTCTTCTCCCATTTGGTGGCGCGAAACTTAAATCGTGACACCTCTGGGCAATCTAGATATTGTGTCGCCACTATAATCTTTATGAAACAGTGGAGCACTTATGTGGCTTGGGATCAAGCGGCTGCGTCGCAACGTTATCCATCTGGGACTTATCTTTAGCTCGCAGTTTGCCGAGGCGAGCAGCTCTTCTAAAGTCGAGTCGGTAGGTAGTTTCGCCCTACAAAAGCCGGCCTTTCTCAACCTGCTACCGGCAGATGACGGAAGTGAGCGTTTGATCGTATCAAGCTTTGCTCCTTTTGCTATCGGCCGTATATTTGACTTGCCGCTAGATCCGAGTAACCCTGACTGGCTAAAGTTAGCCACCCGCGATCTTGCGCCTGCCAGCACCAAAGTATCGTGGCCAAATCATGTCGCATCAGCCGATGCCGGACTGTTCGGTCCTGGTAAGCTTATTGTTGGGTCGGGATTTCTGATCCCAGGATATAAAACTGGCAGCATATCTATCGTCGATCAAAAAACTGGTTTAGCCACCAGGATTGTCAAACCGAAGTCTGAATACTTCTACCACCGAGCCGCCTTTTACGACGTCAATCAAGATGGCCAGACGGATATCATTACGGCACGCGCCAAACTAGGTTGGTTTGGCGACCATGACGGCGAGCTAATCTGGCTTGAAAAACCTAAATCCGACGAAACTAACTACTGGACAGAGCATCTGATCGCCTCGGGTCCAGACGTCAACTTTGTGGTCACCAGTCACCAAGGGGCATTGACCATCATCGCCACCGAGTTTTTCAGTAAGCGTCTATCTATGCACTGGTTGATTAATGGCAACTGGGAGCACAAGATTATTGACGACACCATCGGCGCAGCTTTTGACTTATCTTTAGTTGACCTCAATCACGATGGTAGGATTGACCTACTGGCAACCAATCATCAGGGTGACGCCACAGCTTCGGTATTTGCCTACGAGTTCCCGCGTGACTGGCGCACTCATGAATGGCAACGTCACACCTTATTAACAGGGATAGAAACTGTGGTTAAAGGCCAAGGTGCAGCGTCCCCTGGCTCCGCACTGACATGGGAGCATTCAGGCGGCAAACCAGACATCTTTGTTGCTGGAGATGGCTCGGGTAGGGTGCACTGGCTTAGCCCCAAAAGCACCGACAGCTCTGATTGGGACTACTCAGAGCAGATTGTAATCGATGTAGGATCGACTGTGGGTCAAATGACTCTCGGAGCGAAAGATGCCGAAGGCCATCCACATTTGTTTGTCCCAGCATACGATGCAAACCGCATTCATGTTTTTAAGCTCGTGGACTAATGGCTAGGACACTATGCAAGCAATGCGAGCTGGCGCTCAGCTGCCTTCACTAGGTGCTCGAACACCAGCTCGCGATGCTGATCACTCAGACCGTTAATTAATGTACCGAGAATATACTGATCATCGGCCGTCGGCACACCCCAACGCACCTGTACAGAAATCACTCCCAAAAAAGCTAATGTTGGATCACTGATGTGATCAGAGATATCCAATGTCAAATCAGCACCCTTGCCAAGAAATATGCGCGACCGAACGCAAAATCCGTTGAGTGAGAAATTTTGCAGGATCATATCTCCATAGTTAGTCTTGACCAGCATGGTGGCCGTCTTTGGCACATAACGATGGTCGACGCGCTGAACACCGATCGATTTCCAGTAACGACCACGAGCCTGATCAAGTCCCATCGAGTCCTTTTCAAATGGATTGACTTCGTAGGCTTCCACCAAAGCTGCCGCATTCTTTATTGGCACAAAACGCTGATAAAACCGCTCCGAAACGCGGGTGATCTCATCAAGAGCTTCGTAAGTGGATTTACCAATCGTCACTTTAAAAGGTTCACACGCAGACTCAAAGCGCTGCGCCATATTGACGCCGTCACCATGCAGAGTGAAATCAAAGCGCTGCTCATCGCCCATGTTGCCGATACAAATTAGGGCAGTGTTGATACCAATTCGCAGCGGAAAAACGTCATTACTGTCAACCGGCAGCGCGTTAATACGGTCCACCATCCGACGCTGAATCTCAAGCGCACAACTTACAGCTGTACGCTCATGCCCCGGGGATTCATTGCCTGCAAAATTATACCCAAAAAAGCATAAGGATCCGTCACCCAGACTCTTATCGATAATGCCACCATGCCGGTGAACTATCTTGCCAATGAAACCAAGCGTGTCTTTTAAAAAATGAAACGTCTGCATCTGGGCGCGCGTGCGTGCCGCAATACTATAGCCGACAATATCTATAAACATCACCGTTACGTAACGCTCCTGGGGTCCCTTATCAAGCTGAAGGCCCTCGGACACTATGCGCTGCACTTGGAGTGGTGGGAAAACTGATTGCAAGCTTGCTGCAAGCGCGCGCGTTCTGCGCTCGGTGCCTATACGTTCAAAGGCAGCAAACACCAACATAATTATGAAGGAAACGAGCGAACTCCCCCAGAAATAGCTGAGAGAACCAGGCAATTCACTTTGGTAATAATAGCTAAAGAGCTCTCCTACTCCGAAGAAAAGAATTGGGAGCATGCAAACCATAAAGATCGCGGTTCGACGCAAGTTCCTCATCAAACCGATACCTGTCGCTACTAAAATACCAATAAAGAGTATACCTGTACTCACTGATGCTATGAGAAGTGAGTGCGGCCATGTATAGGCACTTAGTAGTGAAGCGCCAAGAATCATCGCCGAATTGGCAATATGGAGGTAGTAAAGACCGCGGTAGCGGTTGAACCCAAGTTCAAAAAAGTTAAGGACAAAAAGACCTGCTCCGGTCACTGTTACAGCAGTTGCGATAAACCACAGTCGGACGATGGACGCCAGGTACACCATCCCTGTTAAGTTCAGGGCACCACTTAGGCAAATGTGCAAGACCATCAGCCCAAGCGACAATATGAGAAAGTAAACCATGGTCCGAGATCGGATGCTAAACATCAGCGCACCATTGATCACCAGCAGTGTCAGAGCTAAAGCAAAGAATGCTGAAGTAAGAGCGATGTAACCATGGTTGAACTTGTCAAAGCTATCTTCTGACATGAGTTGAAAGTGAAGGGTAGAGGGATGCTTGGCGGAATTGAGCGCCAAGTATACGACCGACTCCCCTACTGGAAAATTAAGTGTCTCGGCCTGAATGAGCTGCGATTTACTCGATCCGCCTTTAACGCCGTAGCCCGACTCTATAAACACGGGGTGTCCAAGCGAAGGGTGAACTTGGATGATCTTGATCGAGCCAAAGAAAAATCTCGTCGTTAGGACCGCACGAACCTCTTGACTGCGAGGATTTTTCACGCGAATTCGGAACCATTTATCGGTGTCACTAATAAACCCGCCCTGTGACTTGATCGCCCTGAAACGCTCGGCAAATTCCGAAGTCACCACTGACTCAGGCGAGGGACTGTGGTCAGGAGTCTCAACGAGCTCTTCCATGTTGGTGAAAACATGCTGTTCAAATTCACCTGTACGCGGAATCTCAACTGCGGGGACGTCGCTTTCTCCTGCAAACACCGGATGCGCCTTTAGGGCCATCAGGCCCAAGGTGACCGGAATTATGATTTGCAGCCAACGGTGCATACCCTCCCCCTCAATCACCTATATCGGTACATGAGGCACAGACCTGAGAATGAGGGACCTGACAAATCAGAGGCGGTGTTTTTATTTACTTGAATATGGGACAAAAAAGCACGAAAACATTAATAGATACAATCTGTGCAAAGTTGACGGTAAACCCTACGTGCTGCGAGAGGTCTCTATGCGATTGTCTGCGCTTCTACCCTTCGTTTGCTGCCTAGTATTGTTACAACCGGCAACAGTAAACGCTGCCACTACTACGGCGATTTCGGTCACCAATGCCAGTGACCAAATAATCGTAACCGGCCCCAAACCCGAGGCTGCCTTAGTGCTCATAGGTGGAGCCCTAGTCAAGGCCGAGCAATACGTTAAACTGGCAGAGACGATCGCCACCACATCTGCAGGGAAGATCGCCGTTTTCATACCTCACTTTATCGGCGACATCGCAGCGCCTGTGTTCACCCACTCAAAGATCGACACCGCTATCGACTTTTTGACTGCGCATGGAGTCAGCGAACCTGAGAAGCATATCTTCACCGCTGGTCACTCGCATGGAGGCATCGCGGTACACGAAGCCCCCGTGTCCATGAACCTTGGTGGTCTGATTATGTTTGCTAGTTATTTGCCTCGCACACTCGGCAGTAACGACAGCATTGCCAATTATCCGAAACCGATCCTGACCATCGGTGCAGAGCTAGATGGACTTACGGGAGTAAATTACCTTGCGCGCGACTTTATCAGCGTCGCCAATCAGGTGACCAAAGAAGCAGCCATCGCCCGTCAAAAGCCAATAGTCGTCATCCGCGGCATGAATCACATGCAATTCGCTGATGGTGAGGAGCACAGTGGTGACTCCATCCCCGTCAGCATCAGCCTTGATGAGGCCCATCAACAAATTGCGAATTTGGTAGTCAACTTCATCGCCGACCAGACGAAGATCTCAGACGTTGATGGATCTGCGGCGCGCAGATCGTTAGACCAAGCCGTGGCGGCGACGGCGGAGCTTCTTCATCCCTACATTAGCTCGGATGCAAACCTGGGTGATCTCTGCGCCGAGATGCAAAAGGAGGCCGTGCAGCTTGAGCAAGCTTCCTGGGATCAAATCAAGATCGAATCTAAAATATATCGCCATGGATGGCCTGACGCTCTCTTTATACTCGATAAGTCCAAAGTCAAAAAAACCGACAAGGGCTACGAGCTGCATTTACCCGTGCTGATCGACGACGGAATAAATCCTGTTGATCTATCAAAAGATCATTCGGTAGCACCGCGCTCCATACTTTGCAAAATGCGGACTGGCTCAATGCTGGCTCGCGAAACAGCCAGTAGCGTCAAGACCCCTGATCGCAGCTGCGCCGAGCTAAACCAGACCATCATCGCTGATGCCATAAGGTCAGTCACGGATGCTCAGCAGCGAGCCAGAATCACGGACAAATTTGGTGATCCATCCTCATGGCAACTGTCGACCACCAGCAGTGACGAGGCCGACGTCGTCGACTATGGCCCGTTTCATATCCGCAGTAATCGTCAGTCAACGGGACAAGGTTGGGTCGGTAGTAAATTTGAGTTTGGGCCCATAGCTGACGGTAAATGGCAGCTGGAGACCGCCGAACTGCATACTGCTGATGACATAAGGTTCAAACTCTTTGCCGGTGCCTTTTACTGCAAAGTCATCCCACCTATGCGCATCGTTGAATGGGCTACTTTGTTTTCGCTGAAGAGCTGATCATAGTGAAGTCACTCCAGCTCATATTATCAGTCGTGGTGCTTGGCTTAGGCACCACTACCGTAGCTCACAGCGCGCCGAAGACTTCAGGCCAAACCCCCAAGGACTTTGTCTCACTAGCAGACATAGCTCCGACTATCAAAATTGACATGAAGTATGCTGGCTCCGACAACTTCACGGGCCGTCCGGTGCCTGGATACGAGGCCAATAAATGCTTGCTGACGCGCCCGGCGGCTGCAGCTTTAAAGCGCGCTCAAGACTGGTTATCCAAGTTTAAAATACAACTCAGCGTATACGACTGTTACCGACCGGAGCGAGCCGTCGCTCAGTTTGTCAAATGGGCTGCTGATCTTAATGACACGAGCACTAAAGCTATCCATTACCCAAAAGTTGCCAAGGAGAATCTCTTCAGCGATGGCTACATTTCTGATCGATCTGGCCACAGCCGGGGTAGCACCGTTGATATCGGACTTACAGACCTAGATGCAGGTACGCCGTTCGACTTTTTCGATCCCCAGTCACACACGGCGTCTCCAGACCCTGGACAATCGCAAAGAGCTACACGCGCCCTACTAAGCGCCGCACTGGAGCGCGTTGGTTTCATAAACTACGAAAAGGAGTGGTGGCACTTCACCTTGAGCCCTGAACCACACCGCAACGACTACTTTGATTTCCCTGTCAGATGAATCAAAGCAGTCGTCATCCGCTAAAGGCGACCGTAGCCGGGACGGCTTCGACTTTAAAAAGCGACGCGAGACCATCGTCAAGGTAGCACTCACTTTTGGGCGCCAGCTTGGCAATGACCCGCTCTGCCGCTAGTTTCTCGTCAAAGGTAGCGATTAAAAGTGTGTTTTTGCCTTGAGCATTACGTAGGTGACTTAGACACTCGCCACACCAAGAGGCAAAGAAAACAAGCTTCAACGGCCCACGCTCACGCGCCAATTTTGCGAGACCAGCTTGGCCAAGCTTAGGACAGAGCTCTCCCGCTTCAGCCAATGGGCCTGAGAGCATGAAAAAGCCTAGGACGCCTGTGCGAATGAGCTTAAAAAGCATGCTCTCCCCTACTTTCACCGATTACGCCGGCCACCACCACCACCCGGGCGCTGCCGCTCGCCACCTCTAGGTCGCTCCCCACCCTCACGACCTTTTTTGGTCGGACGCCCACCACCAGCCGAACCGGCATCACCTTCGTCGGTCAAGGCCGCAAGCGCCGCAAAATCAATGTCCTCGCCCCAAGCTTCGGCCTCAGAACCTTCGTCTCCCTGATCGGAAGCGCCAGCCTCAAGAGTCTCTGTTTGAGCCACTGGCACCGTAATTAGACGGCCTTCAGCCGTTTCGATAACGATAATCTGGTTGAGGACGTCACCCTTCACCACTTGCCCAACCTGTCCGTCTTCAAGCGATCGCACACGGGTGCCACGCGGCGGCAACATACGACGGAGCTCGCTGTAGAGATCGTTCTCGTAGGCAAGGCAACAAAGTAGACGACCACAGCCGCCTGATACCTTATTGGGATTCAACGCCAAGTTTTGATTCTTCGCCATCTTGATGGAGACTGGGACAAACTCACGAAGAAAACTCGAGCAGCAAAATTCACGGCCACAAATCCCTATCCCGCCAACTAACTTGGCCTCGTCGCGAGAGCCCACCTGTTTAAGCTCGACTCGGGCCTTAAGTCCCGACGCGAGTTCTTTGACTAGCTCACGAAAGTCCACGCGCCCCGGAGCTGCAAAATAAACGATGACTTTATTACCACCGAATTGTACCTCGCTCTGCAGCACGGTCATTTTCAAACCGAGAGTTTCAGCACGACTGCGGGCATATTTAGTAGCGTCATCGGCTGTAAGTTTGCGAGTCTCGTCGAGGTCACGACGAGTGGCTAATCGGGTGATGGTTTTGAGGTCGCGACCGCTGTCGGCACTGTAGGCAAAGCGTACGGTAGCTACCTTAGCCAAACTTGGGCCACGGTCAGTTTCGACCACAACATCGTCGCCAATGCGAAGATTAGTTTCGCCCGCGGCGAATTCGTAAATGCGCCCGGCTCGTCGAAACTGAACACCTACTATATTTATCCCGTCCATGATCGTTCACTCTCACGAGCGTTGCGTTAATAGCAACGCTTCAGCTAAAAGTTGTGCATTTAGAGGCACCCGAGCCCCTCGCGCTAAGCGACGCGCTCGGCGTAGTAGCTCACGACACTCGTGCCTATCCCTAAGACCGCTAGCCGGAGAGCTACCAGTCATAATCATATCGCGATACTGTGCATTGATCGCTATATCCCATTCCTCAACTAAATCGGCTGCAGATCGCCCCGCATGCCTCGTAACAGCCTCTGCCCAACCTACTAGCTCCCCTGCACTGAGATTTGTAGGTATCTTACCCAGTTTAGCATTTGCGCCAGCAGTGGCATCCTGTAACCGCCGCCACGCGAGCCCCGGCGCCAGACCGGACCGCTGCAGTAAAGCCAGCAACTGAGCATCGTCGGGTAGCTCAACGCCCGATCTCCGTCCATGCTCACGCAACCATTGCAGTGAG
>Ga0078894_10002186_pt1 | contig 14725 bp, 11 predicted proteins | sample LauGreSu1BDMLBSD_2_FD_67506 | JGI IMG/M metagenome (GOLD analysis project Ga0078894, IMG submission 67506) | Freshwater lake microbial communities from Lake Michigan, USA - Su13.BD.MLB.SD (version 4) (version 4) | ecosystem: Environmental > Aquatic > Freshwater > Lake | place: Lake Michigan... | reverse complement strand
GCGCCATCACTTACAAAACGGGCAATGTCGCTCTAACGCACACCAACTAGGGCACTTTACCCAGTTAGGCGTCTCTCATTCGTAGCACGTCAGGCAGGGTTTAAGGCAAACCGCTTGGCGGCAATAAAGCAATCAACTATGGTTATTTTTTAGCGATCCTAAAACTGCGCTTTCAGCGATGTGGTCTACGAGACCAACTGACTAGATCCCTGGAGAGGACTGCCCATGCCAAATGTCGCCATTCCCGCCAAATTTGAAGATGATCCCTCCGCTTATGTGTGGACTCATTACGCTCCTGAAATTGGCATGGCGGCGGGACAGTATTCGCTGGCTGTCTATGAGAACTCAAAGCTGTCGATGCGTGAAATGGAAGCCGCTCGGATGCGCACGGCTCAGATAAATGGCTGCGCTTTGTGCCTTACCATGCGCGCCGATCGCGATTTGTTTGGACATATCGAACGCAGCGGCGGCGACGTGGGGAAAGCGTCATCCATCCGCGACAATACCCCTCCAAATGAGGGGTTTTACGATGACGTCGAAAACTGGCGCGCGGCGACCGGGTTCAGTGCCCGTGAGCTATTAGTAATAGAATTTGCCGAACGGCTGGGGGAAGATCCCAAGGGCCTAAAGGCAGATGAGGTGTTTTGGAACCGGATGCACCAGCATTTTTCCGATGCCGAAATCGTTGATATGACATTCTCCATCGGCTCCTGGATTGCACTTGGCCGTCTTACCCATGTCCTTGGCCTTGATGATGTCTGCATGCCGACCATGCCTCAAGCTGCGCGCATTTAAACACGCTCATCCGCTAGAACTAAAAAATAGCATTCAGTAGTTCTTTGATGTGTAGTTTAGCTTGTTAAAAACTACCTACGCCCGCCCTGCGAGGGCAGCGGCGAGATGTTCAAATCCCTTTGGGTGCACGCCCCCGCCTCCACACCTACTTGCGCGGCCCTTTTCGGTGCGGCTTGCCTCCCGTTGGCTTTTGCCGAAAGGGACGCGGGGCATGGGGTGCGGCCGCACGACGATTGCCCTTGGCGGCATCGCGCGGCGTCTCTGGCGACAGGTCAATCACGATTCCGCTTTCATCCTCAGCACCGGGTACAGATGTACGGGCAACCGCATCGCGGAAGCGACGTTCAATCGCACGGGGAATCTGGAAAAAGCTTTCATTGGCCGCAATGCGGATGGCCCCAATTTCATTCTTGGTAATATGGCCGCGACGGCACAGCAGCGGCAGCACCCAACGCGGATCGGCATTATGTCGCCGGCCAATGTCCATGCGGAACCAGACCACATCGTCAAAGCCCGTCCGATGATGAGCGGGCCGCCCGTCATTCTCCTGCCGGGCGGACAGATCGATCAGTTCTTCCGGCGCTGGCAGGCTGTTGCTGTGCGCCCGAACTAAAGCCAGAGCCAGTTCCTCAGCACTTTTCTGCTCCAGCAAGCGGGCCGCGAGCACCTGCTCTTCTTCGGTTGCTTCAATGGGCTCCATGAGCGTCGCCAGAAGGCGATCCCGATCCCGTTCCCGAATGGCGGCCGATGTCGGGGCCTCGCCCCACTCCGCGGCAATTCGGGCACTGCGCAACAGCGCCTCAACGCGACGGCGACGCTGATGCGGCACAATAAGAACAGCTGTACCCTTATTCCCCGCCCGGCCCGTCCGGCCAGAGCGATGTTGAAGCGTTTCAGGGTCCCTTGGGACTTCAACATGGATGACAAGGCTCAATGAGGCCACATCAATCCCACGCGCGGCAACATCCGTTGCAACGCACACGCGTGCCCGTTTGTCGCGCAGGGCCTGCATCGCCTGATTGCGCTCATTCTGGCTATGCTCGCCGGACAAAGCGACCGCGGCAAAGCCCCGCTCAATCAATGTCGCGTGCAAATGGCGGACATTGTCGCGTGTTGCGCAAAACAACATCGCCGTTTCCGCTTCATGGAAACGCAACAGATTGACGACGGCATTTTCAATATCGGCTGGCGCAACGGTAATCGCCTGATAGCTAATGTCGCCATGCCCGCGATCATCCTCCACCGTCGAAATCCGCAGGGCATCGCGCTGATAGCGTTTGGCCAAAGCAATAATTGGCTTTGGAATTGTCGCAGAGAATAACAATGTGCGGCGTTCTGACGGCGTTGCATCCAATATGCCTTCGAGGTCATCCCGAAAGCCCATATCCAGCATTTCATCCGCTTCATCGAGGACGACAAAGCGCAGCTTTGACACATCCAGAGCACCGCGCTCCAAATGGTCGCGCAGGCGCCCCGGTGTGCCAACCACAATATGCGTACCCTGATAGAGAGCACGGCGTTCCTTCGACGCGTCCATCCCGCCGACACAGGTGGTGATCCGCGCGCCAACTTGCGCAAACAACCATGTCAATTCGCGACTGACCTGCAAGGCAAGCTCCCGCGTTGGGGCAATGACCAGCGCGCTAGGGGCCCCCGCTGCGGGGAATTTGGAGCCATCGCTCCAAAGATCAAGGCCCATGGCCAGACCAAAAGCGACAGTCTTCCCCGATCCCGTCCGTGCAGACACGATGAGGTCGCGATTATGGGTTTCAGGCTCAATCACCGCCGCCTGAACAGCCGTCGGAACGCTATAGCCACGCGCGGTAATCGCCGCGCGAAGCGGCTCGGGAATTTGGGAAAAGGGCATAATCTCAATACAGTTTGAGGGAAAAAATATCGGGCGAACCGATTTGGAAACTGATCCTTGTCCAACCAACGCCAGACCGATCCTTCCGCTTGTCTCTACAGATATTTAGCGCGCAAAGCCACAGGGCAATTAACCGGGCGGCCGTGACGCTTCAAATCGTTAGGCCAAGCTCGCTTTTATCGCGGCCATGGCGGCGTCGGCTTTGCTTCCATCAGGGCCACCGCCTTGCGCCATATCGGGCTTACCACCGCCGCCTTGGCCACCCAATGCCTCAACAGCTTTGCGTACCAGATCAACGGCGCTGAACCGGCTGGTCAGATCATCGGTTACAGCGACCAAAACGGACGCCCGCCCATCATTGACGGTCACAAAGGCCGCAACGCCAGATCCAAGCTTCGCCTTTGCATCATTGGCAAGGCCCCGCAGGTCCTTTGGATCCAGTCCGTCAAAACTCTGACCAAGGAACAGCAAGCCGCCCACATCCTCAGGTTCCGCTGGTGCCGCACCAGAGCCGCCAAGTGCCAATGCCTTTTTGGCCTCTGCCAGTTCTTTTTCCAGTTTACGCACCATCTCTGCCAAAGCGGACACGCGGGCCAGCACTTCATCCGGGTTTGCGCGTAATTGGGATGCCACGTCTTTCAATTTGTCATCCCGATCAGACAGCCAGCGCCGCGCCGCTTCACCGGTGAGCGCTTCAATACGCCGAACGCCCGATGCGACGGCGGATTCAGAGATGATTTTGAACAACGCAATATCGCCCAAAGCGTTCACATGGGTGCCGCCGCATAACTCAACGGAATATGCCTGAGCCTGATCCCGCGGGCCCATGGTCAGAACGCGGACTTCTTCACCATATTTCTCACCAAAGAGCGCCAAGGCCCCGGCAGAAATGGCGTCATCCGGCGTCATCAATCGCGTGGTAACGGCTTGGTTGCGGCGAATTTCGGCATTCACTTCGGCCTCAACAGCTGCGACATCTTCCGCCGTCAGCGCATTGGGATGCGAAAAGTCAAACCGCAGCCGGTCTGCGGCAACCATGCTGCCCTTTTGCGTCACATGAGCACCCAATCGGTTGCGCAGCGCCGCATGGAGCAAGTGCGTTGCTGAGTGATTGGCACGGATACGGTCCCGACGCTCTGCATCCACCGAAAGATGCACGGTCTGACCAACCGAAATGTCGCCCGCCTCAATCACCGCCTGATGCGTGTGGAGCCGCCCCAAAGGCTTAGACGTATCGTCAATGCGCGCCGCAAAGCCATGCTCGCCGCGAATTGTGCCAGCATCGCCGGTCTGCCCGCCACTTTCCCCATAAAAGGGGGTCTGGTTGGTCAAAATGGTAACGCTGTCGCCCGCCTTGGCTGCATCGACGCGCTGACCACCCTTGATAATCGCCAGCACCTGAGCTTCCGCTTCCGTGCTGACATAGCCTATAAATTCGGTGCTCCCGAGCTCATCGGCAATATCGAACCAGATATCATCAGACGCTGTTTCGCCAGAACCTTTCCAGGCCGCGCGTGCCATCGCCTTTTGCCGTGCCATGCCCGCGTCAAAGCCGGCACGGTCAATGCCCAGACTTTGCGCCCGCAGCGCGTCCTCGGTCAAATCATAGGGGAAGCCATAAGTGTCATAGAGCTTAAACGCCGTGTCACCGGGCAAGACATCGCCCGACGCCATATTGGCCGTCGCTTCGTCCAGAAGCTTTAATCCCTTATCCAGCGTCTGGCGAAACCGCGTTTCTTCTTGCAGCAAGGTTGCTTCAACCAGCGGTTGCGCGCGGAGCAGCTCTGGATAAGCCGCGCCCATTTCCGCAACCAGCGACCCGACGAGCCGATGCATCAACGGGTCTTTCGCGCCCAGCAAATGCGCATGCCGCATGGCACGGCGCATGATGCGGCGAAGAACATAACCCCGGCCCTCATTGGAGGGCAGCACGCCATCTGCAATGAGGAAACCAGATGCGCGCAGATGGTCGGCAATGACCCTGTGCGACGCCTTCATCGCGCCATTGGGGTCGCTTTTGGTGAGTTCCGCCGATTCCCCGATCAAGGATTTGAACGTGTCGGTATCATAATTATCGTGGACGCCCTGAAGCACCGCCGCAATGCGTTCCAACCCCATGCCTGTATCAATGGACGGGCGCGGCAAATTGGTCCGGCTGCCATCGGCTGCCTGTTCAAATTGCATGAACACCAAATTCCAGATTTCGACGAAGCGATCCCCATCTTCATTGGGGGAACCCGGCGGGCCACCCGCGATATGATCGCCATGGTCCCAGAAAATCTCGCTGCACGGGCCGCAAGGCCCGGTATCGCCCATCGACCAAAAATTGTCGCTGGTCGGAATGCGAATGATCCGGTTTTCTGGCAGACCCGCAATTTTACGCCAAAGGTCAAAAGCTTCATCATCGGTGTGGTAAACTGTGACCGTAATCCGATTGGGATCGAGGCCCCATTCCTTCGTGGTCAGGTTCCAAGCGAGCGAAATCGCTTGTTCCTTGAAATAATCCCCGAAGGAAAAATTGCCGAGCATTTCAAAAAATGTGTGGTGCCGCGCGGTATAACCGACATTGTCGAGGTCATTATGCTTGCCGCCTGCCCGAACACATTTTTGCGATGAGGCGGCGGTCGAATAGGCGCGCGATTCAAGGCCGGTGAAGACATTCTTAAACGGAACCATGCCCGCATTGGTGAACATCAACGTGGGATCATTATGCGGGACCAACGGCGCAGACGCGACCCGTTCATGGCCATTGGCCGCAAAATAATCGAGGAAAGAGCGGCGGATATCGTTGGTCGAAGTCATAGCGCCTTCGCTTAGGCGAGGCTGATCGGCTTCTCAAGCATTACAAGACCCTAAAGCCATGCAAATATCGCTTAGACCGAAAAAGGCCCGCCAATTTGGCGGGCCTTTCGAAGCATGAGACGCGATGACGCCCTATCTGCTGACGCCGGAGTGATCACCCCCGGCTATCCCGATCAGATATCGTCATCCGCCTCTGGACCAACCATAAGACCTTCCGCGACTTCTTCCGTCTTCCCCCGAATCTGCTGCTCAAGGCGCGCGGCCATGTCCGGATTTTCCTTGAGCCAGACTTTGGCGTTTTCACGGCCCTGCCCAATGCGGATCGAGTCATAGCTAAACCAAGCCCCAGACTTTTCGACAATCCCGGCCTTCACGCCAAGATCAAGGATCTCGCCCGTCTTGGAAATGCCTTCGCCATACATGATGTCAAATTCAACCTGCTTGAACGGCGGTGCGACTTTATTCTTCACCACCTTCACGCGGGTTGCATTGCCAACAATGTCTTCGCGGTCCTTAATCTGCCCTGTGCGACGAATGTCCAAACGCACCGATGCGTAAAACTTAAGCGCATTGCCGCCCGTCGTCGTTTCCGGTGAGCCATACATCACGCCAATTTTCATGCGGATCTGGTTGATGAAAATAACAAGGCAGCGCGACCGATTGATCGAGCCTGTAATCTTGCGCAACGCTTGGCTCATCAAACGGGCCTGCAAGCCGACATGGCTATCGCCCATTTCGCCTTCAATTTCAGCGCGCGGCACAAGTGCTGCAACCGAATCGATGACCAACACGTCCACCGCATTCGACCGGACAAGCGTGTCGGTGATTTCCAGCGCCTGCTCGCCCGTATCGGGCTGCGACACGATCAGCTCATCAATGTTCACGCCCAGCTTCTTGGCATAGCCCGGATCAAGCGCATGTTCTGCGTCGATAAAGGCCGCCGTGCCGCCCGCCTTTTGCGCTTCGGCAATGGCATGAAGCGCCAGCGTCGTCTTGCCAGAGCTTTCCGGGCCGAAAATTTCAACGATACGCCCGCGTGGCAAGCCGCCAATGCCCAAGGCGATGTCCAAACCGAGGGAGCCAGATGACACCGACTCAATTTCAATCGCCTCGCGTGAGCCGAGCTTCATTGCAGAGCCCTTGCCAAATGCGCGGTCAATCTGGGCAAGTGCCGCTTCGAGTGCTTTTTCTCTATCCATGGTTGCCGAACGATCCGTTTGAATGATTTTGAGTTGCGCCGACATGGCCTTTTCCCCTCGTAGCTGTTGCACCTGCTGCGTCAATCAGAAGGTCTATGTATATGCTTTGTTCTCATTGAACAAGAGGGGAACGAAAAATATTTCTTGTTTTGTTCTCTTGGTATCGCGTTAGGGCGTCAAGGCTGTTTTAACGGCCTCGCCAAGCTGTTGAACTGAAAAAGGTTTCGGCAGAAAATTGACATTGTCGAGCATGATTTCCTGCCGCAACGATTCCTCCGCATAGCCCGACATAAACAAAATTGGCAGATTCGGCCGCTTCACCCGTGCTTGCCTGCCGAGTGTTGGACCATCCATTGAAGGCATGACAACGTCGGTTACCAGCATATCTATATCGTCATGCGTATCCAGCAAAGCGAGACCCTCCTCCCCATCGGTCGCACATATGACCTTATACCCCTGCAGGGTCAGTGCACGTTCCGCGATGGCGCGCACCATATCCTCATCTTCCACCAACAAGATTGTGCCGTGCCCCCAAAGATCGGCCTGTTGCGGCTTGGTGCGCGCCTCCGCTGGGCTTTGCACCTCCGCGCCCGCATAAACGGGAAGGTAGATGACGAAACTTGATCCCTGCCCCGGCGTTGAAACGGCAAATAAATGCCCGCCCGATTGTTTGACGATCCCATAAACGGTGGACAGCCCCAGACCCGTGCCGTTTCCAACGTCCTTCGTCGTGAAAAACGGCTCAAAAATCTTGGACATCAACTTTGGGTCAATCCCCGCACCCGTGTCGGTCACACTGAGTGCTGTATAGTCTGCGGCTGGCAAGAGCTTGTTTCCGCTGGCCCGAACCTCCGCCGCCGTCACCGCATAGGTTTGAATGATCAGTTTGCCGCCATCTGGCATGGCATCCCGCGCGTTGACGGCCAGATTGACGATCACCTGCTCCAACTGGCCAGGATCGGCCCATATTGCCCCAAGATTACGGCCTTGCTTCACGATCAGGTCAATGTTTTCTCCGACAAGCCGCGCCAATAGATTGGAGATTTCGGCAACAATATCGGGCAGCAGAAGAACTTGCGGGCGTAACGTCTGCTGCCGCGAAAAGGCCAAAAGCTGGCGGGTTAGCGCGGCTGCGCGATTAGCATTATTCTTAATCTGTTGAATATCATCATAGTCGATATCGCCGGGCGCGTGACGCATCAGCATCAGGTCACACTGGCCTAAAATTCCAGTCAGAACATTGTTGAAATCATGTGCAACGCCGCCGGCCAGCTGGCCGATTGCCTGCATCCGTGTCGCATGGCCAAACTGCTCATTCAGGCGCGCGTCATCTGCATCCGCCCGATCCAAGGGGGTATTGGGCTTGCGCTTAGGCTTGACGGCAATCTCTGATCCTCCCGCCAAAGACCTGTCAATCTGGACGCGGCGGACCATCCGTGCAGCGCCTCCCAGAAGAAAAAGACCAAGGAGGAACCCTGCCCCCAGCCACAGACTTGTTGATGAAAGGAAGATTGACAATGCCGTCAGCATCATGGCTGCCGCTACAAGGATCAGCCCCCGTCTGGAACTCAGGTAAGGAACCGAAAACAACGTCTTTCACCACCGGCTTGCTTATGCAGACATCTACACCCCGGCCCTTGGCATCAAGTTTGGGACATAGCGCCTTTTGATCGACGTGATCGCCATTTACGTACTATAAAAATCCGCCAACCCAATGCCGCGAGAACATAACCCACAATAGCTGTGGAAATGGCAATGATGAAAAGTCCCCAAAGCATCGCCGGAGCCGCGCTGGACAACAGCCAGGTCATCCACTCTCCCAAACTGGCATTGCGCCCGATCAAGGCCTCAAACTGAGTCACATCAGCCCCCAAACGGAGCGTTGCATTGCCGACATAAAGAGAGGCTGCAAGAATGAGTGGCGTTGTGGCCGGATTGCTCAAAAAAGTCATGGCCGCCGCCACAGGAACATTGGCCCGAAACGGCAACGCAAGCAAAGCAGCGCCGATAATTTGGATACCGGGTATCAGCAAAAATATACCGACCAGTAGCCCAAGCGCAACGCCGCGCGGCACCGATCGCCGGGTGAAACGCCACAGGGCTGGGTGAAATACCCGTTGCGCAAAAGGCCGCAAGAAACGGCTCTTCTCAAAACTCTCCCGTCGGGGAGAATTGTTTCGTATCCAATCAGAAAGCCAAGTCATCCGCGATCTCGCAACAGCCGTGCGGCTTCCCGCTTCCAATCGCGCTCCTTAATCGTCTCGCGCTTGTCATGCGCCTTTTTGCCCTTGGCCAGCGCCAGCTCAACCTTGGCCCGCCCGCGCCCGTTAAAATAAATGGATAAGGGAACAAGCGTCATCCCATCGCGCGCGACCGCGCCGTAGAGCTTGTTGATCTCCCGCTCATGCAGCAAAAGCTTCCGGGGGCGTTTCGGCTCATGGTTAAAGCGATTACCGTGGCTAAACTCTGGGATGTTCGCGTTGACCAGCCAAACCTGGCCGTCCTGCACTTCGGCATAGCTTTCAACAATTGATCCTTGCCCAAATCGAAGCGATTTCACTTCGGTTCCCGTCAGGGCAATTCCGGCCTCAACCGTATCGTCGATAAAATACTCATACCGGGCACGCCGATTCTCTGCGACCGTCTTCACTTTTTCAAATGTTGCAGGCCGCGGGCGTGCCATCAGATCAGGCCAGCATGGCGAAGCCCAGCATCCACTGCACGACAAGATGCATCCGACGCTGGGGTCAATGGCAGGCGCAGTTCATCTGGAAAGCCATCCAGAACCTGCGTCATGGCATATTTAACCGGTCCGGGCGATGCATCGGTAAACAAGGCCCCGTGCAACGGGTGCAGGCGATCATTAATCGCGCGGGCACGAGCATAATCTCCATCAAGGCACGCCTGTTGCAACTCGGCACAAAGGTGCGGCGCGACATTGGCTGTCACCGAAATACAACCGACACCGCCCGCCGCGTTAAACGCAAGAGCCATATCGTCATTGCCGGATAACTGGCAAAAATCAGGCCCGCAGCCCAAGCGATGTGACCCGACTCGGGCCAAATTGCCGCTGGCATCCTTAATCCCAACAATTGAGGGGATTTCTGCCAAACGCGCGACTGTTTCCGGCACCAAATCCGTGACCGTCCGTCCAGGCACATTATAAAGAATAATGGGCAGATCAGACGCATTCGCAAGATGCGCATAATGCGCGTAAATGCCCTCTTGGCTTGGGCGATTATAATAGGGTGCGACAACAAGCGCAGCTGTCGCCCCGGCCTGCTGCGCAAAGCGCATATGGCGGACCGCCGTTGCTGTATCATTGGACCCACAGCCCGCTATAACAGGAACCCGGCCCTGAGCTTCTTCAAGGCACAGCGCGATTACGCGATAATGCTCATCATAAGAAAGGGTCGCGCTCTCACCCGTGGTGCCGCAGGGGACAAGGCCGCTTGACCCTTGCTCGATCTGCCAATTCACCAAAAGGCGAAAAGCACTCTCATCGACTGCACCGTCCCGAAAAGGCGTTACCAACGCCGGAATTGAGCCAGAAAACATCTGCGCGGCCCTTCACCTGATAGATGGTTTGCGCCATAACTGAAACTGGTCCAGTCATGACGTTGAAGCCCAAATAAGGATGCAACCCCCAATATGTCCAGCATGTTGTCTCTGACATCCGCAAAAGCATGGATCCTTGGCGGTCTGTCAGTCATTATGGCCGGTCCTCATCCCGTCCAAGCACAGGCTGCCGCCGCCCCCTCCACCGGTGTATTGGCCACGACGCTTCCCAATATCAGCCCACAGCCGGCATCGTCCGTCATCAACCCCATGACCGCAATTCTGTCGCAATGGACCAGTTTGCGCCGGAATGATGCCCTGCCCTTTAGCGCCTATGCAGATTTTCTGCTTGTCCATAAGGATTGGCCAGGCGACGCTCAGTTACGCCGCACAGCAGAACGGGCCCTGCGCCCCGATCAGGATAAGCCTGCCACTATTGTGCGCTTTTTCAGCGATAAAAAGCCAGATAGTGCAACCGGCTGGCTGAGATATGCAGAGGCACTCGCATCCCTCAACCGAAGCGAGGAAGCACGGCTGGCCGCCAGACGGGCTTGGACATCGGCCCCTTTGACGATGGCAGATGAAGCACGGCTCGTGCAGAGATTTGGCAGCATCCTTCGGGATGAGGATCATGATGACCGCATGGACCGCTTTTTGTGGCTGCGCGCAACGGATGCCGCCGCTCGGCAGATCGCCAGAACAAGCCTCACCCGGCGACCCAATTTCGATGTGCGGTTGGCGCTGCTGACAAAAGCACCCGACGCATCGGATAGGCTGGCCTATGCAACAGCACCGGTTCGCAATGATCCCGGATTTATCGCCGATTACATGTGGTGGCTGCGCAATACGGGCCAAGGTGCCACTGCCCGTCAATTTCTTCGGGATAACCACCCCATGGCGACATATCCTGCGTCGCCCGAAATATGGCTGCAAATGCTGTTGATCTCGGCGCGGGACGCGGCACAGGCAGAGGATTGGCAAGCCGCCTTTGACATTGCCCGCAGGGCTGGCACCGCCTACCCGCCGAACACAGATGTCCGCAAACGCCCCTTTGCAGAACGCGATGCCTATACCGATCTAACATGGCTTGCAGCGACAGTTGCGTTGAATCGGTTGAACGAGCCAAGTCAGGCTGCCGAGATGTTTCGTCGCTATGTCTCGGCCGCCCAATCATCCCAAACGCAGGCGCGTGGGCTATATTGGGCCGGGCGTGCTTGGACTGCCGCTTCCCGCCCCGCTGAGGCACGCAGTTCCTTTGAAGAAGCCGCCCAATATGTGGACCAGTTTCATGGTCAGCTCGCTGCCGAGCGCCTCGGCCGAAAACTCCGACTTCCGCCGCCAGCCATCCAAATCTCCATAAACGCAGAGCAGCGCACCCAATTTGAAAAAAGGTCCGTCGTCCGGGCCTTGCTGGTATTAGGGGAAACCGGCAATTGGACCGACCAAAGCCTTTTTGTCCGCAGCCTAGCCAGCACCATATCAACCGATGCAGATCATCTGTTAGCCGCTGAATTGGCGCAACGGATTGGCAGACCAGACCTGAATGTTCTGGTAGGGCGCAATGCCCGTAACACAGGGCTTAACGACTATATCCGCACAGCCTTCCCGCAAACTGACATCCCAACAGAGCATGCTGACAATTGGACGATCATCCATGCCATTTCTCGGCAGGAAAGCCAGTTTGATCGTCAGGCTGTGAGCCGCGCTGGCGCGCGCGGCCTGATGCAAATCATGCCCGGCACCGCGCGCGACACGGCCCGTCGCCTTGGCATGGATCCAGCAAACCTGGCCCTCTTTGATCCACAGGTAAACATCACTCTTGGAGCAAGCTATTTCCGGCGTATGTTGAACAATTATGGCGGCTCACATGTCCTTGCCATTGCCGCCTATAATGCCGGACCGGGCAATGTGAACCGATGGATCCGGACGATTGGGGATCCCCGCACGAATATGGATGTTCTGGATTGGATAGAGGCAATCCCTTTTTCCGAAACGCGCAATTATGTTCAGCGCGTGCTCGAAAATGCGGTTATTTATGATTTGAAAAATCCCAACCGTGCGGCACTACATGGCGATGCCCCGCTATCCTTTTACCTCGGCAAGTCTTACCCCGGCTAAATGGATCAACCCAATTACATCACCCCAACAGGCTTTGCCGGGTTAAAAACGCGCTATCATGCCCTGTTCGCGGTCGAGCGGCCGAAGCTCGTGGAAACCGTGTCTTGGGCCGCGGGCAATGGCGATCGATCCGAGAATGGCGATTATGTTTATGGCAAGAAGCGTTTGCGGGAAATTGATAAAGAACTGGGCTGGCTCTCGCGCCGGATAAAGGCGGCCCGCGTTGTGGATCCTGCCGATCAGGTGGATCGCAGTAAAATCTTCTTTGGTGCGACAGTCACCATTGCTGACGATGAGGATCAGCACCGGACAATCACCATTGTCGGCGACGATGAAGCCGATGCAGCCCGAGGCCGGGTCGGCTGGAATGCACCAATCACCCGCGCTCTGCGTGGCGCTGCCATTGGAGACGTCCGCCGCCTCACCCTGCCGGCAGGCGCGATAGATTATGAGGTTCTAGCGATCAGCTACCCGTAAGCTGGATTAGGGCTTGGCCTGCTCAACCACACGAATATTGAGCTCACGCAACTGCTTCGCCGTCACCGGTCCCGGCGCACCCATCATCAGGTCTTCGGCCTTCTGGTTCATCGGGAAGACGATGACTTCGCGAATATTCGGCTCATCGGCCAGCAACATCACAATGCGATCGATACCCGGGGCAGAGCCACCATGCGGCGGTGCGCCATATTTGAACGCGTTGATCATGCCGGCAAAATTGGTGTCGACATCCTCTTGCGAATATCCTGCAATTTCAAAGGCCTTATACATGATTTCGGGCCGATGGTTCCGGATCGCGCCGGACGAGAGTTCAACACCATTGCAGACAATATCATATTGATAGGCAAGGATATCGAGCGGATCCATCGTCTCAAGCGCGTGCATCTCGCCCTGCGGCATAGAAAAGGGATTATGTGAGAAATCGACCTTCTTTGACTCCTCGTCATACTCATACATCGGAAAGTCGACGATCCAGCAGAACTCAAAGCAATTGGGGTCAATCAGGCCAAGTTGTTCGGCAACCCGCGTGCGGGCCGCCCCCGCCAACTTGGCGGCTTGCGCTTCCTTGCCCGCTGCAAAGAAAAGGCCGTCATCCGGACCAAGGCCCAGCGCGTCATAAATTGCCGCCATGCCCTCTTCGCCATGGTTCTTGGCAATAGGCCCGCCAAACTCGCCGCCCTTGCGCGTGACATAGCCAAGGCCGGCATGGCCTTCGCCCCGAGCCCAGTCATTCATATCATCAAAGAACTTCCGGCTCTTATCGGCAGTCTTGGGGGCTGGGATCGCGCGGACCACGCCGCCACCTTCCACAATACGCTCAAACAGGCCAAAGCCCGACTTGGTGAAGGAATTGGTCACATCGGTGATGATAATCGGGTTGCGAAGGTCCGGCTTGTCGCTGCCATATTTCAGCATCGCATCCTTATAAGGAATGCGTGGAAATGGCGCGGCGCTCACCCGGCGACCATTTGCAAATTCTTCGAATAGGCCATGCAGAACGGGTTCAATCGCGTTGAACACATCGTCTTGCGTGACGAAGCTCATTTCGAAATCGAGCTGATAGAATTCACCCGGTGACCGATCAGCACGTGCATCTTCATCACGGAAGCAGGGCGCAATCTGGAAATAGCGATCAAAGCCCGCCACCATCAGCAGCTGTTTGAACATCTGCGGCGCTTGCGGCAGCGCATAAAACTTTCCGGGATGGACGCGACTGGGAACCAGATAATCACGCGCGCCTTCTGGCGAAGACGCGGTCAAAATCGGCGTCTGAAACTCGGTGAACCCCTGCCCAATCATGCGCTGGCGCACCGAAGAAATCACCTTAGAGCGCAGGACGATGTTATTGTGCAACCGTTCCCGCCGAAGATCGAGGAACCGATAGCGCAGCCGGATATCCTCTGGATATTCCGCATCTCCAAAGACTGGCAAGGGAAGCTCCTGCGAGGCGGATTGGACCGACACCTCGCGGGCGCGCACTTCAATTTCACCCGTAGGCAAATTGGCATTGGCGGTTTCCGCCACACGCGCCACAACATCACCTGTGATGGTCACAACGGACTCGGCCCGCGCCTTCTCCAAAACCTTAAAGGCTTCAGAGTCCACATCGGTCACAATCTGGGTCAATCCATAATGATCGCGCAAATCGACAAACAGCAAATTGCCATGGTCGCGCTTACGGTGAATCCAGCCCGAAAGACGGACGGTTGAACCAACATCGGATTTGCGCAGTTGGGCGCAGGTGTGGGAGCGATAAATATGCATGTCGCGCCTAGACGGTGACGCGGGCCTTTTGTCAAGATGAAGGGAGGTAAATGCCGCATTGAATACGCATCTTTGCCATCCAGTTTTACTCTGGATTTTCATCCAAGGCTGGCATGCGCGGCCG
>Ga0078894_10002185_pt1 | contig 14726 bp, 14 predicted proteins | sample LauGreSu1BDMLBSD_2_FD_67506 | JGI IMG/M metagenome (GOLD analysis project Ga0078894, IMG submission 67506) | Freshwater lake microbial communities from Lake Michigan, USA - Su13.BD.MLB.SD (version 4) (version 4) | ecosystem: Environmental > Aquatic > Freshwater > Lake | place: Lake Michigan... | reverse complement strand
TGGGACGAATATGAACGCATCACCAACGAATGGAATCAAAGCAACCAAGTCCAAGAACGCTATACCGACCGAAACCGGATGATTAACAATACTGCAGGATACCGCACCGGCAACAACATGCTCCACATTCGCTCAATTCAAATGTACAATGCCCCCGACTGGAATGCGCTTTTCGGCGCCGAACAATTGGACCCTCTTCTCCGCGAATACGCCCAGGCATCAATCGAATACGCGCAAGATGAAACCGGAACCGTTCCTTACGCCGGTCAAATGGAAGTATCGCTTGTCATGCAAGAAAACTATCGCGGCAATATTCATCGCGCAATCTTGATGATTCATCTCACTCCGCATCGTCGGTTTCACGACGGCCATATCATTCAGAAAGAGTTCAGCGAAGGCAGTCGCACGCACCAAACCATCAACCGTTTATTTGACCCCAACGTTCACCGTGCTGTTGTTTTGCAGGCGACCCAGTACCAATTTCTCGAATACATTGCCAACGACGATGATGCACACGAAGTCATGACTGACTATTTCATGGACCCAGACTTTACATCGATGCGGTTTTCGTATGTCGTTGGTGGCAACCCTGACGACCAAGACCAAGAACCGCGTGATGGGCGCGTGTATTATGTCGTGGACCCAAATGCGCTTGACAACCACAGATTGCATTATTGTGCTGAAGAAGAATACCGCCCCGGACCCGAACCTGAACCCGAACCCGTTATCGCGATTCCACCCCCACCTCCTGTCTATGACATTGGAGAGCTTTACCGAAGGAATATCGAGATGTACTACGCGCAGGACGAGGACGACAATGTCATCCGAAACGAAGAACGCCGACAATTCGACCCAGAACGAAACATCATACACTACATATACAACGATGAAGAACACCAACACCCGGTTCAGGGATAATACTAATACACACACACACACACACACATACGCAATAAAAAATAAAATACAATATTTTTTATTCCATTCCATTCCCACAGCTCCCTGCTCCCGCGCATTCCATGGCTCCCGCTGCTGTGCAGCTCCCGCACATTACATTCCAAATTGACTAAAATCCGCCATCACTGGTCTCGGTGCATTGATATCCTCCGAACGTGAATAATTGGGTACCTTCTTGCATTCAAACGCTGGTTCAGGGCATCGCGCACATGCCGGGCAAGGAGGGCATTTTGGTTCATTCTTGCAATTTCCGCCGCCACCGCCGCCAGTGCCAGCGTGGTCGTTTCCATTGACGCTATTCATTCCAGGAATACCTGCCGGCATATTCAAAGGAAACGTGCTAGGCGACATGGAAGAAACCGGTGAACCTAGAGATGAAGCGCTGACTCCGCTATTGAGATTGGGGTCATACCGTGTATTTTCAGGCAAGTTTGAATTGGATTGTGCATTTTTGGTTGCAAGAGGTTTCAGAGGGTCAGGAATCTCAGACGGTTTGGTCGTTGTAAAACCATCGCGGACATAGTTGCCTAAACTGGACGCAAGAATCAGCGCAAATATTAAAATAAGGAATAGATGAACTTTTGTGAGTTGCATTCGTTCGGTATGTATGTTCTACGCTAGCTTAGTGTATATGATACTATATACACATAAAAAGTTTTATAGAAAAATTGAATGAAAATCGCGGAAACTATGTATCCTACCGAACGCGAATAACATACAAATACACATGGAAGCACAATCTGCCGTGATTCTTACGACCAAGAAGACCAAGACTAAGACCAATACCAAGGAGCGTCCATCCATGCTCTCCACGTCGTATACGGCTACTACTACTGCGACAGAAGGAGGAGACGCAGGAGATGAGGCAGTGCACACCTACGAAGTTGGCGTTGACGAAGCCGGACGCGGACCATTATTCGGACGCGTCTATACTGGCGCAGTAATACTTCCATCTCTAGGTGATGTATTGCGGCCATTCGATTTCTCGCTTCTAAAAGACAGCAAGAAGTTTCACTCCGAGAAAAAAATACGCGAGGTGTCTGACTATATCAAGGAACATGCGGTTGCGTGGGCAATTTCGTATGAGGAGGCAGATGTGATTGACGCGATGAATATTCGACGCGCTACACTTCAATGTATGCGAAAATCGATAAATACTCTGGTTGATGCACACATGGATGATATGGAACAGCGGGGTAGAACGCGACCGACCACAGAGGACTATCTCCTTCTCATCGATGGCAATGACTTTATTCCGTTGGGGAAATACAATGAAGAGATGGACCAGATAGACACCTATACGCACGTCTGCGTAGAAGGAGGGGATAATACGTATGCGTGTATTGCGGCTGCGTCGATTCTGGCCAAGGTTGCGCGGGATGACTACATTGAAAAATTGTGCGACAAACATCCGGTGCTTGATGAAATGTATTCACTGCGGGGGAATAAGGGGTATGGTGCAAAAAAACATTTGGACGGAATACGGGAACATGGGATAACGCAGTGGCACAGGAGGTCGTATGGAATCTGTAAGTCCTTTGCGTAGCAAGGACGGTCGGCATCAATGCCGACAAGGAGTTCGCGTAGCGAAGGACGGTCGAGGAGTTCGCGCCTGTGCTGAATATATTATGGTGATTTGGCATCAAAACTCGCCCGCGCCATACCCGAAAAATCCTCTGCGCGACGGCGACGGCGACGGCGACGGCGACGGCGAAGCCTTCATGGATGTAAGTTCATTTATTTTATTTTTAAGGAGCGAGTTCTCCAGTTTCACTGTTTGCATTTCTTCATCCATTTCAGTGAGTTTGGTCTTGAACTCATCTACCAACCTCTGTAGGTTCTGTAGCATTTCCAATGTGGATATATTCGTTTTGATGGCTGCAACGGCAGCGATAGATGACGGGGTTGGAACGCCGATGGTGGTGATAGACATTATGGAATGAATGGAATGAAATGAAATGAAATGGAATAATCATTTTCAATTTTTATCGATTGTATTATATATCAACATGGTCTGTGCAATTTCCTGCGCCATTGCGTTTATTTTAATTGTCGCCAACATCTATTGTTGCGTATTCTCTCACCGGTCCGGTGGTGTCATCCAAGAGTTTGTCGCGAAACTATCGCCCGACAATCAGCGGAGGTATGCAGTCATCACGCGCGAGAGACAGGGCATCTATTTTATGGGGTTGTTCCTAGGTTTCATTCTCTCGATGATACTGCTTGTATGCTGTCGCAAGTATTTTCTTGGCAGCGGGGGTAGCGGCGGCGGGCGCGGCGGAAACGCAGGGGCGTTGTGTATGGTCGCCGCCGTTACATTTAGCGTCAACTATTTCTATTATATTCTCTCGCCGAAGAGCGACTGGATGGTGCTTCATCTGAAGTCGGGTGAAGAAACCCAGGCGTGGTTGAAGGTGTACCGCACGATGCAGTATAATTATCATATCGGTCTTGTACTGGGTATAGTGGCAGTGGTTGCATTTGGGAATGCGTTGTGTTCGGCGTAATGGAATGGAATGAAATGGAATGGAATGGAATGCGATTTAGGATATAAATATAATATATTGTAGTATAGTATAAAAGCTATATAATGGATTTTTCAGCAGAAACCCCTGAAGAGAAGAAGATCCGCCTTGGAGGCATCGTCAAGATCGTGGAACGTGTGCTCCCCGCTGTCGCCCCCTTTGTTCCGGCTCTTCAGCCCGTTGCGGCTGTTGTTGGCGCAATTCGCAATAAGTAAGCGGAACGAACGAAGCGTAGCGAAGTGAGCCAAGCGAGCGGAGCGACGCGAGACGAGGTAAAAAATTGATATTAAAATACCAATATAAAGCAATCACAGTGATTCTTTATATTGCAGACAGACATCATTGCCATTATGCGTGTTCTTATTTTCGATACTGAAACCACCGGACTTCCTCCCAAAAATACCCCTACAAACCAAACCGATAAATGGCCACATATTGTCCAGTTAAGCTGGGCAATTTACAATGAAGAAACCAAGCAAGTGGAAGAAGAAAAAGACAACATTATATCTCTCGGAACACATATTCCCATTTCACCGGAGTCCACCGCAATCCATGGAATAACAAGCGAGTTGTCTCGTGCGCGCGGTATTCCCATCGACGTTGCGCTGTTCGATTTCAAGCACGCCGCCAACCGGTGCGGGAGAATCGTTGCACACAATCTTGAGTTTGACAAGAATATGCTCATGGTGGAATTCTACCGCGCGCGAATGTTTAATACGGTATTTCCACCCAGCGAATACTGCACGATGAAGCACGGGACGCCGATTTGCAAGTTGGTGAAAGTGTGGGAAGATGGTCGGACCTCGCTGAAATACCCCAAACTCATTGAGCTGTATCACGTGCTTTACGGATCGGATGTTCCGTCGCCGGAGGGGTTGCATAACGCGAAAGTGGACGTGGATGTGTGCTTGAAGTGTTACGTGAAGATGACGACGGAGACGACGGAGACCGCGTAATAAAAACTGTTTCGATTCCTGCCTGTGACCATATCCAGACCCATTTTTTTATTCATTCATTCATTCATTCATTCTCCCAGTCAATGACACAGCATCCGGATGAATCTGAAAATGACGCGTTCGTTGTGAAATACATATGCACGCGTTTCATTTTGCGAAGGAAATCTGCGCCGACCAACCACTCGATTTCTGTTTTGTCGGTATATTCTTTCATTTTTGGTTTGATGTAGCACAGTCCGTATTGTCGCCACGTCCGCGAAGATGATACTGTGGAGAGTGTGGTCGACACGCCCGATGGACCATACGGCCAGAAATTCGCGCGAACCGTGAGCAGGAAAAGCACGCGTGCTGGTGTCATGTATTTCATTAATCGTGCTGTACGACGTTGGTCTGCAATAGACCCGAGCGCTTTCATTCCAGATACAGCCATCCAATATTCGTATTCAGGGAATGCGAGTGATATTGTCTGTACAAATAAACGCCTCCATTCGCCGAATGTTTTGCACGCGATGACATCGCCGGCGCGTGAATAGAGAAGCGGCCACAAGTATAAATTGACGATGTCGATAACTGTTTCATTATGGAAGAAGTCGTTCACACCACTGTCACTGCCACTGCCACTGCCACTGCCAAACCCGTTCGACGCGCAATAAACGGGATAACACATCTCGCCGGCGCGAGGTTTCAAGAATGCGCGTTTCTCGCGTGTCATTTCACAATCTAACCATGGATTATATTGTGAAAGCATAATGTATAGTGAAGTATATGGACGCGGGACGTCGTGAATGAGACGACAACGCACATTCTCTCGAATATACTGGTTATCATCTTCATTCACTACGGATAATGGGGGCGGGAAATGGAAATTGTATTGTGAGGTCCATGAACCGATAGGGTCTGGTGCGATACATTGCGGTTTTGTTACGCCAGTTCCGAAACTAAACCCAGTGGCGTGCTTGAATGATGGTGATACTTGAAACATCTGTCTGCTGTCGTGCTGTCGTTATATACTGTATACCGTAATAAGAGTAATTCAATTTTATGCGGAGCAAAACTCCGTCTCGAGCTACGAGACGATTATGCTCATGAAGAGCAGAATTCCGCCTTTGGCGATTCTGCTCACGAGGAGCAGAATTCACATATCTCATCCTCCTCCCCCGCCCCCGCCTTCTCCGGCTCCACCGTAAATTGTTGCGCCTGATGTTTCGCCTTTCGTCGTAGGTAATAAACACCCGTCTTCAACCCCTTATTCCACGCATAAAAAAACATCGACGTCAAAATATTATAGTTCGGTTCTTCCACCCACAAGTTCATACTTTGGCTCTGGCAAATAAAAGCGCCGCGGTCGGCCGCCATATCAATAATATGCCGCATCGGCATCTCCCATACCGTCTTATACTTCAGTTTCAGTGATTCTGAAAGTCCGTCGATGTATTGGACACTGCCCTGATTCGCAATAATATTCGTCTTGACGCGTTCATTCCACATTCCAATGTCAATAAGGTCGCGGATGAGATACCGGTTCACCATAATGAACTCGCCCGCTAGGGTTCGTCTCGTATAAATATTACTAGTAATCGGTTCAAAACATTCGTTATTTCCGAGGATTTGGGATGTGCTGGCCGTTGGCATAGGTGCAAGGAGCAGCGAATTACGCAGTCCATGCGTCATAATTTTATATTTCAGATCATTCCAGTCGTATTCGTGGGTTCTATACACTAACGGGGTTTCATGTGGGTCAATATGCCACATATCAAACTGAAGTATGCCTTCGGAAGCGGGGGACCCTTTGAAGGTTTCGTATGCGCCGTATCGTTTAGCAAGACCCATTGACGCTTTAAGTGCGGCATAATAAATCGTCTCGAAAATCTCTCGGTTGAGGACGCGGGCTTCTTCGCTATGGTATGGAATATTCATCATCATAAACACGTCGGCCAGGCCTTGCACACCAATCCCGATAGGACGATGGCGCAGATTGCTCGTTCTGGTTTTATCTGTGGGGTAATAATTAATATCGATGATTTGGTTCAGATTATCTACGACGAGGGCGGTGATGCGTTCGAGTTCGGCGAAATCAAACAGGGGGGTGCGTCCCCCAACGACGCTAGCTCCGCTCGAGTCAGGGGGGGTACCGCCCCCCAACGGCGGAACTACGTTCGATTGGTTGTTAGAGAGGTTATGCCCCCCTACGTTCGATTCGGATACGACTCCTGAGCCAGAGACTACGGAGGACCCGGAGGGGACGGAGTGGTCGGCGGGGACGGAGGAGATAGCGTTGGACCCGGAGGGGACAACGGACCCGAGGATGAACCGGCTGAGAGCTATACTCGCCAAATTGCACACCGCCGTCTCATTTTCATCCGAGTATTCCATGATTTCGGTACACAAATTACTGCTCTTGATGACCCCAATATTCTTCTGGTTGCTTTTTTTATTCACGGCGTCTTTGAATAGAATATACGGCGTACCCGTCTCCATTTGACTATCCAAGATTTTCAGCCACAAGTCGCGCGCTTTCACCTGTTTCCTCGCGCGGCCTTCACGTTCATATCTCTCGTAGAGTTCCTTGAACTTATCCCCATAAACATCTGCAAGTCCAGGACATTCATCCGGGCAGAAGTAGGACCACATTTCCGAGCCGCCACCGCCGCCGCCTCGCACACGTTCCATAAACAGGTCAGGAACCCATAATGCATAAAAGAGGTCGCGACCTTTCATCTCTTCATCGCCGTGGTTCTTCTTCATCTCCAAGAAATCCTCGATATCCGGATGCCATGGTTCAAGATAAACCGCGAAACTCCCGTTACGACGACCCCCCTGGTCGATATACCGCGCAGTATTATTGAAAACACGCAACATCGGGACAATCCCGTTGGACGACCCGTTTGTTCCGCGAATATGCGACCCTGATGCACGAATATTATGAATATGAAGCCCGATTCCGCCAGCATGTTTGCTGATTTTAGCACAGTCTTTCAGCGTATCAAAAATCCCGTCAATACTGTCATTCTCCATCGCGATGAGATAGCATGAACTCAATTGGGGGCGTGGCGTGGCCGCATTGAATAATGTCGGTGTAGCATGTGTCATATATTTCTGCGACATCGCATCGTATGTGTTCTGAATGTAGTCAAGTATTTGGTATATGTTACAGAAATAACCACGATGCGAGTGAATACCCAGTGCTACGCGCATCCACATATGTTGTGGGCGTTCTACAATCACGCCATTTACGCGCATGAGATACGACCGTTCTAGGGTTTTGAATCCGAAATAATCGATGAGGTAATCTCTCGGCCATTCAATCATTCGTTCAAGCGCGTCGTGGACGAGATATGGGCCTGGACCGCCCGCGGTGCTGTTCCGAGGCGTGTCTATGATTTCATGGAGAAAATCCCAGACTTGTTTGCTTATAATTGGCGAGTGTTTCCCGTTTGAGTCGCGGTATTCGTATAATGCACGCATTGCCTGATAAAACCTGCAAGGAATATTCTTGTGTGCATTGGAAATAATAATATAGGACGCGAGTGTCCCGTAGTCTGGGTGTTGAACTGCCATCATCGCGCATTGTTGCGCCGTAAGTTCGTCGATTTTCGTCGTTGGAATATCGTCGTATAACTGGTCGATGATTTTAATCACGAGTGTAGTATAATTGACGCCAGTGATTCCGGCTTCTTTGCCGAGGGTCTTTAGGCGCGCGAGAATCTTATCAAATGCCACAATCTCTCGGTCACCGTTTCGTTTGATGACGTGCATGTCTTCTCCGCTGTCTCCACCCTTGCCGTTGCCTTCTGCTCCTCGTTCAGTATTTGACATTATCGATTTGATTCAGTCGGTAGATAATATATATATTATACATAGGGGTTTATATCTATTATCATTATCATTATCATTATCATTCATTCGTATGAAATATTTCAAAGAATATCTTGGACTGGTCATACTTGTAATTGCGGTGATTGCTGCCGAACCACTCATGTCCGCATTTTACGAGTTCACTGCGACCGCTGCTGCGCCTGCAACCGAGAAAAAAGAAGGATTCGCAGCCGACCGTGTTCCATCCGGCGAGTATCCACGCGAGGTGGATGAACCGCTGTTGTATCCCACGTATCCGAAGAAGGGCGCCGGTTATGGAATCGTGCTTCGAGAGAATGACTCGACAAATAATTCCAAGTTGTATCCAGTGGCCGCGAATCTCGCCAACTACGACCAAGCGACAAATAATGTCCGTGATTGGGTGACGCCGGATAATGGGTCATGTAAACCAGCGGGAATGTGTGGTGCGCTGTATGCACCGAAGGCGCCGGCCGAGTACAAAGTGCCCGACCCGCTTCCACTGGACCACCCGGGGCGAAGGGTGGGATTTTATGCTGCGGAATCATCTACTCCCAATCTATAAAACCCCCACGTCAATCCACTTTACTCTCATCGATTTCCAATTCGTCGATTTTGAAACAGTTGATTAAGACGTCGGATGGGCGTTTGGCCGCCAGGCCGCCGTATCCGCCGCCACCGCCGCCGTATTTCTTGTGTGTATTGTTGTTATTGTTTGTATTCAATGACATCAATTTGGCCATGTTTGTGGCGGTGATTTCGGGTGTCTTCGCCGTCGCCGCCGCCGTCGCCCCCGTCGACGATTCATCCGCTGCTGCTGCTACAATTGCCGTATCCAGTTTCACGATTTTAAACACGGTCTCTGAGTCTGCCCCGGCGGCCGCCCCCGCCCCCGCCGCCTTTCGTTTCGATGGTGCGCGATGTTCGAATCCACTACTGCGCTCGTCTTCAATCGTCTTCCATAACTCCTCTAATACCGGCACTGCCTCTTCGAACCAAAGCCGGTTTCTTCGCACGAGAACACAACTGTATTGGTCAAGATACCAGTAAATCGTCCGCACCCAAATACTTCCCAAACGTTCATGTTTCGCAAACATTTCAACTTCCCATTTATCATATTCATAAGGGGTTGCGCCGATTGGCGCGTATTCGTAGATTTGTGTCGGCGACAATATATCGCCGTATTGTGTAAGTTTTGGCGCCGTTTGAAACCACAGAATCACGCCCTTTTCGTTACCAGATGCGGTATACCCTTGTGTGACCGTACCATCTGCATCATAATCTTCTTTGCTATCGTATTCTTTGAACCGGGTTTCTACGAAATCACATTCATCGAGGTCACATACCTCCATTTGAATCTGGGTCTGAATCCAGTATTCTTCTTTGGGTCGCCCCGTAATCTCTCGATTCACGATATTCTTAATCTCCACCATCCGGCCGTAGATGGGTGATGCAGGCTCGATATTGATTCCATCTGGTGATGCACCAATAAATGGGTAGGTGTCATGTTGGATACAACCGAACTCACCAAGTGTTGTGCGATTGCGGTGTTCATAGACCATTACGGTTACTGGTTCGTATCGCTGACCCCAGTGAAGGGGGGAGTTCACAGAGCCGCCGCCGCCGCTGCTCCCCCCACCCCCACCGCCGCCGCCCTCCGCAGCAGCACAGTAGTTCTTGCATTTTTCATAGATGAGTTGGTTTACAGAGGCTTGTGTACCAAACGCTTTGGAAGCGGCGCTTGCCGTTATCAGATTATTGCGTCGTTCATACCATTCGGGCGTTCGTTGTTCCGGTTGGGGTTTTCCTTGAAGTATACGTATTTTCGCGGTAATTGCGTCATTGTCGTTGTCGACGTCTTCGTCATCGCCATCGCCTCCGTCCCCTGACTGTGTCGCCAACGATACACGAGGCGGCGTGATTTCCTCGTAAAATCTCTCGGTGATTTCATCATATACGTCGCGAATATATGTTTCGAGGACGTCGTTCAATGCGTCGGCTTCTGCTGCGATGGAACGAGAGAAATCCGATTTCAATGGGACGGCAAACTCGGCGAAGTAGTTGCATAAATAGCTGTCAATCCATGTTCCAACGACCTCTTCTGTATTGAAATCCTCGCGTTTGAATTCCAGTATATTCTCTCGCGCAATGACGGCCAGTTCATCAAGCGCATCGTTGATAATTGTCTCTCTATCTTCATCGGACGGAAGGATTGAATATGGCGCGGTGGGGTCGCGGTCGGACTCTCGGTCGCGCTCGCGGTCGCGCTCGCGCTCGCGGTCGCCGTCGTCGTCGGTAAGGGTGGCGTCACTGTCGCTACTATCGCATCGAATATATCCATGAGTTTTAGCATTTTCTTCAGATGTCATCGTCCATATACATAAATGAATAATAGAATTGCGTTTATATTCGTATGTATTCATTGAAAATCCATTCAATTTTACGTATATTCCCGTCGATTCGGTCATTCGGTCATGTGTAATAATAAAATATTCGTATATAGTAGTATTTGAATAATGGTAGGCGCTGGTTTATTGCCGGCAGCAGTTCATAACGGCGTGATTTATTTATTATTCGGTCGAGAGAATGAACTGAATGACACGCCAGGTTGGGCCGATTTTGGCGGCGGTTCAAAACCGAATGAAACCCCGTTGGATAATGCATCGAGAGAAGGGAGTGAAGAATTGAACGGATTATTAGGGTCAAAGAATGAACTCAAGAAGGTGGCGGTTCGACACAAAATCGCAGAGTTGAAATATGATAATTATACTACGATTGTATTTAAAACGGAGTATGACGAGAAATTGGAGGATTATTATTTGAATAACTATCGGTTTTTTGAGAAATACTTGCCAAGCGCCAAAAAAAACCCCGACAATGGTCTCCTAGAAAAAGCGGAAATCCAGTGGTTTACATTCGCCCAATTACGGAAAATGCGTAGTAAGTTTCGGTTCTTTTACCGGAATATGGTGGACATTATATTAGAACATGAAGGTGAAATAAAGCGCAAGATGATTCGGCCCATTTGTGGACCGAAATGCAGTTTTAGTGTGACTAGAAAAAGAGATACTAGGTCGACAACCGTGAAGGATAAGCGTAAAAAACCCACTCGCTCTAAAAAACACAATCTCACAAAGAAACGAAAATAAAAAAGTTTTATGATATCTGTAAAATAACATAAAGCCAAAAAATTGAAATACTTATATTACTATGAATCCAATGACAGAGTTACCAAATACACCAGCGAATATGCCTTGCAAAGTTTGTAAGATGACCGGACACAACGCGAAGACATGCACAATAAATCAAGATGTAAGTAATGTGGTTGATATTACACCCGCAAAGAACCCCAAAATACCCAAAACTGTGAAAAAGACGAAAGAAGAGCAGGCGGTCGAAAAACTAGACCGGCCCGATTTGTATACGGCCGACATTTTGCGTCGGCGTTATCATCGATTCAAAGAAGACTATGATGCGCTTCAAACCATCATCCAAGAAACCGGATTACATATTCGTCACGCAAACCCGCCCGAAGACGTCACTGAAAACATCGCAAAGTTCGTGATGCAAAACCACGACAACGACCCCTCCTGCAAATGGGCCAAAGCAATCGACCTGAAGGGCGACCTTTGCTCCAAGAAATTCTCAATGGAATTTCCACCCGAAGTGAAGGCATTCACATCAGATGGTCCATCATCATTCGGACCTAAGAAAAAATTCGGCGCAATTTACTTTGTCAATATGGTCGATTTGATTCCACATGACAAGTTGGTCGTGTGGAAGGTGAACCTCACGAATGAATCATTGGAATGGAAGAATGTGAAGATGAGCAAAACTCAGTTATTCAATGACCAATGCGAAGAGGGACGTCGTCCTCACATCTCATGGTCGACACTCTATCCACAGATAAGCGAACATTGTGTGAAAATTTACGATGGGTCGTTTGAGGGAATATTCGTTCCGTCGTCGTCGTCGTCCTCGTCGGCCTCGTCGTCGTCGGCCTCGTCGTCGTCGTAGGCAATCACGGCGACTGCGTCCCCGTTTGACTACCACCAGTCGCAGGATAAGAACGAGCAAGTCCTATCAGCCGTTTTGCAATAAGTTGAACAACTGGAAGAGAGACTGCATTACCTGCAAGTTTATAAAGATTTGTATCTGAAACCGACGTTGGTAATACATATGATGAAGGGAATCCTTGAAAATTGAAACATTCCCGCGGGGTGAGTTTGCGGATGCCGGTATTGTCTAGAATCAGTGGGACATTGTGTCCACCTCCACCCATGTTTGCAGTCAAGGTTGGACACTCGTTGCTCTTATTCTCGCGAACATAAACACGTCGAAATTGATAGACGGTATTTTTTTTTGTAACACTTTCAGATACAAGGCCCCATGTTGATGATTTTTCTGTATAGTAGTATTTGCTTGGTACAGTTGACTTTTCTAACATGGTGGATATACACGATTTTGGTATCATCGGGAAATCTAGTGTAAAATCATTGAATAATTCCGCGCTGGAGGATTCACCTTCGTTGCGAATACACACAATGTATATCCGCTCGCGGTGCTGTGGAATTCCTGTTATGTCAGATGTATTCAAAACCTTGAACTTGATTCGGTATCCTTTATTTTCAAGGTTTGTCTTTATAGTCTCAAATGTTGTTTTGTCGTCATGTGATACCAGATTTTTTACATTCTCCAATACGATAAACTTTGGTTTATGGAAATCTATAATTTTAAGAATCTTCCAAAAGACATTTGAACGTTCATCTTGAAACCCTTCTTGTTTTCCTGCAATGCTGAAAGGTTGACAAGGAAACCCGCCAGTTAATATGTCATGTGGTGGTATGTCCTCTACGTTTATTTCATTCAAATTTCCGAGCGTCAATTTATGGTTAAAGTTTGAGTCGTAAACAGTTTTTGACCATTCTACCATATCATTCGCGAATACACACTCGACCTTTCCAGTAGACTCAAAAGCATGGGTGAAAGCACCAGTTCCAGCAAATAAATCAATCATGCGATATTTTTGTTCAACTGCCGTTTTTCGGACGATTTTGAATTTTGGTTTCAACGATACAGTCGACATAATGATGATGATGAATTGACCTTTTTATATTGATATAGACACCGTCTTCTATATCAATTTTTTCTATATCATTATTGAATAGTTATTTTACTCTTGCGCTTCTTTGGCGCATTCTAATGCGATTTTCCTCTTCTTCGACATACTTGTTGTTGGCGCGAGTGATTTCAGTGTGGATTGGCGTTTTTCGCACCGTTTGAGTGTGAACTTTTTGAAACCAGCGTGGTAAATAAGACACGGTATGGATGTAATCCCCCCAGATACCTTGTCGTAGACCACATCTTTGGCGCGCATGAGTTTCTTCTGGTCAAGTGCCGAAATCAGAAACTGATAGAGTGTGGTTATCTCTTCTTCTGTGTAGTTTTCCTTCTTTCCGTGACGCATAGCATACTCTTTGAGTTTTCCAATCTTCGCAGATTTATCAAGTTTGTTCCATGGGTCGCTTTTATTTGCGTTCTTCTCGTTTTCTAAGATGTCATCAATGTTCGGATTCGTGACAATGTCTGGTTTCAGCATACCGTAATTCCCGGTGAGAAGCATGTTCTTGTAATTGATGTTTTTCAATGCTATATCGTCGTGGTCTGTCGTGGCGGTGGCGGTGGCGGTGGCGGTGGCGGTGGCGGTGGCGGTGGCGGTCACGGGTGATTCGACGGTCGCGGTCGTGGAAGCGTCAGGTGAAGAAACAGATTTACGAGGCATGGTACTAGTGTGCGCGTGTATACATAATATAGTAAGATGACTTAAAGTCGTTTTTTGTATATTATGGATTTGATAATGAATGAATGAATGAATGAAATATTATATAAAGTTTATCCTGATATAATATAATACACATACACATACACATACACAAATGAAACCCCTCGCATTTTTGACGTGCGTTCTCTTCTTTCTTGCGTCGCCGTGTAGTAGTGGCGTGAACGCTGCTCCACATCTAGCACCGTCTGCAACCATGGATTGCGGGAATGGGTTATTTTGCGCAGCAGAACAAACATGTATGAGTAATGCAACCGGTGCAGGTCTGATTTACGCGTGTTCCCCCATTCAAAATGCGGTCCGATGCATGGATGCGCGATTTTCGTGCCCTCCTTCGTTTATGTGTTCTGAAAATGCTACGTGCGTCGGCGTGGTGGGCGCGCAGAGCGTAGATGCAGTCGTCAATATCGACGCGCATCATGTTGCGGATTCTCGTGATTTTGGGTCTGGAATGAAACCCACCGCATTCAGTATTTGCGGTGTAATTACGGGAACATTCCGTCTACCCAATTTTTGTTCATGTAAAGACGCCCGATTTGGCGGCGAACTTTCTTGTGTCATCGGTATTCAAAACTATATCACGATTGGCGCTTCTGCTTGGGTACTTCCATGTGC
>Ga0078894_10002184_pt1 | contig 14728 bp, 12 predicted proteins | sample LauGreSu1BDMLBSD_2_FD_67506 | JGI IMG/M metagenome (GOLD analysis project Ga0078894, IMG submission 67506) | Freshwater lake microbial communities from Lake Michigan, USA - Su13.BD.MLB.SD (version 4) (version 4) | ecosystem: Environmental > Aquatic > Freshwater > Lake | place: Lake Michigan... | reverse complement strand
CATTCTATTCCTTAAAACAATAATTCTCTTGACTTTGATACGTTTCTATCTTGTTCAGGATAATACACCGGAACAATATTTCTTACTTCTATAGACTTTAATATTACTGACATTTCTTTTGCATACGTTTCAGAAACATCAGATAAATTTAATCCTATCTTTTTCAAATAGTTATAATAACGAATTGGCGCAGGGTGACCATCTGTAAAAGTATAATCTTTCTCTAATTCTTTCCAACTATCTCGCAGTTCTAATTCAAACATTGAAGATGGAAACTTATTGAAAGTACTTTCATATACAGCACGTATGTCATATGGAGTAGTTGCTTTAACATTTCCAGGAGCTTCTGAATTTGTTACAAAAGGTACACTAAGCATACAATAACTAGTAGCAGGAATATTTTCTAAATATTTTATGGTCATGTCAATGATTGCGGCATCTCTAATCATGTACCCTTTCTCATCTGCAAACTCTCTTACCCATTCATCTGAATAATACTTGTTGTTGAATATATTGCCACCGCAAACCCAACTTTTGTCAGTAATCCATCTATCTTCTCTACAAAACGTAGTAAACATTACCATTACCAAATCAGTATCAGTGAACTTGTAACGATTATTTGCTTCTGCTATTCTATATGATATTAATGGGTTTCCACTACCGCTTATACCAAAATTATAAAATTCAGCATCGGGCATTTCTTTAGAAACTACGTCAGCCCATGTGGGCCACATATAACTTGTGAAGCTACACCCAAATGTAAAAAATCTCTTGTATCGTTGCCAGTCTATTATCATAACAACATATTTAGTGGCCCCGAGTACGGTTCTCTATTTTCTTGTCTTATCCATTCTAATACTTCAGTAACTTGAAGTGGGATATCGGAAATAAGTTTCATAGCATGTTGTTTATTGTATCTTAATTTTTCAAAAATGTTCGTATGTAATTTAATTAATTCAGATTTGGGTAATGAACTTATTTTGTTAACGTTTTCTATTAATCCTTCATAGCGCAAACGGTCATCAGATTCGCTATCAAATGAATAATCGAATACCTCATCATATAGTTCAAACCCTCTAATCTTTAGAGCTTGGTGATATCCTCTAGCACCTCCAATCAAAAACAGTTTGTTTAATAATATAGGAGTTGCAGTCTTTTCACTAAAGAATATGATTTCATCATCACTTTCAGTAACTAATTGCATAAATGATTCAGTAAATTCTATGGGCATAGTTTCTTGAAAAAACTTATCATTTATATCCTGATCTAATATCATTCGTTTAGGTGTCCAATATTGGTATGGATATCCCATGTACCCACTATCAGTAACGTTTTCAGGGAAAGTATGTCTTATATCATCACAGTCTCTACGAATATCTCTCCATGCAATAGCACCCTTTTCTATTAGATTGTGCTTTGCAAGTAAATCCATAATTAAACAACGATGGTTCTTAGCAATGTTATTAAGTGTGATATACGGGTACTTGAACTCTTTTACATTCTCCCCGTTCATTAAATTAAACATTTCTAAACCCTTTGATGAATTTAATTTATCATGCGGTTTCCATGCTTGGTATGTACGATTAAACCAGAATGTTTCCCAATGAATTATCTTAGCATTGTTTTCAAAATCTAAGAGAGGAGGCATCTCACTTAGATACGGTGTAAGTATAACAATAGGTATATTGTGCTGTTTTGCTATGTCAAATATTTTATAATAAGATGGGTGCTCAAGTCTATATCTAATTTCAGATAGAAAATCTAAAACGATGCCATTAACACCTTCCACACTTTGCTCTAATTCATTAGCAACTCTATCAAATCCCATTCCCCAAATTTCTGCTATCTTAATCATTTATAAATCTCTTATATCTTCCAAGAATCATATCATCGATTTCCTTGCATTCTTTAATAATGCCGGGTATTAAACTCTTGTCATTTATTATTTCTAACGCACGATTGTAATTGTATTCTATCTTAGGTACCAATAGATTATACATATCAGTTAAATTAATGTTCAATGTACGATTCACGTTATTGACAAATAATTCGGTGCGCTTAAAAAGATCAAGTTCATTATCAAATGAATAGTCAAATATTTCATCGTACAGTTTAAACCCTAAATCAATTAGTCTACGATTGTAGCCATGTGATCCAATAACAATATATGGCTTCTTTAATAAAGTAGGTATTACTGTTTTTTCTGTGATAAACGTTGCTTTATGTGTTGCTTCAGTTATTACATGAAATAGCGATTGATTATATTCTTCTGGTATTAAGAATGAATTTAGTTTGTTATTAAACTCATCATTCAATAATAACTGCCTATTGTCAAAATGTTTGTAAGGGAAATCAAAGTTTTCGTTTAAGTGTTTTACCCAAGTTACAACACCTTTATCTATTAAATCTTGCTTAGCCATTTCATCAATGAATACGCATCTATGGTAATGACTTCTGTTATTCAATGATATGAAGGGGTATTTGATATTAGTTCCGTCAAATTTATTGACGGTGACATATCTTAGATTTTCGTGTGCCCAATTTATCCAAAATGTAGGCCAATATATTGTTTCGTATTCAGTACTAGTATCAAATGATCCTAATACTACCTTAATATTAACATTTCTATTTTTATAAGCTGTCAAAACGTCTGTAGTTAGTCCAGGTAATTCCCATTCTAATTCAGACAATATAATAACTTCGTTTGCTATTGTTTTGTCTAATATTTCTAATAAGCCTACTCTGTCAACTCTATGGATAACTACAGAATAGTATTCTCTTATAGTCTGGTTATCCATGCTTTACCGAAATTTCTTCTACGTGCAAAAAATATCTGTTCACAAAACTGTTGTAAACTCATTTCTTTATTTTCAGGAAAGTCAAACTCGTACTCTGCTTGTTTATTCAACTCTGAATTATCTTGCAAGTAACCTAATATATCATTATTGACTGCAAGTTTTAGAGAATAATTTTTGGTACTATTGTAATCAATTAAAAACAATCTCTGAAATAATATTAAATCAGTTAATAAAGATTCTTCTATTTCAAATTCTGCACGTAAGAATTGTTCAATTATATTGAAAACGTGGTTATGTTTACTTTCACTTTGTATATTAATTATTGTACTATGAATTAAATTCCATCCGTGAATCTCCATACCTTGAATGGGAACATGGTCTATTCTACCGTGTTTAGCCCAATTACTATAATGGTCTTCGATTCTGTGTATCTCACTTGCAATCCATGGGTCTTGCTTAACATATACTAATAGCTTGTCATAAAATTCTTTATATGAGATACCTTGTTTGTTTAATACTCTACTAATATAAGTTGTAATTCCGTTAATATGAAACGTATTCATAAACCAACTGAATACTTGTGCTTCAATCATTCTATCATTAGGTAAATCTCTAGTAGATATAACTACTTCAATACCCTCTTTTAACTCATGTTCATTATAAGTTCCAACAAGATAGTCATAAACAATACGACCTTCTAATTTATACATCTTACGTTGTGTTAAATTCATTTCAGCATTCTCAAGTAACTGTGCTTGATAAACTGTAATTCCGGTATGATTACCTGCATTATATAATCTATAGAAATTGTTTTTCCAACTATCTAATGTCTCACCGGGTAATCCTAAAATCAATTCAGTATATAATGGAATGTTGTATTGTTCGCATAGTTCAAATACTTCTTCAATTTTATTAGTATCTAGATTCTTACGTTTGATAATATCTAATACATTCTCATCCATTGTCTGTACGGATAAATTAAGTCCTAGTTTACTACCGCCTTCGAAAATCAATTTGCGAACAATTTCTACAACTTCACGTTTTTGATTTTTAGCCCAACTGATTGTATATGCTTTTGGATTGTTATATGTCTTTTGTACTTCAATTAACTTATCAGCAATCATACTATCACGTTCAGGAAAAATACCAAAGTTAGCATCAGTCAAGCTAACAAAGTCACATTTGTTTTTTCCTACCCATTCAAATTCATGGTAAACACGTTCAAGTCCAAATTTCTTAACCTTGTTGTAGGTTAGACTACCCCAATCACAAAATGTACAAGCATAAGGACAACCACGATTACTTTCTAATGTTGCGTTCCATCTTATCTCGGAAAACTTTTCCATTAATGGCTTGAATACATCAGTTAGATATGGACTAGGGATACTATCTAAGTCATCAATACGAAGGCTATCACCTGTATTGATTGTTTTACCACTATCATTAACTAACAATCCTGGAATAGAATTATAATTTTTATCTGTGTTGAATGCATCTAATATGCGTTTGAAACTTATCTCACCTTCAAGTTTAACACAAACATCAACATATGGGTACTTTTCAAAGAACTCAGGATTCTCAATCTGAGGTTCAGGGCCGCCAAATATAATTAGTATATTAGGTTTTGCCTTTTTAAGTTCACGTGCCAATACATTATTATAACTACGATTCCATATGTATGTACTGAAACCCACAACATCACTAGATTTTAGTAGTTCTACTGTTTCTTCTACTAAATCTCTACGCCAAATGAAATCACCTAGTTCATAGTTATTATATATTTCAGGGAACTGGTTGGCGTAACTCCAAAGAACCCCACATGAATACGGTAAGTAATATGCGTTAAACTCTTTAGGACCTTGTTGAAAGTTTGGATTTACAAAACTTACTTTCTTTTTATACATATCCACGTAATTTGATAAAATTTGCTAGTTCTTCACCTATCACTTTATATCCTTCAAGTGTTGGGTGAGCACCTTCACAGTTTGTCAAATATTTAGCAGGCCAATCTCTTTGATGATAATAAGAATGAAATCCTCCCCACTGGCCGGGTGGCAATAATCCATCTAACTCAACTAGTTTTTGCACAAATGCAACATATGGTGTGGTTTCATGTACATACGTAGACCAATCAAATTTATCTACTAAGTAACCTGCATTATCAATTAAATATTGCTTAATACCTTCTTTGCGTTGGTTGAAAGAATTTGCTACTATAACTTTGTAGCCGTGTGCTTTGGCAAAAGTCTGTAGCTCTAATAACGCAAGCATTTGATGACCTGCTACGAATTGTTCAGACCACAACTCTCTACTATAACAATCCCAAAACTTGTCGCCACCTTGCTCAGATTGAAATGGCCAAGCAGTTCTCCATTTGTAATGTCTGTACTTGTTGGTTGAGTAATAATCATCTTCACCATTCCAACTATAGGGATGTTGCTGTAATACATCAAATCTTTCAAATCCACTTAACATAAGTATGATGATACCTGTACTGTTATTCCAATCTACTGTATCACAGAAATGAAGTTGTCTGACCGCGGCACTATTACCAATGCCACGCACACCTAAATTGATTGGTTCATAATCAGTAAAGTGGTCACGACATAATACGTTTACCCAACTGTTTTCGTGTTCTATTGTTCTTAGATAATGGTCGCTACGCATTCTTATTTGAACTCTTCCACTGTGCGTTTTCCAAACTTCTTCTGGATATCCACCTTCGCCTTGAGTCCAACTACATCCTAAACCAATAATATGTTTTTTCATTCTATATCCCTTGCACCTTTAGCAATCTGTTCTTTTATCCAACCATAAGTTTTAATTAAGCCTGATTCTAAATCTTCATCTGGTGCCCAGTTGATAACTTTTTTAATTAATTTGTTATCACTATTACGACCCATAACACCTATAGGGCCATCAACATTCCGAATGCTAACATTTTTTCCATTCAATAATGCAATTAAAATTACTAATTCATTAATACTAATCATTCTAGTACTACCTAAATTAACTGGCTGTGCATAATCACTAGCCATAATACGTTGCATACCTTCAACACACTCATCAATAAACAAGAATGAACGTGTTTGATTACCCGGTCCCCATACATCAATAATTCCACCTTCTTCACACATTGCTACTTTGCGACATAATGCGGCGGGTGCTTTTTCTTTACCATTATTCCATGAACCACGTGGGCCAAAGATATTATGAAAACGTGCAATACGTGATGTGATTCCGTAGTTCTTAGCGTATGTCATATACAAGCGTTCGCTGAATAGTTTCTCCCAACCATACTCACTATCTGGGTTAGCAGGATATGCACTATCTTCTGCTAACAAGGGGTTATCAGGATCTTCCTGATTGTGACTTGGATACATACATGCGCTTGAACTATAGAAAACTTTTTTCACATTAGACTTTACCATTGCGTCTAATACGTTCAAATTTATTTGACAACTATTATGCATTATATCAGCATCATGCTCACCGGTGAATATGTAGCCGGCACCGCCCATGTCAGCGGCTAGTTGATATATTTCATCAATATCACCGGTGATTAATTTACGAACGTTAGCTTGTTCACGTAAGTCCATTACGTAAAATTCATCTGCTACTGTTGCACTATACAATGGACGATGCAAGTCTGCACCAATAACATAATGTCCTTGTTCTTTAAATTTCTCAACTAAGTAGGTACCGATGAATCCACCTGCACCACATACTAATATTTTTTTCATATCTTTGGATACCTGCTACGTATATATTTTTCTATTTTGTTAGCAACCACTGTTGAATATCTTACTTTTAATGTTTCATAATTGTGGTCTAATATAGGTTTGACTCTACGTCTAAAATCTCTAATTTGTTCATCATTCCATGAACCTATGTATTTAAACACATTAATAATAGAAGCCATTCTTTGTCTAGGTTCTGGTATATTGTCATAGTTTTCATCCCAAAACTCACTAAATGTTTTGAATCCCATATCTTGTAGTGCTTTGACTGTGCCCGGGGCTCCTATAAGAATAAATGGATGTTTTTCTTTACTAGGTTTGAATGACTTTTCAGTTAATGTTACTTCTCTTGCATTAAAGTTAGTTTCAGTTACTATTGAAACTAAACTATTTTGATAATAATTTCTGTTTGCGTCATCAAAATCTTGACACATCTTATTAACATCTGTTTCACCATCTAATTTTAATGGTAATTTATTTAAGAATCTAGGAACACATTCATCATCAAATCTAAAGAAATCAGCAGTCAAGTGAGAATTAAATGTTCGTTCAATAGTCACGGATTCATTTTCAGGATCAGTCTTGCCCATACTTATGTAGGATCTGTCTACTAAATTTAAATGCTCTAGGGCTAATGTTATTGCAATTCTATGTTCTCTAAATCTGCGATTCCAACTTAAAAATAATTTTTCAGGAACCTTTTCAGTATCATATTCAGGAATCTTTGGCCCATACACGTTAAAATAAATTGCTAATGAATCTTGTGATATAGGGAATGATATCAATTTCATCTTATCAGTTGGATCTTTGATTGGTTGAGTTTGTAACCAAGTATCATACATTTGTTCTGCATTCATACAACCAGTTAGATATATTACTTTATTCAAAGGTATATGATTTGTTTTAAAATATGAATGCATAGCATTAAGATGACCAGGTTCTACCCATGCTTCAGCACTAATATCAACCAATATATAACCCTTACCCCATCTTACTTGATGTAATATATGTCCCGGTGTATGAGAATACTCAAACAATCCAGAATTAACATAAAAATAATTTAAGAATGGAATTCTCCATGCTAATGTATATGGATATATGAAAATATCATCACCATCTAAATAATTTGCAGGACTCAAATCATATTCTTTGTTGTTGCAAAATATCAATGGCCATATATTGTCAGCCCAAAATCTATGACTAGATGTTTGAACCTGTTCGGTTACTGATGCTAAATTTAGCATATTTGGTACTTCAGTATTTGGGATTGGACCCCTAGGTCCAATCCAATTAAAAGCAATTTTGATGTTATCTGACATAGATTTTATTTATTGTTCTAAGAACTTAGGAATGATAATGTCTGTGCCGCAATGACAATGTTCTTTTTCGCATACTATTTGTTTTGGGCCTACTCTGTTGATATCAGTTAGTATGTGGCCCACATACCCACCCATGCCACAGCTTGCTAAACTCATTTCACCAACTGGATTAATAAAAATACAATCACCTACATTACAGTTCCAGCCACTAAAAAAGTTGTTACTAGCAACGATAACTTCATTACTATTACAAACTTCAGTTGACCCGTCATCATATCTGTTGTAACTAACTGTTAGCGTAGTACGTTTAGTTGGTTTGCGTTTACTTTGATGCATTTCAGTAGTATGTTCACGCAACCACTGTTCTTTTGCAGGGTCTTTATAATGCCATGGGCCTGTGTTAGCAGACATTTCATCAAATAAAGGAGTCCATTCTAAGAAGTAGTTTGGCATTACTGTTTTTAAATAATTGCCGTATTCTGCTACTTCCCAAAATCTTTCTTCATGCATCAGCATCTTTGTAGAAAGATAGTTAACCTTGTCACACAAGAAGATAGAGTTTTCTTCATACTTCTTTTTGTCAGCAAACTCTACGTGAAAACTAGCAACCACATCATCAAACAAATGATAATGCTTTTCCCACCAAGCTAGAGGACGACTCAGGTTTGTGTTTACTGCTAATGTAGCACGTGGTAATGATTCATATATCCATTCACAAATAGGAATGAAATTTTTCCATGCTGTAGGTTCACCACCACTAAAGAAAAACTTGAAATTTTTATACCCAACTGATTTATAACGATTAATAATTGTTTCTAAATTCTTTAGGTATACATCTAAATTTTCTTCGTTTCTATTTGAGCCGCCCCAGTTACCCGGATTACAGTAACTACATTTATAGTTACAGAAGTTGTTAACTTGCCACGTTACAGCAAGATAGGGCTGTGGAGCCTCAATCGCTATTAGCTTTTTGCCCATTCATATACCTCTTTAATTTCCGGAACTATATCTTCAAATTTCTCTTTGCGGTGTAAGTCTAATTCATCATTGAATTGTTTAAATTCTAAGATGCCACCTTTGTTTTCATCACCCACAGTCAAGTTATAGATAATCATTTTAAATCCGTTGTAAATGTCAACGTTATCTTTAAAGCGATTTTGATATACACGATATAATTCTGCAAGTCTGCGTTTTACGTGTACAGGTAAAATCATAATGTTTGCATACCACGGATTAGTAGCAAGATTGAATCGAGGACTTGATTTAGTATCAATAAAGCCCTTCTCTAACATATAGTCAAAAAAGTCAGGAAAGTGAAATACATTCCAAATACTGATTGTAGGAGTAATCTGAAACTTAGCGTGTGGAACTTCACGTTTAATTAGTTCTATATTGCTAACAATTTTATCCCAATCAGTACCTTTACGAATCAATTCTGCGGTCTCACCCATGCCATCTAAGCTAGCCCAGATTTGTAAGTTAGGAAACTTCTTCCAATATTCAATCAAGTCTTTATCTTTGTAACCCTTTAGTGTGCTTAGATTAGTAGTGTATGTTAACTCAATAGTTTCATTAATACCATTTTCAACCCAATAGTCTAAACATTCGTAGTGTTCAGGAGTAATAATGATTTCGCCACCAGCAAAATATACTTCTACTACATCTTTTAAATATGGTTTTAATTGATTCATAAAGCCCATTTCTTCTGCGGCATTTACTACAATCTTGCGTGTCTTAAAATACTTTTCATATTCATCAACACCCATTCTATCTACAAACTCTTGTGCCCATTGGCTTGAGCAACCGGGTCCGCAACTACGACATTTCATGTTACATATACTACTGAAACGTAAATCCATGTATTTCATTTTGAAATCTAGTAATTCACCGTTGTCTTTAGTATTTTCACTAATATAGTTTGTATATTCTAAACCCCTACGCTTGTTGTGACTTTGGCGCATTGTCCATGTACCCATAAGTTCTAGGTCATAACAACGCTTGCAAGCCTCAACAGGTTCATCATTCAACATAGCAGTACGAATCTTTTTAAAGTCGGCACTGTTCATCATATTAATGATGGATACATCTTTTTTAATTTCGGCAACTGGCATGTTACTGTCGGCAACACAGCATGGCATCACACGACCGTCAGGCCATGAGTGAAAGTGTACCCAGGGTAATACACAAAAGTGTTTACCGTGTTTTACTAAATTTTCTACAACGATTGGGTCTTGCATATTACTCCGTCAAATCACGTAATTTATTTAACTCGGGGAACGTTTTCCAGAAACTTTCACCTCGAATTCTATCTCCTGAACCTGTATGTAAAAAGAATGTTTCTTTATTATCACTCCAAGTATCACTATCTGCCGCAAAGTTTACAGCATCAGTCACTAATCTACTCAATGATGTACCATCACCTTCATTAACACTTGACCAAGCTAATGCCTTTTCTGCGGCTTCGATTTTTAACTCTTTGGGCAAACTTTTACCAGAATAATAGCTAGGGTGTACTGCTAAGTATAAACTATGATACCAATCTTCTCTGCGAATAATGTTTTTGTCTTTCAAATATTGATAGAACTCACCAATTGTACTATAGTTAAAGATACTGAATACAGTATTCATTTGAAAGCTAACATAGTCTAACTCACGGAACTTGAGCAAGTTACTTTCAACCACACCCCAATCTGTACCATGACGCAACCATTCTGCACGTTCACCATAATGGTCAATACTACAACTCAATTCAATCTTTTTAAAGTACTTCCACATATCTAGTAAGTCATAGTCTTTAAACTTGATATTACTAGCGTTTGTGTTATAACGTAAGACAATATCACTACGACCTTTACGAATCATTTCTTCAAGCATTAGGTAATGTTCTTCGGTCAACGTAGGTTCACCACCAGCAAAGTATGCTAAATCAATATGTTCTACTTGTTCCAATACTTCACGCAATAGATTGCCCTTTTCATCAGCATGAATTACTATAGGGTGTTTTGGGTCATGATTGGCTCGCATCTCTGCTCCCCACTGACTGCTGAATTCACTTCCACATGTTCTGCATTTGAAGTTACAAATGTTACTAAACCGAATATCAAAATAATGCATTTTGAATTCTTCAACGGTTCCATCTTCTTTCGTTGTAGGGACAAGTTCATCGAAATGTTTAGCAAACTGTTCTTTACTATAGTTACGAAAACTATGCGGGCCTGCTTCTTCGTGCTTGTAGCAAAATGTACAAATATCATTCTTTTTATCATTCAGCATATCCAAACGCAATTGTTTCATTTGTTCATTGTTGAATGCTTCTTTAAGACTTGTTTGTTTTGTGTTTCCATATGGAGTAGTATAGTCATTACTACAGCAAGGATATATATCGCCCTTAGGTGTAACGTTTAGGTGCAACCAAGGAAACATACAGAATGTTTTACTTTCATTCAGTAAGTATTCTTTGTTAATGATAGGTATTACATTCATATTGGCAATAATTTTTTGTTATCTGGATCTAGCAAATCTGCTAATTCAGGAAAAGTTTTCCTAAAATTTTCCCCTCTTAATTTGTCTACTCGGTTTATTTCGCTTCTAAATGCATACTTGTGTTTATCCCAAGTTTCATACAATGAAGCCCAAACCAATGCATCTTTCAATTGATTTACATGTGATAATTTGAATTTGTTAGTTTGTAATAACTGTATAGCATGTTCTAAACTAGCTTTTCCTGTTACCTTATATTCTTCAGGCAATATATGACAGGTATAGTGTTCAGGTGTTGACATATTATATAAAGTGTAGATAAAATCATCTTTAGTATACAATTGTTTGTCAACTAGGTATTGATAGAAATCACCGATAGTCAAAAAGTTGAATACACTTAACACTGTGTTCATTTGTAAATTGATATAAGGTGTTTTCTTTGCAAGCAATAAGTTTTCTTCAACCACACCCCAATCTGTTCCATGTCTAATATATTCAGCACGTTCACCGTAATGGTCTATACTTGCATATATACTAATCTTATTTTTAAAATGTTTCCAAAGTGCAAGAAGGTCTTTGTTCTTGAACTTTAAATTACTCATGTTAGTGTTATAACGTAACTGTATATGGTCTGATTTTTTAGTGCGTATCATTTCTTCCAAAAGAATATAGTGTTCTTCTGTAATTAATGGTTCGCCTCCTGCAAAGTAAGCAGTTTTTAAATTTGGTACTTGTTCTACTATATCTTGTAGGAAGTCAGGGTTATCATTTTTAGGAAATACTCTTGCATAAGTAACTTTACTCTTTAAATCTTCTTGTTCCCATTGACTACTAAATCCACCACCGCACGTTCTGCATTTGAAGTTGCAAATATTACTGAAACGAATATCAAAGTAACGCATCTTAAATTCTTTTAATGATCCGTCATCATTTGTATTTTCCATACACTCATCGTAAAATTCTTTGAACTCATCATTCAACATGTTACGTGAACTTAATACTTTTTGTTTTTCGTGGTCATGGCATTTCCTACATTCAGTATTCATTATCCCTGTCAACATGTCTTTTCTTAACTCATTCATTTTTTCTGAGTTAACAACTTCCATTAATGTTTGTGTCTTGGTATTACCAAGACCACCGTTACCACATGAATCTGCTATACAACATGGAGCAGATTCACCGCTAGGACTTGAGTATAAGTGTACCCAAGGAGCCATACAGAAAGTTTTACTATCTGTTAGATGATGATTTTTATAAAAATTGATGATACTCATTTTGGATTCAATTGGTTTACTTCTTGACACAATCTATAGAAATTTAGCATTTCAGGGAAAACAGAAAGCATGTCTGCTTCTCTGCGTTCATCTAATTCATTAAACCAATTGTAAAAATCTCTACGACCTTCAATTAATTTGTTGTCAGGATATTCTGTTTCGGCCATGTAATCAACTACTCGTTTAAACTTTTCATATTCAATAGAACTAAACGCATCGCTACGTTTGTCATCAGTATGTGATTTCATGTAATTTAATGCTTCATACATATATGGCATAAACTCATCTTTAGGAAGAATGTTCATATCATACTGTATAGGATCACGCAAATAAGGTGTATCAAAACGTACACGATGTTGTGGGTTCACCGGATCATCATACCATCCGTAAATTTTACGCCATTCAATAAACTTTTCTAATAAACTCTTAAACGTAGTTACACTAAAAATATTGAAAGTAATCATAAACGTAATTGGGCTATTTGTGTTACGTAGATATGTATGAAAGTTTTCTTCCCATAGTTTTAAGTCAAGACCTGTACGAATATACTCAGCACGTTGTCCCCAAGTATCCATACTAGTAAACAATTTAAAACTCTTAATCTTGCCTTCATCAGATAGTTTCTTAACTTTATCTGCAAGTCTCTCAATCAATATAGGTTTTGTTCCAAGATTACTATTGATATTCAACTCTAACCACGGCATAGGATCTTGCTCAATGCTATCTAACAATTGCCATGTACTTTTATGTAATGTAGGTTCTCCACCTGTAATACGCATAATGTTTAATGTCTTGCGTAGTTCAGGCCACCACTTCCAAAATGCATCTACGTAAGGGTTTTCATCTTCACGTTGATATAGTTTCATCCAATCTACATCACACCGATGATTACTTACTGTAGTGACAGGACCAAACTTCTCAATCTCTTTGTAGAAACTTGTAGAATATTTTGGGTGACAATAACCGCACTTGAAATTACATTCGTTTCCAAAGTTAATTTCAATGTATTCTGGATTGATGTTTTGATTCCAAGCACCTTTAGTTGTTTGTTCATAACGTTCTTCTGTAAAGATAGAACTATTGCGAATGTGTCGGTCACTGATATAATCAGGACCCATTGCTTCAATGTTCCAGCAATACTGGCACCCACTTGGCTTTTCACCATCAAGCATTAGCTTGCGTTCTTCTTTTTTCTGTGTTGTGTTATGTAACGCACTAGGATTATCTTTAACTTCACTAAGTGGAATCTTGTGAGGTTGAGGGTGATAACAACTGTGTGTCTCACCTGTTTGCAAGTACATAGTTACATGATGCCATTTTGCAAGGCAAAACGTAGGACCAACTTCTTTTTCAATTTTGATCCTAATATCTTTTATTCTTTTTTGTTCGTGACTATCAGACATTACCATCCTTCTATTTGTCTAATTACTTCCATTTCAGTTACCAATGGTCCCTTGTTATGAAAGTTTGCAGAAAGATGACGTTTAAAGAATTTACTTTGCGAAGGAGTAAAAGTACAAATTGGTAAATCAAGTTGTTTTCTAAGTGAATCACCAATAATATCTATCTCACGATATAGTTGGTCAAAATCAAAATTTTTATATTCTTCCCACATTTCAATATAGTTATCAAACCACTGAACATGATGCGGATCCCAATCAGTTAATAATGTTTTGAATGTGCCTAAACGTGCACCTAGTATAGCCCAATAACCATTCTCTACATCAGCACCGATGTTGTGCCATATAGTTAAGTTGTTTAGATTACGACTTGCTACTGATTCTTTGAAATCGTTTACTGACGGGCGACCACCTCTGACAAGACACATCTTTACACCTTCTCTAAAGCCGGCTCGCCATGCTTGAAAAGGTGTGTGATTAGGATAGGTCGTTGAATAGCAGTCATACATTGCCCAATACAAGTTATCAGAACTGTCTAAACAGAAATCAGCAATGCGTGTAATATCACCGTCTTTCTGTGCTTCGTGTGTTTTCATGTTAGCAACATAAGTTTTTGTCCAAGAACTCATGCCACCGTTTCCGTAACGCAAACCATTGATTGAGTTAACTGCTTTCCATCGATATTGTGCTAACTTATACTTAGAGTCTTTGCCTGTA